>OGIE01000267.1_pt1 | contig 77367 bp, 48 predicted proteins | sample 1571581 | NCBI WGS metagenome assembly OGIE01 (sample SAMEA2582021, study PRJEB24529) | metagenome | biome: Human gut stool | place: China | collected 2011
TGCGAGAAGTGCGGCACCAGCCTCAGCCCCACGGACCTGATTAATCCGAAGAGTGCCATCAGCGGAAGTGCACCCGTGATGCGCGAAACGAAACACTGGTATCTGCCGCTCGACAAACACGAAAGCTGGCTCCGCCAGTGGATTCTGGAAGACCATAAAGAATGGCGTCCCAATGTATACGGTCAATGCAAGAGCTGGCTCGACATGGGTCTACAACCCCGTGCCGTAAGCCGCGACCTCGACTGGGGTATTCCCGTACCCGTAGAAGGTGCCGAGGGCAAAGTGCTATATGTATGGTTTGATGCCCCTATCGGCTACATCAGCAACACGAAAGAATTATTGCCCGACTCTTGGGAGAAATGGTGGAAAGACCCTGAAACACGTCTTGTTCACTTCATCGGTAAGGATAACATCGTGTTCCACTGTATCGTATTCCCTGCCATGCTGAAAGCGGAAGGTAGTTTCATCCTGCCGGACAACGTACCGAGCAACGAGTTCCTGAACCTGGAAGGCGACAAAATTTCCACTTCACGCAACTGGGCTGTATGGTTGCACGAGTATCTGGCAGACTTCCCCGGCAAACAGGATGTGCTGCGCTACGTGCTCACCGCCAATGCCCCGGAAACCAAAGACAACGACTTCACCTGGAAGGATTTCCAGGCACGCAATAACAACGAGCTGGTAGCCGTTTACGGTAACTTTGTGAACCGCGCCCTGCAACTCACCAAAAAGTATTTCGATGGTGTGGTGCCTGCCGCCGGCGAACTGACGGACTATGACCGCGAAACACTGAAAGAATTCTCCGACGTGAAAGCGGAAGTAGAAAAGTTGCTTGATGTATTCAAATTCCGCGATGCACAGAAAGAGGCTATGAACCTCGCCCGCATCGGTAACAAATACCTGGCAGATACCGAACCTTGGAAGATTGCCAAGACGGATATGGACCGCGTAGCAACTATCCTGAGCATCTCCCTGCAACTGGTTGCCAACCTTGCCATTGCTTTCGAACCGTTCCTGCCATTCAGCAGCGAGAAATTGCGCAACATGCTGAATATGGAAAGCTTCGACTGGGCAACTCTGGGAAGCACTGATTTACTGTCTGCCGGACACCAATTGGGCACTCCCGAACTGCTCTTCGAAAAGATAGAGGACAGTGTAATCGAAGCACAGGTACAGAAGTTGCTCGATACGAAGAAAGCCAACGAAGAAGCTAACTATAAGGCAAATCCTATCCGCCAGAATATTGAGTTCGACGACTTCATGAAGCTGGATATCCGTGTCGGCACCGTACTGGAATGTCAGAAGGTGCCCAAAGCCGACAAGTTGCTGCAATTCAAGATTGCCGACGGATTGGAAAACCGTACCATCGTAAGCGGCATTGCACAGCACTACAAGCCGGAAGAACTGGTAGGCAAACAGGTATGCTTTGTTGCCAACCTTGCACCGCGCAAGCTGAAAGGGATTGTCAGCGAGGGTATGATTCTTTCTGCCGAGAACTTTGACGGATCACTCTCTGTGGTTACTACCATGAAGGAGGTGAAACCGGGTAGTGAAGTGAAATAAACAATAATCTTAATGCCGAATGACAACTCAAGAACTCATAAAACTTCTGGAAGATTTCATCCATTTGCCAGGAGAAAATGAAGTTGTAGAATTCAAAAAGGCTCAGAATGGATTCGATACACAAAAGTTGGGAGAATACTTCTCTGCACTTAGCAATGAAGCCAATCTTAGTCAGGAAGGATTTGCCTGGTTGTTATTCGGCATTCATGATAAAACTCATGCCATTTTAGGTAGCTCATATAAACCGACACGCCCCTCACTCGATGCCCTGAAAAGAGAAATAGCCGAAGGAACCAACTGTGGTATCACTTTTACGGAAATACATGAAATCATGTATCAGGGGAAAAGAGTTATTATGTTCCAAATTCCGGCAGCCCCCAAAGGAATTCCTACGTCCTATAAAGGACACTATTATGGTCGCGATGGTGAATCATTAGTTGCCTTGAGCCTGCATGAGTTAGAATCTATCCGTAATCAAAGCCAGCAGTCCGATTGGAGTGCCCGGATTGTAAAAGGAGCGACTTTTGACGATTTAGATCCTAAAGCTATTTCCATAGCACGTTCATTATACAGCGCTAAAAACAAAAAGAATGCCACTGAAATAGCAGAATGGGATGATGTCACCTTTCTTAATAAGGCAAAACTGACTATAAAAGGCAAAATAACCAATGCCGCCATTGTCCTATTGGGAAAAGAAGAAAGTGAGGTCCTCATCTCACCGGCAGTAGCCAAGATACGTTGGATACTTAAAGATTCACAAGGAACGGAGCGGGATTATGAGATTAAAAGTTGTCCGTTTATCATCTCCATTGAAGAAATCTACCAGAAAATACGTAATTTGAAATATCGGTATATTAATCCTGAGTTCCGTACGCTATTCCCCGAAGAAGTGGATACATATGAGCCGTACGTCATTCGCGAAGCCATAAATAACGCGATAGCACACCAGGATTATACATTAGGAGGACAAATCAACGTAGTAGAATACGAAGATAGACTTGTATTTACCAATAAAGGAAGTTTTATTCCCCGTGCAATCAGCAATGTATTGAAAGACAATGCGCCGGAAGAAGTTTACCGAAATCCTTTCCTGGCTCGTGCAATGGTAGGACTACAGATGGTGGACACGATAGGAAGCGGCATTAGAAAGATGTTCAACTTCCAAAGGCAACGGCTGTTTCCATTACCCGATTATTTTATTGAAAATGACAGAGTGCAAGTCACCATTATCGGAAAGATTCTGAATATGGAATATGCCAATATATTAGCTAAGAAACAGGATTTGACTTTAGTAGAGGTCGAAGCGCTTAACCGCATACAACTGAATCGTCCGATATCAGATGAAGAGGTATCCCATCTCAGAAAGAAAAAGCTTATTGAGGGGAGAAAGCCGAATCTATTTATTGCAAAACCAGTCGCTCAACAATTGGATCAGAAAACAGTTTATTCCAACAATAAAGGATTTGAAGACAGCTATTATTGTGATTTAATTTTAAAAGCACTGGCTGAACATGAAATACTTACAAGAGAAGAAATAACCAAACTACTTTGGAAAAAGTTGCCTGATATATTGGAGGATAGTCAGAAGCTTATCAAAGTAAAGAATTTATTATCAAAATTACGGTCATGCAATAAAATTGTGAATCAGAGACAAGGAAGTATATCTAACTGGCAATTGAGAAAAGAGTAGATTTAAATGAGAATTATCCGAGATTTAAACGAGAATTATCCGAGATTTATCCAAGACTCAGAAGATAACAATCTAATAATAAACTATATACGAGTTAGTCTTTACGAGCAATTTAAGAGCAATTTATCCGAGATTTAAGCGCAATTAAACAGTATCTTAATCACAAATCAAGCAAGCAATGGCAGGAGCATCACTAAAAGAAAAAACAGCCAAAGGATTATTGTGGGGCGGCATAGGCAATGGCGCTATGCAATTGCTGAACCTCGTCTTTGGAATATTCCTTGCCCGTCTGTTGACCAGCACCGACTACGGTATGGTAGCTGTGTTGACCATCTTCTCAGCCATGGCTGGAGTCTTCTCCGAAAGTGGTTTCATCCTGGCTCTTGTCAACAGGAAAGAGGTAAAGCACGAAGATTATAACGCTGTATTCTGGTTCAACATCAGCATCGGCGCATCACTCTATCTGATACTTTTTATCTGTGCCCCTTTCATCGCCAACTTCTATGATACGCCGGAACTGACACAATTGGCACGCTTCCAATTCCTCAGTTTCTTTATCGGAAGCTTTGGCACTGCACCCACAGCGTACTTCTTCCGTAACCTTATGGTGAAAGAACGCAGTCAGATACAAATAGCTGCCATCATCATCTCGGGAGTCACAGGCGTCACTTGTGCCTATCACGGCTGGGGATATTGGGGAATTGCCCTACAAACAGTCCTGTATGTTAGCATTAATACCATCTTGCTCTGGATATTCTCGCCCTGGCATCCCACGCTTTCATTCAATATGCGCCCGCTGCGGGCATTGTTGCCTTTCAGCAGTAAACTGCTTTTTACTTCACTGTTCACACATATCAACAATAACATCTTCTCCGCCCTGCTGGGATATTTCTATACTATCAAACAGGCGGGTTACTATTCGCAAGGAAGCAAGTGGACCACTATGGGTTACTCCACCATCTTCGGAATGATAAACAGCGTGGGGCAACCCGTATTCAGAGAAGCTTCGGAAGATTTGCAACGCCTGCAAAACATATTCCGCAAACTGATGCGCTTCACCGCTTTCGTCAGCTTCCCCGCCATGCTGGGACTGGGCATCGTTTCACGGGAATTGATAGTTATAACCATCACTGAGAAATGGCTACCTTGCGTACCCGTCATGCAGATATTATGCGTATGGGGAGCTTTCATGCCCATTGCAACTTTATACTCCAATCTGATGAATAGCCTCGGGCGTCCGAATATCTATATGTGGAACACCATCGCACTGGGCATTTTCCAATTGTTATGCGTATGGGGCAGCTATCCATATGGGCTGAATGTCATGCTGATAGTTTATACTGCTGCTAATATCCTCTGGCTACTAGTCTGGCATTATTTTGCCCACAAGCATATCGGGATTTCCCTGTTCAATACATTGAAGGACATTGCTCCCTACCTTATCATTTCCGTAGCTATAATGACTTTCACGTATTGGGTGGCAAGTTTTATAGAGAATATCTATCTTTCCCTGCTGGTAAAGATCACCTTGGCTGCTTCCCTTTACATATTTCTTATGTGGAGCCTGAAGTCCACCGTATTCCGGGAAAGCCTTCAATATCTGTTTAAAAAGAAAACCATAGAATGATGACCCTGCAAAATGTAACCGTAATCATCCCTGCGCACAACCGCCCCGAGCGCCTGCGCAGACTACTCGACTATTATAGCCGCACAGATATAAAAATCCTCGTTCCCGATTCATCCGACCAGCCGTTTGCTGATGCAGAGAAGTACCCGGACATGACGTATCTGCACCGCCCTAAGCTGCATTTTCTGCTGAAATTAAAAGAGGTGCTCCCGATGATTTGCACTCCTTATGTGCTATATTGTGCCGATGATGATTTCACCGTGCCTTCAGCCATTGCCCAGATGGCTTCTTTTCTGGATGCACATCCCGATTATAGCACTGCACAAGGTCATTACCTGACCTTCACACCCCGCAAAAAAAAGATATCTTTTTATCCCCGGTACATCCGCTATTTCGACAAACAGATAACGGGTGAAACTCCCCGGGAAAGACTTTCCCAAGAAAAGAACATGTATGCTTCCCTGCTCTATTCCGTCATCCGGACAGATGTTTTTCAGAGGATGTATGCAGCTTGTTTTAATCCGGACGGCAGTCTGCGTTTTCGCAATCTGTTTCTGGCTGAGGAGTTCTTCAACCATGCAGCACTTATTTTCGGCAAGTATGCCACACTGCCATATTTCTACAGTGCCCGCGAACGTATTGCAGGTTCGGCAACGGAAACCACCGTGCCTGTTTCCGTCATCAAGACATCCCATAAGTATCAATCAGAATATCAAGGTTTCCTCTTGGCGCTGGCCGAATTGCTGGAAGCACAGGAGGGTTGTAAACTTGAAGAGGCCTTTTCCTTTATCTGCAACATCAGCGATATGCCCAGAGATACAGCCGAGATTTCCAGTAAAAGGAAAATCATGGAATTCACACAGAAATATCCCCCATTACGCTGGGTGAATAAGCTGGGCGACTGGAGATATGCCCAGAAAGGACTAAAGGCCGTAGAAGGTATGCAGAGCTACCCCTGCACGTTCTCTACTCCGGAAAAAGAAGAGATTATCCGGGCTATTTCAAATACCAGCTATTAATTGTTTCACATGAATTTCTGAAGCACTGTTTCCAGCATGCTGTTGTCTGCCAGTATCTTCTCTACAAACTCACGGAATGCACCGAAGCCGCCATGAGCTGCCGTCACATAGTTCACTTCGCGCTTCACATAATCGGGTGTATTGCAGGGAGAAGCACTAAAGCCCACAGCACGCAACAGGTGTATATCATTCAGGTCGTCACCGATAAAGGCGACATCTGCCAGAGTGATGCCCATTTCTTCGCAGACCTCTTTCGCTTTCGTCAACTTGTCACCCACGTGCAGGTAGCAACGGGAAATCTTCAATTTGTCGGCACGCTTCTGCACCAATTGGGAATTCTCCCCCGTCATGATAGCTACGGGGATACCCAGCTCACGAAGAAAGATAACACCCCATCCGTCTTTTACGGAGAAACGTTTCATTATATCACCTTCGGCCGAATAATACATTCCGCCATCTGTCCAAACACCGTCGATATCTGTAATAACTAACTTGGGTAACATAAGAGATATTTTTGAGTTATGAATTATTTTCTTTCGCCTAAACGATTGCGCTTGCCATCCCGGTAACCTTCCCAAAGGGCTTTCCACTTAGCAAACTTCTGTTGCTCGTAAAGCAGGACAAAGACAATCCGTTTATAAAGATGATAGTGGAGATGGGCTTTCAGGTTCAGGCAATCGGGGTAAAGTTGGTGAAGAATGATACCATTTCGCACATTATAATAGGTGCGTTGGGGAGGATACTCATTTGGAAACACTTCTTTGCCGAACAAATGGTGTTTCTTTTTCTGATAGCCCAAATCGTGCTGCAACAGGACATTCCTGAAACAATAAGTCGGAATTTGTTGCCTGCGGGCACGCCAGCAGAATTCACAGTCGATGCCCCAGACGAAGAGCTCTTCCATGAAGTTACCCAGCTTTTCGAAGAGTGCCACAGGATAGATGGTGCCGGAAGTCATGGCAGAGGCAACCTCTTCTACACTCTCCGTCACCGGATAGGAGGAAATTTGCTGGGAAACGATGAAGTAATTGGTAGAGAAGATAGCTTCCGCATCTTCACCGTAAGCACGGATGTTTTCCAGATATCGCTGGAAGTCTCCTTCCCGGAAATAACTGTCCTGGTCCAGCGTCAGCAAATGCGTAAAACCATTATCACGGGCATAGGCAACGGCCTGGTTCAGTGCCGCACCAATACCTACATTTCGCCCACATCCCATGTACTCCAAGCGCTCCGGATGACAGACACCGGATAAGGAAAGAGAAGTTGTCTTCTCCCCTTCGGGCGTATTGTCCCATAAAACCAAGGTATCCACCTGCGGCAGATAGCTGTTTATATTGCGGACCAGATTCTCGTCCGGATGATATAGAACAACAACGGCAGCTAATTTCATGATTCTATCAGTGAAGAATAGATGATTTCATTACGCGGAATTTCTTTCAGCACCTTATGCCCTACCACCTTGTCGCGCTCCGCCCACTTGAAACCGTCACCGGGGCTCAGCAGATGGATGTCATTCTCAGTAACGACATCACCGGGATGCAAGGTTTTATTGGTAGCGATGGAGCGTTCAAGCTTCACCTTTGCCGACGCAACAGAAGCGTCGATATACAATTCTTCTTTTCCTAACCAGCGTTCGGCGATGCGGATGTCACGTATCATACGGTTCACTCCGTCGGGACCGAGCGAGCCTTGCTGGTCGGTTCCTTTCATGCGACGGTCGATAGTGACATGTTTCTCTATTATTTCCGCACCCATACCTACGGCAACAATAGGGGCAGCTATACCGATGGTATGATCGGAAAAGCCGATAGTGTACTGACCGTAATGTTGTTTCAGATAGCCGATAGTCCGCAGGTTGAGATTGTCGGGCTGGGTGGGGTATTGGGATACACAGTGCAGGATGGAAATATTAGTATGATAACGGGTAATTACTTCCAGGGCATCATCCAGCTCTTTCCTGCCTGCCATGCCGGTGGACAGGATAATGGGTATCCGTGTTTCCGCCATTACTTCCAGCAACGGCAGATTAGTAAGGTCGCGGCTTGCCACTTTCAGGCGGTCGGGCGTGAAAAGTTTCAGCAGGGAGAGGCAACCTTTTGAACAGAGCGTTTCTACAAAGTCGAGTCCTAAAGACTTGGCGTGCTTATAGACTTCAAAGTGCTCCTCGTCCGTCAGTTCCAGAAAAGCGCGGTGCTCGCCGTAGGTACGCCCGAAGGAATGGGGAGAATCGTAAGGACGATTCATCTGAGAGTCTGTCAGTTCCTCATTCAAATCACGTTTGGTCATTTTCACGGCATCCATCGGACGAAGTTCTATATTGAACACTTCCTCGCGGACAGGGCGGGATACCAAGTCGACAATCAACTTGGCTATATCAACGGAACCGTTATGGTTCTGGCCGATTTCTCCTATTATATATGTACTCATAATCTGTTCTCTTATTTTTCGTTCCGGGCAATGTTCTCCAGCATCTTGGCACGGTATTCGGGATGTGCTTCCACCAGTCGCAAGAGAGCATGAACGCTATGGTCGGTCTTCTCGTTGAAGGTGGCATAAAGTTCCTGCAACAGGGTGAAGTCTTCCATCGTATCGAGCGTGAAGCGAAGGTCGAAGCGACCTTCCAGTTCAGTGGGCAATGGCAAAAGGCGCACATTGAAGGCTTCAGGATGCGTATAGAGATAGATGGTGACATGCTCCACATAGAGTTTCTCTTGGGTAGAGACAGCTGCACGGCGCAAGGCATCCGTGGTAGTCAGTTCAGCATACAATCCCAGATGCGACTTGATGGTAGGGCGTCCGTCGGCAAAACCGTAGGCGATATAATCTGCCGGTGAGAAAGTGTGTTCGGCAAAGAAGGTGTTGAAAGTTTCGGGGCGCAGGAAAGGATTGTCCGAGCAAACACGGATGAAACGGTCGATGCCGAAGACTTCGGCGGCACGGATAAAGCGGTCGAGCACGTTGTCTTCATCACCACGGAAGCTAAGAATACCCGCCCGGTGGGCTACTTCGGCCAGCACATCGTCTTGCGGACGGTTGGTAGTGGCAAGCACGATACATTTGTCCGGACAGGCCTGTTTGATATTGGCTATCAGAATGTCGATAATGCGTTGTTCACCATAGAAGGGGAGCAAAATCTTGTTGTACAACCGGGTGGAGCCGGTGCGTGCCTGAATAATTATTCCATCTTTCATAATTTCATCCGTTTAAAAGCGTCGATATAAGAGCCGGGGGTGACATTGATTACCTCCTTACCCAGCCGTCGGGCGTAAGCTTCGAGTATGAAATAGGACTTGAAAGCTACGTGCATGTGATAAAGTATGGTGTAGAGCCGCGCGCTGTTCAGGTTTTCCTGTTTCACGGTGTCGGCCTGCGATTTATTCTGGTCGTAGAAGTGCTTCTGATGCATCAGTACTACGTTATCATCGGTTACAGTGATTTCCGGCAGCCAGGAATGGTCGGCACCTGCCAGATAAATCTTCTTGAAAGGTAAGCGAAGCCCCACAGCAATGGAAGGTATCAATACGTTGTGCGGACGGGGAACGCCCCAGCCCCGGCGAAATATCCAGTTGCAGAAGCTTTGGAAACCTTCAATCGGGGTGGTGTTGTAAATATAGAGTTTGATGTGGGGATTGCCAGCCAGAAGCGGTTGCCAGTCTTTGTTCTTCAGGGCGCGGGCGGGAACAAAGAAGTTCATGTCCCACGTGGTTTTCTCGGCCATCGTCTTGAAGAGTTGTATGCGCTTTTCCGGAACAATCCAGAACAACGGGTCTGCAATCAGATAGATTTCGGGGCGAAGGCGCTCGAACATGGGCGAGGTAACACAGAAATTCACTGCCAACAAGGTTTTTCCCTTAATGAAATCTGCCGATTCTTCCACCGTGCGGCTCAGTGAGGGACCGTTAGCCAGTATCAGCAACTCATCCGGATTGCTGAAAGAAGACGGCAAACGTGTGCTCCACTTGGACTGCAACAGGATTTTTACGATGCTGAGGAAGCACTGCCAGAGCTGCTCCAACCATTTCAAGCCTTTTTCTCCCATATGATTATTACTATAGTTATTCCCTTGCAAAGATAGATACTTTAGCCTTTACTGGCTAAAAAAACCGCGAATTTGTGGATAGAAAGCAGTAAAAGCTGTACTTTTGCCAAAACATTCCGCAACATGAGAGTACTTATTATCAATACGTCCGAGAAAACAGGTGGAGCCGCCATTGCCGCCAGACGCCTGATGGAATCGCTCCATACAGCGGGAACAGAGGTGAAAATGCTCGTTCTGCACAAAGAAAGCCAGTCGAAATTAGTGATTCCGGTGGGCAAGAACTGGCAAAAGAAATGTACCTTCCTCTTCGAAAGACTGGTTATCTGGACGAACAACCTTTTCAGCCGGAAAAACCTTTTCACCGTATCCATTGCCAACACCGGCTTCAACGTAACCCGCCTACCAGCGTTCCGCGAAGCCGACATCATACATCTTCACTGGATTAACCAGGGAATGCTCTCCATCCGCAACATACAGGAAATCCTCGAATCGGGCAAACCGGTCGTCTGGACCATGCACGACATGTGGGAGTGCACAGCCATCTGCCACCACGCCCACACCTGCACGCTTTTCAAAAGTGAATGCCGGAACTGCCGCTTCCTGCGCTTCCCCGGCCGGAACGACCTGGCACACCGGGTATTCAAGAAGAAACAGAAACTCTTCGCCCATGCCGACCAACTGAATATCGTTGCCGTCAGCACATGGCTCTCCTCGCAAGTCCGCCAAAGCACCTTACTCCAGGAAAAAACTGTTTCCGTCATCCCCAATACCCTTTCCCCCGCCGACTTCCGGATGTTGGACAAAGCATCGTCCCGAAAAGAGCTGGACTTGCCCGCCGACAAGCACATCATCCTTTTCGGTGCCGCCCGCATCGACGACCCCATCAAAGGAGTGGAATACCTGCTGCAAGCACTCCGCCTGCTGATTAAAAAGAATCACTTCCGGCAGGAAGAACTTCATCTCGCCCTGTTCGGAAGAATCAAGCATCCGGAAAAACTATTTGCCGCCATCCCCGTCAGCTATACTTATTTCGGAAGAATTGGCGACACCGGTAAACTCTCACAGCTATACTCCGCCGCAGACGTCACCGTCTCCGCTTCCTTCTACGAGACATTCGGGCAGACGCTCATCGAAGCACAAGCCTGTGGTTGCGTCCCCGTATCTTTCGGCAACAGCGGACAGGCAGACATCATCCGGCACAAAGAAAACGGTTTCCTCGCCGACTACCTCTCTGCCGACAGCCTGGCAGAAGGCATCCGGTGGGGAGTGACCGAAGCTCAAACCTCTCTATCGAAGGAAACTATGCGAAGCCGGGTCTTTGAACAATATTCCAGTGAAGTCGTTGCAAAGGAATATCTCACTCTCTATCAAAATCTAAAAAAGAAAAAGGTGATACAATGAGAATACTACTTATCAATACCACAGAGAAGATAGGCGGGCCAGCCGTAGCCGCCAGTCGCCTCATGGAAGCCCTTAAGAATAGCGGCATCAAGGCCAAGCTGCTGGTGCGCGACAAACAAACCGAACAGATCACCGTCGTAGAACTGAACCACAACCTGCGCATGGTGTGGAAATTCGTATGGGAACGGATTGTTATCTGGAAAGCCAACCACTTCAATAAAAGGCATCTCTTCGCCGTAGACATAGCCAATACCGGCACGGATATCACCACCCTGCCGGAGTTTCAGCAAGCGGACATCATACACCTTCACTGGATAAACCAGGGGATGCTTTCCCTAAAGAACATCGAGAAGATTCTTGCCTCGGGCAAGCCCGTGGTATGGACCCTGCATGACATGTGGCCCTGCACCGGCATCTGCCACTACTCCGGCGGCTGCACGCACTACGAACAAGAATGCCACCATTGCCCCTTCATCCACGGCGGAAGCCGGAAACGAGACCTCTCCCACCGCATCTTCCTCAAAAAGCAAAAGTTGTATGAAGGGCGCCACATTAACTTCGTAGCCTGTAGCCACTGGCTGGAAGAGCGCGTTCAGAAGAGCGCCCTGTTCAGCGGGCACAGCATCACGAGTATTCCCAATCCTATCAATACCAACCTCTTCAAGCCGCACAACCAGAAGGAAGCCCGCAACAAATGCATGCTTCCGCAAGACAGTAAACTCATCTTGTTCGGCTCGGCAAAGATTACGGATGAGCGGAAAGGCATCGACTACATGATTAAGGCCTGTAAACTGCTGGCAGAGAAGCATCCGGAACTGAAAGACCAACTGGGCGTTGTCGTCTTCGGCAACCAGTCCGAGCAATTGGAACACATGTTGCCTTTCAAGGTATATCCGCTCAACTTCATCCACAACGAGCATCAACTGGTGGACATCTACAACGCTGTAGACCTCTTCGTTACCCCGGCATTGGAAGAAAATCTGCCGAACACCATCATAGAGTCCATGTCGTGCGGCACCCCCTGCGTAGGCTTCAACGTGGGCGGCATACCGGAGATGATAGACCATCTGCACAACGGATATGTGGCGCAATACAAGTCGGCCGAGGATTTCGCCAACGGTATCTACTGGATACTGACCGAACCGGAATACGACACCCTCGCCGAACAAGCCGTCCGGAAAGCCGTCAGCAACTATTCCGAAAGAGCCATCGCCAAGAGATACATCGACGTTTATAACAAAATAACCGGAAGACATGCATAACCGTCCCACCCCGAAGTTCAGCATCATCACCGTGACTTACAATGCCGAGGCCGTATTGGAAGACACGATACAGAGTGTCATCTCACAAACCTACCATCATGTGGAGTACATCATCGTAGACGGTGCATCCCGGGACCGCACCCTCGCCATTGCCGAAAAGTACCGCGACCGCATCACCCGGATTGTCAGCGAACCGGACAAGGGACTGTACGACGCCATGAACAAGGGCATCAATCTGGCTACGGGCGACTACCTCTGTTTCCTCAACGCCGGCGACAGCTTCCACGAAGACGACACGCTGCAACAGTTGGTGCATACCCTGGGGATTGGCGAACTGCCGGACGTCATTTACGGTGAGACCGCCCTGGTTGACAAAGAAGGGCACTTCCTGCGCATGCGCCGCCTCTCCGCCCCCGAAGTGCTGACGTGGAAAAGCTTCAAGCAAGGTATGCTCGTCTGCCACCAAGCATTTTTCGCCAAACGTAGTCTGGCTATGCCCTACGATATGCGCTACCGTTTCTCCGCCGACTTCGACTGGTGCATCCGCATCATGAAAAAAGCGCGGACGCTGCACAACACGCATCTCACACTTATCGATTATCTGGAAGAAGGCATGACCACACAGAACCAAAAAGCATCCTTGCGGGAACGCTTCCGCATCATGGCGCGGCACTACGGATTGATAAGTACCGTGGCACACCATGCATGGTTCGTGGTGCGGGTAGTGCTGAAGAAGTAAACACCAAAAGCCACATCGCAATTCAAACGACAGGTTGGTAGCGTCCACCCTTTTCCGTACACTTTCAAAGAAGGTTCAGTAAGCTTTCCAAATACATTTCGTAAGCTTATGGGATAAACTATTCATATTCAACCAACTACAAATCCCCCATTCATCAGTTTTATCGGACTATCATGTTCGTCTGACACAAGGCAATGTCAGACGAACAACTCAATAATATAGATCTGGACCTATTGTCAAATGCTACATTTGAAGAAAAGCAACGTTTACCAATCCCATATCATTATTCACTTATTAAAGGAAGAAACTTTTTAATTAATATGAAGTATACCTCATGTAGGTATTACAAATAGAAAACACTATCTTTGCGGTGTCTTCTCTCTGCCTCGCATGAAGCAAAGAGAAGGCAGACATATTAGAAAAACGTTTTTAAACGTATTCTTCCACAAGTAAATTCTCGCAAAATTTATGGAAAAAAGAAGAAACGCAATGGAACGTCTACCTTGTATATGTTATAGGGCATGCCAAATTTCGGCATGTTCAATAATAGTGTATATGAGCGTGGGTCGTTCGTGTTGCTTATCCTTTTTTCCAGGCAATGCGAGAAGCCTACTTGTGGGATAAGCGGATACGAACTCCCACGTTTTTTTCATTATGCCTGTATCAGAGATTATAACTAACCGCCGGATATGGGGAGTATGTACGGCACTATTTCTTGACCACGATGAAACCTATTGGCATCCTAATAAAGGAGGAGTTAGAAAAACAGGAACGAAGTATTACATGGTTTGCACACAAGCTTTCTTGCGACCGTTCCAACATTTACCGTTTATTTCAAAAAGAGAGCATCGACACCAACCTTCTTGCTAGAATTTCGATCCTTCTGGGACGGGATTTCTTTGCGGATCTATCTAATTATATAAAAGAAAAAGAGAAATCGCAAGATCCGCAATAAATCTGTGGCATTCCTGCAACACCATTATATATTCTTTTCTATTTTTTTGTCATACTTTTGCAGAAAACAATTAAAAACTTCAAAGCAGATACAAAAAAAATAGTTTCAATTATATTACAAAAAAAGGAATTAACATGAAAACAATGAAGTATTTATCTATGCTACTGATAATGGTGGCAATGAGTGTGTGTGCGACAAGCTGTGGAGACGATGACGATCCAGCCTCAGAAAGTGACTATGCCAGTGCCGTTGCCGGTATTTACACTGGTAAACTAACAGTAAATAACACTGTAGTAGAAGATGCCTATGTAGTAACGGTAAGTAAAGTATCATCAACAGTTGCACGTGTAGACGCGGACTTTTATAATGATGGCGGACAAAATTATAATATTAAAAAAGAAGGTGGACAATATTTGTTTACCAGCGAGACATCATCCAATATCACTATTACTGTTACGGGTAAGATTATAGCTATTAATTTCTTGAATAACAATGGTAGTATAACAACTTTCTCTGGAAATCGAGATTAAAAACACATCTATATTATTCTATAGCACTACAGAACATGTTTCCGTAGTGCTATATTTTTTATCATTATTTCTCATGAGTATAAGAAAACAACTATATTGGCTTCTATTTTTATTATTATATAGCTGCAACAAAGAAGACACCATCTCTTTATCTGTATCTTGCGATGAGCTCTCCTTCAACTGGGAGAAAAACAAAAAAGAGATTACCATAAATGCCGGTTCTGACTGGCACGTATCCGGCAAATTACCTGACTGGCTATCATTAAGCAAAATGGAAGGCAATAAAGGAAACGCCCCTCTAAGCATTGCTGTTCCCGAAAACAAAGCAGATACCTCCCGTTCTTACCGCATCGCCATAATAGCGGGTGGTCAAGAAAGTACAGTTCTCGTAACTCAAAGAACAAAAGAAAAACTTTTTTTTCCTGATGAAAATGAATATAATATTAATTCGTCAGAAACTGAGCTACTTATTAATATTACACAGAATATTAGTTATGGAGTTAAGATGTCAAAAGGCACAGACGAATGGATAACCATAACCAATCCTAATGTACAACTAGGGGGATTAAATAATATAGCAGGAGATCTACGAGAGAAGATACTCCATTTGAAGATTACAGAAAACCCGACACAAAATGTAAGGCATGCAGAAATTATTATATACAATAATATTTTCAATCTTTCAGACACCTTATATATATCCCAAGGTACTGGAAATATTCGTCATTACGATGGTGAATGCATGCAAATTCAACAAACATCTATAGGTAACGTAAACCTTATTATAACCGGAGATGGATTTACCAAAGAAGATATTGTATTAAGCAATCGGTATGAAACGTTAATGAAACAAGCCATGAATTATTTCTTTTCAATAGAGCCATATAAATTGTATCGTGATTATTTTAATGTTTATGCTGTCTTTGCAGAATCAAAGGAAGCAGGTATTAGCGAAAAGAACAGTTCTAAAAAAGTCAACAATAAATTTGGGAGTAGCTTTGGCTCTGGCACAGAAATTACTTGTAACAGTGATTTAATTTTTGAATATGCCCGAAAAATTAAAAAACTTCCCGAAAATCAGCCCTTGACAATAATTGTAATTTTGAATAGTACCAAATATGCCGGTACTACTTATTTATATTCTAATGGAAACTCAATTGCCTTATGTCCCATAAGTACAGAAGAATCACCTAATGATTTTGAAGGTCTAATACACCATGAAGCTGGTGGTCATGGTTTTGGCTTTTTATGCGATGAATATGTTTATTATCAAAAGCCTATGCCTGAAACACGGAGGCAAAATATAAAAGAATGGCAAAAATATGGCTTCCAAATGAATTTGGATTTTACCAATGACACCTCAACTATTCTTTGGAAAGACTTTATTGGGTTGGAGAAATACCCCCAAGTAGGAGCCTATCAAGGTGGCTATGAATATGCATACGGCGTCTGGCGTTCAGAAGAAAATAGCTGTATGAATAATAATATACCTTATTTTAATGTTCAAAGCCGTTGGATTATTGTTAATCGAATAATGAAGTTATCAAAAAAGAGTTTTACTCTTCAAGACTTTATGAAATCAGATTCCCAAACCTCGCCTAATGCAGCAACTCGTGCCATACCCCAGAAACTTTTCCGCACATTAGGCGAACCTATATGGATTAAAATATCCGAAGATCCTGAAAATAAACAGTGAAATACCTGGCATCACTTTCCGGATGTTGTATATGAGCACCTTTAGTGTTAATACCAAGTTTTTTCCGCTCCCCATCCTTAAGTTCTCCCTCTCCCCTACCAATGCTCTACGCATCCGCTCCGCTCCCTATCCACTAACCGCCCTGTTTTACAGACAGATAGCGGAGCTATATCGGAGCTAACAGAGAGAGAAGCCGGATAAGGTCAGCCGAAACAACCGCTATCTTCCTTTCAGGGAAAACCCAAACAGAAAAACAACGAAGTAAGCAAAAGAACGCAAATCGACGCAAAAATCACAGATATTGAATCATGGTATGGTTTCCCATATATCTTTACCCCATCAACTTAAAAAGAAAATAATTATGGGAACTATTAAACAAGGTGTATTCGGAGAACTTTCTGGCAAAGTGGGTAATGTAGTGGGCTATAAGCGAAAAGGCGTGAACCGCCTCCGCATACAGGCAGCGAGCATCAGCAACCCCAAAACTCCCAAACAACAGATGCAACGTGGAAAAATCAGCATTGCCGTCAATTTCTTAAAGACTATCAACCCTTATATCCGCATCGGTTACAAAAATTACGCAAAGGGAAATATGACGTATAATGCTGCAATGTCCTATATCATGAGACGGGCAATCATAGAGGAAGGGGGAACAAACGTGCTGGATTTCAAGCGTATCATGGTTTCTATCGGCTTCTTAACCACAGTCCCCGATGCCACAGCCACGATGGAAGATGATGTCATCATCTTCCGTTGGGCAGACAATAGCGGCATGGGCAACGCAGAAAGTACAGACATAGCCATGCTGCTGGTTTATAACAAAGAACGGGAACTTGCAATCTACGATACGGATGCCGCCACCAGAACCGACACTTATGCGCAGATCAGCTTACCCAAAGAGTGGAGTAGCGACACAATGATTTCTTATCTATCTTTTCGAAGTATAAATGGAGAAGAAGTATCCAACAGCATCAGGTTGTGAACAACAAGGTAATATCCACCTTAATCTACACCACTTCTCACTTGCGCAAGCGTCATCCCGCACTTGCGCAAGTGTTGCTTGCCTACTCATTTACATAATAATCCTTTCAGTTCTTTCACCCCTTCCGAAGCTCCTTTCTGAATCACATGTATCTGCCTCATCGAATGGGTATCCACAGGTTTCGGGTCAATCAGATAGACTTCCGCCGCGCGGGGCACATAGTTCAGCAGGCCTGCGGCCGGATATACATTCATCGAAGTACCTATAATCACAAAGATGTCCGCTTTCTCCACATAGTTGATAGCTGTCTCTATCTCCGGTACAGCTTCACCAAACCAGACGATGAACGGACGCAACTGACTGCCGTCGCCCGCCTTGTCGCCCATCTTCACTTCATACTCTTCCGGCTTCAACTCCCTGACGTAACGGGGATTATAAGGGTCACGGCTCGAACAAACCTTCGTCAGTTCGCCGTGCAGATGGATGACGTGCGTGCTTCCGGCACGCTCGTGCAGGTTATCCACATTCTGCGTGACCACCGTCACATGAAAGTCCTTCTCCAGTTCGGCAAGGCCAACATGACCTTCGTTCGGCTTCACATCGAGCAACTGCTTGCGGCGCTCATTGTAGAAGTTAATCACCAGCTCCGGGTCGCGCACATATCCCTCGGCGCTGGCCACCTGCATCACCGGATATTTGTCCCACAATCCGCCAGCATCACGAAATGTACTGATGCCACTCTCGGCGCTCATCCCGGCACCGGACAAAATAACCAAGTTCTTCATACCAAATCTCCTTCTTATTATTACGGTTAGTTTCTTACAAAAATACGGAAGATTGCCGAAGTTGCCACAGATATAAGAAAATTTAAATCTTAAAAGCGCAAATCATTCGAATAAAACACTTACTTTTGCAACTTGTAATTTTGCAACTGATTGAAAGATAAATCACTTTCAGTCTCAACCCAATAGATATATGGATAAATTTAGCTACGCTATCGGCCTCGGAATAGGTCAGAATTTATTAAGCATGGGTGCTAAAGGCATCGAAGTAGATGACTTTGCACAAGCTATCAAAGATGTATTAGAAGGAAACAAAACCGCTATTGCGCACGCAGAAGCCCGCGACATAGTGAACAAATACTTCGCCGAACTGGAAGATAAAATGAATGCCGCCGCCGTTGAACAAGGCAAGGCTTTTCTGGAAGAAAACAAAAAACGCCCGGGCGTGATTACCCTGCCCAGCGGCCTGCAATACGAAGTCATCAACGAAGGCAACGTAGGAAAGTATGCAACAGCCACCGACCAAGTGAAATGTCACTACGAAGGTACGCTGATTGACGGAACCCTGTTCGACAGTTCCATCAAGCGTGGACAACCTGCCGTATTCGGTGTGAACCAGGTAATCCCCGGCTGGGTAGAAGCCTTGCAACTGATGCCCGAAGGCGCCAAGTGGAAACTCTACATTCCTTCCGACCTGGCATACGGCGCACAAGGCGCAGGCGAAATGATTCCGCCCCACAGCACATTGGTATTCGATGTGGAATTGCTCGAAATATTATCCCAAAAATAAAAATAAACAGTAAAAAGCAAAATGAAAAAAGTAACATTAATCATGGCTCTCGCAGTAGGCGCAGGTTTAGCTTCCTGTACTGCACAAAGCCCGAAAGCGAATCTGAAAACAGACGTTGACTCATTATCTTACGCCATCGGTATGGCTCGTACTGAAGGTTTGACTCAGTATCTGATGCAACAAGGTGTTGACACCCTGCAGATGGCAGATTTCATCAAAGGTTTCAACGAAGGTGCTTCTAAAACCAGCAAGAAAGACGTTGCTTACCTGACTGGTATACAAATCGGCCAGATGGTAGGCAAACAATGGGTAGAAGGCTTCAACCAACAAATCTTCGGTAACGACTCTACTCAAAGCATCAGCCGCGAAAACATGTTAGCAGGTTTCATCGCAGGTGTTACGGGCAAGACCAACGTTATGAGCAAAGAAGCTGCCACTACTTACATGCGTGAAGGCATGAATGCCGTTCAAGAGAAAGCATTGGCCGTTAAATACGCTGATAACAAAGCTGCCGGTGAGAAGTTCCTCGCTGACAACAAGACTAAAGAAGGTGTTGTAACCACTCCGAGCGGTCTGCAATACAAAATCATCACCAAAGGAAACGGTGAAATCCCTGCTGATACCAGCAAGGTGAAAGTAAACTACAAAGGTACTACCATTGAAGGTGTTGAATTCGACAGCTCTTTCAAACGTAACGAACCGGCTACTTTCCGTGCCAACCAGGTAATCAAAGGTTGGACAGAAGCCCTCACTATGATGCCTGTAGGTTCTAAGTGGGAACTTTATATTCCTCAGGAACTGGCTTACGGTGGCAAAGAAACAGGCGGTCAAATCCAACCGTTCTCAACTTTGATATTCGAAGTAGAGCTCCTCGGTATCGAGAAATAATTATCGGCTGAAGATTCACCTTCAACCGCATGGACTTGGCGGACGAACAGATGTAAACAAAAACATCTGCTTCGCCCGCTTCTTTTTTACTTATTCCTTATTTTTTCCTCCTTTTATATAGAGAAATTAAAATAAAGTCCTATATTTGCTTACTATTTGATAAAAACAAGAACTTACACTAATTGATATTATGGAAAAAATAGACAATCTTGACCGGCAAATTCTGGAGATAATCTCCCAGAATGCCCGCATTCCTTTCAAAGATGTAGCTGCTGAGTGTGGCGTATCACGTGCTGCCATTCATCAACGTGTGCAACGTTTGATTGATTTAGGCGTAATTGTCGGTTCCGGTTATCATGTGAACCCAAAATCTCTGGGCTACAGAACCTGCACGTACGTGGGTATCAAGTTAGAGAAAGGTTCCATGTACAAATCAGTGGTTGCCGAAATGGAAAAAGTACCAGAAATTGTGGAATGCCACTTCACTACAGGCCCTTACACGATGCTGACGAAAGTATATGCACGTGACAACGAGCACCTGATGGACTTGCTGAACAACAAGATGCAGGAGATTCCGGGTGTAACCGCTACTGAAACGTTGATTTCACTGGAACAAAGCATCAAGAAGGAAATTCCTATTTGTCCGGAGAAATAACAGATAATTTATGGAGTTTTTAAACGAATATCATCTTTCGGGTTTATTCATCGGCATTTGTACATTTCTCATCATCGGGTTGTTTCATCCCGTTGTAGTGAAGGCCGAGTACTATTGGGGTACCAAATGCTGGTGGATTTTTCTTTTGCTGGGCATCGGTGGCGTTGCAGCTTCGCTTTGCGTAGAGAATATCTTGGTAGCTTCCCTCTTAGGAGTATTTGCTTTTTCTTCGTTCTGGACCATCAAAGAGGTTTTCGAACAGGAGGACCGCGTAAAAAAAGGATGGTTCCCGAAGAACCCTAAACGCACGTATAAGTTCTAAAAATAAAGGAACGAATAGTATATTTTGCTCGAAAGGTTTGCTTATTTCAACAGAATATACTATTTTTGTGCCCGCTATCCGATGAGGATAACACCGGACTTGTAGCTCAGTTGGTTAGAGCAACAGACTCATAATCTGGAGGTCCCTGGTTCAAGCCCAGGCTGGTCCACAAACTAAGAGGCTCATTCCTAAAGGAATAGAGCCTCTTAGTTTGTATCCCCAATTTATTCATGCTCCACTTTACTCTTAAAAATGTGATGATAGAAAAACTTCATTTTATGACTTGCTTATCATTCTAAACTTATTATATTTGCCCCATAATCTAAAAAAACGTTAGGTGATACTAGAAAAGCAACATATTGATTTTGAACAGATTTATCTTTCTTATTTTTCAAAGATGAAACGTTTTGCCCAAGAATACGTCTTGTCGGATGAAGATGCGGAGAATATAGTGCAAGATGTTTTCCTCGATTTCTGGGAGAAAAAAGAACTATTGCCATTACCTATCAATATCCTGGCCTATTTATTTACTTCTATAAAAAACCGATGCATCGACTTTCTCCGACATAAAATAGTGCAAAAAGAAGTCGAGGATAAAATGCAGGAAGAGTATAGATTGACCCTACAAATGAAATATTATTCTTTAGGAGAATTAGATGAAGGGATTTTTGAAAAAGATGATGTAGAACAATTGCTTTCTAAAGTAATGAATTCACTCCCTGAAAGATGTAGGGAGATATTCCTGAAAAGTAAGCTGGAAGGCAAAAAACAAAAAGAAATAGCAGAAGAGATGAATATTTCAATTAATACAGTTGAAACTCAGATGGGGATTGCTTATAAGAAACTACGAAATGAATTAAAAGACTACTTCCCTCTCTTTATCTTCCTGTATTATTTGTAATCGGAATAAAAAAAATGATTTTCTTTTAGCGGATTCTTTTTCTACATCCGTCTATACTATGAATTAAGTCATAAAAAGATGGATGAACGTATACTAAAATATTTCCAAAACGGCCTGGAAGCCAATGAGAGGTTATTACTTCTTCGTGAGATAGAAAAAAACGAGGAATTGAAAAAACAGTTTGCCGAGTATCAGAATATGCAGGCATTACTGAATTTATCTTCGCATGCAGAAGATAAGGAAGAAGGGAAAACAGGCTATCAGCATTTCCTGAAACGGATAAGAAGCAAAAAGATGCACATTTGGTTAGTGAAAACTATGAAATATGCAGCAGCAATACTCATTTTAATGATAGGCACATATCAGTTATCCGTTTGGCACATGTCACATCAGCTACAAGATGATCTCCAAGCGCAAACCAATACTTTATATGTACCGGCGGGGCAACGTGCTTGCATAACTCTACAAGATGGTACTATTGTTTGGCTAAATGCACAGTCCACCTTGATTTATCCCTCGCATTTTTATGGAAAAGAGAGAACTGTTTCCATTACAGGTGAAGCTTTCTTTGAAGTATCCAAAGATAAAGAAAAACCTTTCATTGTGACTGCTCAAGATGCGAAAATACGAGTATTAGGAACAAAGTTCAACGTGTACAGCTATCCGGATACCAAACAAATAAAAACAAGTCTGATTGAAGGTGCCGTCCAAGTATTCTACAAGAGCAACCAAGTGATATTAAGACCTAATGAAGAAAGCATTGCACAAGATGGAAAGTTGACAGTCAGCAATATAAAAAATCCTGACATGTTATTGTGGCGAAACGGCATTTACAGTTTTAACAATGAGCGCTTGGCCGAAATTGTTCGCAAGTTGGAATTATATTATGATGTCACAATCAATATCGCAAATCCCAAATTACAAGATATTTGCTATACATGTAAGTTCCGTCAAAGGGATGGAATAGAAAAAATACTATATACCATTCAGAAAATACATCATTTTAAGATTGAAATTAATAAAGAGAAGAACGTGATCACCTTGAAATAATACAATTGTTTAACCTTTAATACATTATCCATATGAAGACATAGAATTATATTAAAAAAGGCGACAAGTGCACCACCACCTGTCGCCCGGAGAAAGTAAACACCAGAAAACATTTTTTAGTATTCACTCTAAATACAAAGATATGAAAATAAATCCTTTGTTATCACTCTTTATTGTCCAAAATCAAAGCTTTAAAGATTATTTTAGAATTATGAGAATCTCTTTATTCTTGCTATTCGCCTGTGCATTCCAGTTACTGGCAGTAAATACGGAAGCACAAAATTCAATCATTTCCTTTCCTTCTAATTCTATATCTGTAGGTCAGTTAATAGAAGAAATAGAAAAGCAGACGGATTATTTAGTCGTATATAGCAATCGCGAAATAGATACCAATCGTCAGGTTACTATACAAAACAAATCTGCTAAGGTATCTTCATATTTGAAAGAAACGTTGGCAGAAGTAGGAATTGGCTATAAATTCGAAAACGATTATATTATTTTATCGAAGAATAATAGCCTGTTGGACCGGATGCAACAACAGGAAAAAGTAACAGGAATAGTGACTGACGTAAAAGGAGAACCCGTTATAGGCGCAAATGTCAGTGTAGTAGGTAAATCAATAGGTACGATTACAGATATAGATGGCAAATTTGCCATTCAGGCTTCACAAGGAAACACTCTTCAGATTTCATTTATCGGTTATAAAGCTCAAACCACAAAAGTCACCGGTAAGCATATTGCCATTGTTCTGCAAGAAGATATGGAAATGCTTGACGAAGTGGTTGTAATCGGCTATGGAACCGTGAAGAAATCAGATCTGACAGGTTCGGTATCCTCCATTTCACAAAAGAATATAAAGGACCAACCGATGACACGGCTGGATCAAGCTTTAAGCGGAAGAATCCCCGGTGTTGTTGTCATCACAAATTCCGGTGCACCGGAGCAGAGTACCCAAATCCGTATACGCGGTGCAAACTCTATTTATGGCGGAAACTCCCCACTTTATATTGTGGATGGAGTACCTAACACAGACTTATTCAACAATCTGGCTCCAAATGATATACAATCAATAGAAGTCTTGAAAGATGCTTCGGCAACTGCTATTTATGGTTCTCGCGGTGCAAACGGAGTAATATTAGTTACTACCAAAAGAGGAGCTGAAGGCAAGACAAATATCCATCTGGAAACGGAACAATCAATATCCACTATTGCTAAAAAGCTGGATTTATTAAGTGCAAGCGAGTATGCCGAATTTTACAATGAATATCGTCGGGAAAAAGGAGCAACTCAAGACTTCTTTTCTCAGGATGAAATCACCCAGTGGAAAAAGAATGGTGGTACGGATTGGCAGGATTTAATGTTTAGAACAGCTCATACTCAGAATTATAAGCTATCCATCTCAGGAGGTATTCCGAAGCTCCAATATTTAGTATCTATGAATATGATGGACATAGAAGGTATTTTGAAGGAATCGAAAAGTCAGAAATTCAGTTTAAGGTCCAACATAACTGCCGATGTCACTAATTGGTTGAAGATGAACTTAGATGTGAATGCTGTGAGACGAAAAACAAATAAAAACGGTCCGCGTGGTGGGGTTGGAACCATTATAGCAGATGCAATTACCTATAGCCCTACTTTAAAATTGAAAGATGAAGAAGGAAACTGGCTGAGAGATAATATCAACTCAACCAAAGATAATCCTTATGGTCGATTAACTCAGGACTTGGATGAAAGTTACACCAATTACCTGGCTGCAAATCTACAGTTTATGGTGCAACTACCTGTTAAAGGGTTGAGTTTGAATTTCCAGGGTGCTGCTCATTACAAAGACTACAAAAATCGTTGGATGAAATCCAATGCAAATGATTTACGGGCTCAGAACAATTCTGCAAACAATAATCAGAATGACAGTTTTGAATGGTATAATGTAAATCAAATAAACTATGTGAGAGAATGGAAAGACCATAAGTTGAATCTTATGGGAGCAATGGAGGTATCACAATCAACAACTACAGGATTGTCGAATGAAGTCGCTAACCTAAGAACAGAATCCGTTGATTTTTGGAACTTGAGTTTAGGAGATATGAATCTGTTCAGCAATTCATTCTCACGTTCTTCATTGGTTTCATTTATGGGACGCGCTATGTATCAGTTCAAGGATAGATATCTGCTTACTGCAACCATCAGACGGGATGGCTCTTCCAAATTCCAAGGTAAGAATAAATGGGGGAATTTTCCATCAGTTGCCGTTGCTTGGAGAATGTCAGAAGAATCTTTTATAAAGAATCTCAATATCTTCGATGTCCTGAAACTGAGAATGAGCTGGGGTAATACCGGTAACCAAGCTATTGGTGCTTATTCTACTTTAGGACTTTTAGCCGAATCAAAGTATGGCTGGGGAGGCACAAGTGATTATCCCGGATACGGAGTTTCCGGACCTGCCACTCCCAATCTGACATGGGAAAAAACTACTCAATATGATTTAGGTTTAGATATGGCATTTGCAAATAACAGAATTCTGGCAAATATCGACGTATATCAAAAGAATACGACTGGCTTATTGCTAAAGAAACCTATACCTTACTATGATGGCGGAGGAACCACTTGGGTAAATCTTGGTGAAGTGAAAAACAGAGGTCTTGAGTTCTCCTTAACCGGAATCCCCATTCAAAGCAAGAATTTAGTATGGGAAAGTACATTCAATGTATCCTACTCAAAGAATGAAGTCGTCAGCTTAGGAGATGAAACGAGGTTACATCCGGGAACAAAATTAGACCAAGCTTCTCTCAATACGGCCGTACTGCAAGTAGGAAAACCGTTAGGTAGCATCTACGGGTATATTTGGGAAGGTTTATGGCGCACTGACGAGGCTGAAGAAGCAGCTAAATGGGGACAAAAGCCTGGAGATAATAAATTTAAAGAGAAGAACGTGAATTACAAATTGGAATCTGATGATGCAGATATTATCGGGCAGGCATTTCCTGATGTAATATTAGGATGGAGCAATACTATCAAATGGAAGAATTTAGATTTCAACTTATTCTTTCAGGGTTCACTGGGAGCTGACCGTTTGAATTTATCACGCTATCTCACCAATGAATGTGTCAGTGATTCACGTTTTATCACCTCTAAAGAAGGTTATTATAACAGATGGACCCCCGAAAACCAAAATACAAAGATACCGAATCCGTTTAGTTCAACAATCAATTCCAGATTTGAGACTGCTCAATATCTCGAAAAGGCCGATTATTTAAGATTAAAGAATGTAAGCATTGCATATACAATTCCCAGAGCAAAAACAAAATTTGCAGATGTCAGAATCTCTCTGAGTGCTCAAAACTTGTTTACGATCACTTCTTATACAGGATATGATCCGGAAGGAACTATGGATATCACAAGCAATGGCGGCAATAGCGACATTAATGCAGGCGTTGATGGCGGTTCATACCCATTGCCAAGAACATTTACTTTGGGGCTTGGATTCTCATTTTAGTTTAACCAATAAAATAGATGTAAAATGAAAAATATATTGATTTATAGCATATTATTATTTGCTTTATGCTCTTGCGACAATTTCCTGGAAGAAGACCCTCGTGGCAGGCTTACTCCTTCTTCTTTCTTCTCAAGTCCGGAAGATTTGGATATGGCTATAACCGGAATGTATAACAAATATTACCAGACTAACGCCCGCGTCTTCAGAGCTATTTATGTGTGGTGTGCAGATGATGTGACAGCGCATAGTGGTGGCAATAAGTCACGTTTCTCGGAATATGACCGGTTTAATTTCAATTCAGGAAACACAGATATTCTTGAAATGTATCAACTCTATTATCAGACAATCAAGGCTTGTAATTATGTGATTAATAATGCAGAAAGAACACCGGTTGAGAAGTCTTTCCTGGAGCCGAGACTGGGGCAAGCCTATTTCCTGAGAGCATTAAACTATTTTATGCTTGTACGTATTTGGGGGCGTATACCTCTGATTACAGAGAATGAGATAAATTACAATACCCCCAAAGCAGATGTGCAGAAAATATATGAATTAATAGAATCGGATGCATTAACGGCAGAAAGAATGTTACCGGACAATCATAAGATAGCGCCTTATTTTCAGAACGGAATCAATGTAGCTCCTAACAAAGGCGCTGCAAAAGCTTTGTTGGCCTCTGTCTACATGACAGAAGCAGGCTGGCCTCTGAAAAAGGGAGCCGAATATTACGATAAGGCAGCTGCAAAATATAAAGAAATTATTGAAAATGAAGCTACCTATGGTTATATATTAGAGCCGGATATACGCACATTGACTAAAGAACCGGAGGCTAATTACTCCAAAGAAATAGTATTCGGAGAGTTCCATAACAAAACGAAAAATTATTTCTCTGGCCCTAAAAGTGAATTACCCGAAGAGTCCGGCGGATGGTGTGACTATATGGTTGAATTGGAATTTTTCAGAAGTATGCCGGAAGGAATACGCAAAGATGCTTGGTTCTTGACTAAAGTGACGATGACCGGACAGGAACGTAACCCGGAAACAGGACGTTATCCATTACTGGATTGGGACGACCCCGCAACCAATCAGAAACATCCTTATTGGAAGAAGAATATAGAAAGTTCGGACTGGGTATTTAATTACGATGACGGGTATTACGAAACTAAAGGAATTTCAAGTGCAAGCGGGAAAACCAGAATGATATTTAGATATGCTGATATTCTGCTACTGTATGCTGAGGCAGTTGCTTATGGAAGTAAGAATATTGATGATTTAGCATTTGACTGTATGTGGAGAGTACAAAAAAGAGCAGGAGTACCACTCATTTCAAAGGATGTGACTAAGGAATACTTCCAAAAAGCTGTTTTGGATGAGAGACGGTGGGAAACCGCAGGTATGGAACATAGCTGCATGGGGCGTTTCTTTACCATGCAAAGACATGAGATTCTTCATTTGCAAAAGAATTATAGAGATGCAGCCGAGCTTTCTTTAAATCCCAATTTAACATTAAGCGAAGAATTCTATTATTTCCCGATACCAGACAATGAACTCCTTATAGTTCCTGGACTAAAAGATTGATTCTACCTTTCTAATATGAGGGTTTTAAGAGTTTGCGTTTCTTTTGAAACCCTCTTTTATTTATAAAACATTTAATATGAGATACTTCAGTGTAATATTAGTATTATGCTTGTCCCTTTCTATGGTTCAAGCTCAACAAACCTCTTTTGTAAATCCTTTCATTGGCACTTCCGATGATCATGGACAAACCGATCCATCCGCAACCATTCCGTTTGGAATGATTAAACCTGGACCAGAAACGATGCCTCGTGGAAATGGAGGTTATGATTATCAAGCACATCAGTTAAAGGGATTCTCACAAACCAGAATGTCTGGAGTGGGCTGCATAGGTGTCGGAGGAAATCTGTTGATAACACCTTTTATCGAAACATCATGCAAACCTCTAAAGATGGATAAAGCCTCGGAAGTAGCAGTTCCCGGATATTATAGCATAACTTTAGATAATCAGCTTAAAGTTGAAATTACTACAGGCAGAACTGCCGCTATCTATCGTTTTACTTATCCGTCTACAGAGGCAGCAGGCATCAAAATAGATTTTAAACATTCTTATGGTAAGCATATCGCCGAAGAACATAATATTGTAGGAAACAATGCAGTAAGGGGATTCGTGCGTTCCGCTTGCACTTGTGATTTAGGCAGTTACAAATTTTATTATTATATTGAGAAAGATAAATCTGCCTGTAAACCGGAAGACAACGATTCAGAATTGCTATGGAAGTTCCAGACAGAGCCTAATGAACAAATTATACTTAAAATAGGATTATCCTCCGTCAGTGCAGAAGAAGCTGAAGCGAATCTCAAACAAGAGTGCTCGAACTTGTCTTTCGAGCAAGTACGTGCCAATGCACGTGCTAACTGGGAAAAATTATTGGGGCAAATACAAGTAGAAACTTCTGATGAAGACTTAAAGACATCATTTTATACACGGCTCTATCATGCTTGCCAAACTCCTTTCACAATCAATGATTATTCCGGCAGTTACAGGGGAAGTGATGGAAAAGTATATAAAGGCCAGCAGTTACCCTATTATCATGGTTGGTCCATTTGGGACACCTACCGAACAAAATATCCTCTGCTGTCTATTGTTTGTCCCACGGAATACAAACAGATGATTTCCTCACTTGCGGAGTTATACAAACAAGGTAAGCCTCGCTCTGCAACGAAAACGGAACCGTTTTTGACAACACGTACAGAACACTCTATTATCACTATTTTAGATGCATTGCAAAAGGGGATGTTTGATGGTTCTCTCGACGAACTACTCCCATTGATGCTGAAAGAGACGGAAGATATCTCCAACGATTCACCGGACAAAGCATTAGAACGAGGATATGATTTCTGGGGAGTTTCCGAACTCGCAGGGAAAATGGGTAATAAAGAGTTAAAAAAAGAGTTCTCTTTACGTTCTAAAGACTACAGACCGATATGGTTACAGAAATTTAAGAACATTGGCCCTACTTCAGATATAATGCACGGCGACGGTTTGTATGAAGGTACTATATGGCAATACCGTTGGTTCGTACCTCATGATTTCGACTGGGTAATTTCGACTTTGGGCAGCAAGAAAAAGGTTTTGAACGAATTAGATTATTTCTTTGAGAATAACTTATTCAACATGGGGAACCAGCCTGATATACACGTTCCATTTTTATATTATTACCTTGGAGAACCATGGAAAACGCAAAAGTTAGTCCGTCAGATATTACTTGAACCTACCACTAATTATTACGGGACACATGAAAAGTGGGAAAAACCTTATATTGGTAAAATCTTCACTACCACTCCACGGGGATATTTGAAAGAAATGGACGACGATGCAGGAACCATGTCTTCCTGGTTTGTACTATCCTCCATAGGATTATTTCCGGTCTGCCCGGGTGTACCCTATTATTGGATAAGTGCTCCGGTCTTTGATGCGGTCACATTACACCCAACCTCTCAACAGGAATTTAAAATCCATGTAAATCGCCCTGATGCAGAGTGCATCTATATTCAAAAAGCTGTTTTAAACGGCAAAACTTTAAATAGAAGCTGGTTAAGTTATGAAGAAATCATGCAAGGCGGAGATTTGACTCTGGAGTTAGGAAAGTCTCCCAATAAACGTTGGGGAAATAATACTGATTTTGTAAAATCACTATTTAAAAAATAAATTAAATGAAAATAAAGGAATGTTTTTGGTGGGTATTTGCTATAATTGGAGTATGCTTTCTGAGCATAAGATGTAGTAATATTGAACAGGATTATTGCTGTTATGTGAATCCTTTTATTGGCAATGCCGATAATGGCCATACATTTCCGGGAGCTTGTGTACCATTCGGAATGATACAAGTAAGCCCGGAAAGTGGAAATGGTTCGTGGAGATATTGCTCCGGCTTTAATATTGAGGATGACTCTATCATGGGATTTTCTCAAAACCATCTGAATGGTACGGGATGTCCTGACTTAGGAGATATATTAATTCTGCCATTTTGTGGTGATATACAAGATGGCAAATATAAAAGTCGATATGATAAAGAGCATCAAAAAGCTTATCCAGGATATTATTCGGTGGTTTTATCTGATTTTGAGGTGGATGTAGAGTTGACTGCGACACAGCGTACAGCTATGCATCGTTATACTTTCAGAAAAGAAGGACCGGCACACATTCTGGTAGACCTTCAAAGTGGAATTGTAAGTAAGGATGAGCAGCTACGAACTCATGTGATAGATGCAGAAATGCAATTTTTAGATCAACATAGCATTGCCGGAAAGAACAGGGTGAAGATGTGGGTAGAAAGAGAGTTCTTCTATGTTATCAAATTCGACAAACCCTATATGGCTGTTGAGGAACTTCAACCCCAGGAAGAGGAAAAAGCCAAACGCCTTCTTCTTTCATTCGATTTAAAACAAGGAGAAAGCGTTCAAGTAAAAGTTGGCCTGTCTACTGTCAGTATAGAAGGCGCACAGGAAGCATTGGAAAAAGAAAATCCGGACTGGAACTTTGAGAAGGTGAAGACTCAAGCTGCCGAAGCCTGGAACAATTTATTATCACGTATAGACGTATCGGGCACAGAAGAGCAAAAAGTAAATTTTTACACTTCCATTTACCACTTGTGTATTCAACCCAATAATATAACCGATGTGGATGGAAGATACAAAGGTCCTAATGACAGCATCCTCCATTCTCCCATAGGAGAATACTATTCTACCTTATCTTTATGGGATACTTATCGTGCCGCTCATCCGCTATATACTCTTTTAGTGCCAGAGAAAGTCAATGGATTTGTCAATTCAATGTTATCTCATTGTGATATACAGGGTTATTTGCCTATATGGGCTTTATGGGGCAAAGAAAACCATTGTATGATTGGCAACCATGCTATACCCGTTATTGTAGAGGCATATCTGAAAGGGTATAAAGGTTTTGACCCGGAAAGAGCTTACGAAGCAATCAGAAAATCATCATTAGAGTCCCATCCGAAGTCTGATTGGGAAACATACAATCAGTATGGATATTATCCTTTCGATCTTGTTCCTGAAGAATCGGTTTCCAGAACTTTAGAAAGTTGCTATGATGACTATTGCGTGGCGCAGATGGCAAAAGCATTAGGAAAAAAGGAAGATTATGATTTCTTTTCCAAAAGAGCTCGCGCATATACATCCCTATTTGATCCGGCAACAAAACTAATGCGAGGAAAAGATTCACAAGGCAAATGGAGAGATCCTTTTGATCCTTTCAGATTATCACATGCCGGAACTTCCGGAGGGGATTATACCGAAGGCAATGCATGGCAGTATGTATGGCATGTGCAACACGATGTAGATTCTTTGATTGAGATGATGGGAGGAAATAAAGCATTTACAGCAAAACTCGATTCACTTTTCTGGCTTGAGAACAAGACTGTAAATACAGGTTTTGTATCGGATGTGACCGGGCTTATAGGACAATATGCTCATGGTAATGAACCCAGCCATCATGTAGCTTACCTATATAACTATGCAGGAGAACCCTGGAAAACACAAGAACTTGTCCGCGAAATCTTTGATCGCTTTTATTTGCCCGTTCCCGACGGATTATGCGGGAATGATGATTGTGGGCAGATGTCCGCATGGTATTTATTCTCAGCCATGGGATTTTACCCCGTAGACCCTATCAGTGGAGAATATATTATTGGTGCTCCTCAATTGAAAGAAATGGTGTTACGTCTGGAAGGCGGAAAGAATTTCACCATTCGTGCTGAAAACTTATCGAAAGAAAATAAATATGTAAAGGTAGTCTTCTTGAATGGAAAAGAGTTAAAACGCTTCAGAATCTTTCATCATGAAATCACAGACGGAGGTATTTTAGAATTTATCATGACGGACAATCCGTCAGAAACATTTAAATAATTGATTATGAGAACATATATATTATCAATTCTTTTTTCCCTTTCTTGTTCTTTAGTATGGAGTAAAGAATATAATGCATCTTTCTTTGGCATAAAGTCTGATGGAGTAACGTTGAATACTAATTCTATCCAGACCGGCATCGATTATATTCACAAAGAAGGAGGAGGCGTTTTAGTTTTTAATGTCGGCCGCTATTTAACAGGTAGCATTGAACTCAAATCGAATGTAGCGATACAATTGAAGGAAGGGGCAGTGCTGGTAGGCTCTCTGAACCCGTACGACTATAATATGGAAGGCCCTTGCTACAGTATGATTCGAGCTATAAGTCAAAAGAATATAGCTATTTATGGAAAAGGAGTAATTGACGCACAAGGACGCCAAGTATCATATAACATAATCGACCAGGTGTATAAAGGTTTTATCAAAGATCCTCTGGAAAACGACAGGCCACGTAGACCGCGAGGGATTCATTTCAAGCAATGTCAGGGTATAACTATAGAAGGAATCACTCTAAAAAACACCTGTGACTGGACACAGGAATACGAAGAGTGCGACTCGCTATGGGTGAGGGGAATTACAGTCGACAATAAAGCATATTGGAATAACGATGGCATTGATATCGTCGATTGCCGGAACGTATTGATAGAAAATTCCTTCTTCGACGCTTCGGACGATGCAGTCTGCTTGAAATCCCATAAAGCAGAGGTTGCATGTCGAAACGTAGTGATTCGTAACTGTACCATGCGTTCGAGTGCTAACGGAATAAAATTAGGCACTATGACAGTTGGAGGATATGAAAATATCCGGATTATAAACAATAAGGTTTATGATACTTATCGTTCAGCATTAACGATAGCCACTCCTGACGGAGGATATGTCCGAAACATAGTAGTGGATAGTTTGCAAGCCTATAATACAGGAAATGCTATATTTCTTCGGATAGGCAACCGTACACATTCGGATAAAGTCGGATCTATGGACTCTGTTCTCATTTCTAACTTGTATGTGGAAATTCCCGAAGGGAAACCGGATGCAGGATATGAGTATGAGGGACCAATAGAACATATGCCCAGAAATATATCTCCGGCAAGTATCATTGGACTGAAAGGGCATCCCATAACACACGTGACTCTGAAAAATGTGGTAATCAATCATCCGGGAGCAGGAAAACCGGAAATAGCAAAGGTCGGTATAACTCCGGAAGAATTAGATAAAGTTCCTGAGTTGGCAGATTCATATCCTGAATTTTCATGTTTCAAAGAACTCCCGGCGTGGGGGCTCTATCTCCGACATGTTGAGGGGATTGCTTTAGAGAACGTTACATTTATTGCCCGAAAAAGAGATTATAGACCAGCTATAGTACTGGATGACGCACACCATGTCAACATGAGTAAAATGAAAATCCAGGAACCCGGAAAAAAGAAGCAACAGATACATGTATATCAATCTACTAATATAAACAAATAGAAATTACAATGAAACAATTACTAATAACTTTACTATTATTTTGGAGCATCAATGTTTTTGCACAGCAAACATATGATATTGTTATAGTGGGAGGAACGCCCGGCGGTTTGACCACAGCACTTGCAGCTGCCAAGCTTGGGAAAACGTCTGTTATTCTGGAACGTACACAGCATATCGGAGGCCTGCCTTCCAATGGGCTGGGAGCAACGGATATTGTAACCCGGGCAGCTACTACAGGATTGTTCAGAGAGTTCACTTGCCGCATCAAAGACTATTACAAAAAGAAATATGGTATGGCTTCCACACAATATCAGAGATGTGATGATGGTTTCCGTTTCGAACCTTCAGTAGCAGAACAAGTATTTACTGACTGGTTGGGAGAATATAAAGGTCTAATCACAGTTTTGACAATGCGACAATTTGATTCCAGCCCCCGCAATCTAAAAAAAGTAGATGACAAGATTGTGCAAATCAATATACTGAATCGTGATAAAAATACTCAAGAAGAGTATCGAGGCAAGATTTTCATTGATGCAACCTATGAGGGAGATCTGGCAGCAGCAGCCGGAGTACCCTTTAGAGTAGGGCGAGAAGGTAAAAATGAATTTGGAGAACCCGGAGCAGGTAGTGTTTACAAATATTGGCATGGTCCTGAAATGGATGCTTCCACATTTATTGGAGATAATGCTGTCCAAGCCTACAACTACCGGTTGTGCCTAACCAGAAATCCGAATAATAAAGTATCCATAACAAAACCCCAAAATTATGACCGCAATGAATATGCATCTATTATCGATGATGTCTGGACAGGGCGTCATACCCAAGCTGAGATGGTGAATGTTACTCCGGAAATGTTAGAAGCTAATAGAAAGCATATAGCTAAAGGTAATCCTACTATGATTCCCGGTGACAAATGGGGGCTTGGGAAAGTAGTAAACCTGGTTGAGATTCCAAATGAAAAAACAGATGCCAATAACCAGCATGCTGCCTTTGTCTCGTCAGATCTCCCCGAAGAGAACTGGGCATGGCCTACAGCCGGTTGGGCATGGCGTGACAAATTTGCAACAAGACTAAGGGAATATACAGAGGGATTGCTCTGGTTTGCCCAAAACGATAAAGAATTACCTGATCATTTCCGGAAAGCGGCTCGCGAATGGGGGTATGCAAAAGATGAATACACAGATAACGGGCATTTTCCCAGACAAGTATATGTACGTGAAGGACGTCGGTTCGAAGGACTTCACTTTTTCATAGCAAGTGATGCGATGCCTGTAAAAGGTGGTGGAAGACCTCCTGTGTACTCATCAAGTATTACAGCCAGCCACTATGGATTTGATTCACATGCCACCCATAAGCGGGAACCCGGTATGGTACACCTGAATGGTTTTCTGGGCTATCCGACATCACCTTACACTGTTCCTTATGGAGTGATTGTTCCCAAAGATGTAGATAATTTATTGTTTCCGGTCCCTATCTCCGGTTCTCATATCGGTTTCTCTACACTTAGGATGGAGCCATGCTGGATGGCTATGGGACAAGCTGCCGGTGTAGCGTCTTCGGTTGCAATAGATGAAAAGGTAAAAGTCAAGAACATCAATATATCTATGATGCAAGATGTCTTGCTTGAGCAAGGTACTACTCTGATTTATTATAAAGATGTCTCATTGGATGATAAAGATTTCTCAATGGTGCAATACATGGGACTTCGAGGCTTTTTGCCCGAATGGGAAGCAAGATTAGACGAAGCGATAGAGGAACAGACTTTAAGTTACTGGAAGCGCTTGTCTAAATTGAATATAAAAGTCCAGTCGGGAGTTTCTACGCGAAGGGAAGTTTTGAATGAGTTATATGTAAAGATGAAAAAATAATGATTTGATACTATGTTAAAAAGAAAATTACTATATGCTTTGTCGGCTCTATTCCTCTGTTGGACCGGTGTCCGGGGACAAGATTACTCTATAATGGATTTTGGGGCAAAACCTGATGGAGTAACTTTGAACACGCACACCATCCAATATGCGATTGATTATGTCCACACGGCAGGAGGAGGAAAACTCATTTTTGATACCGGAAACTATTTGACCGGCACTATATATTTAAAATCCAATGTTACTTTGCACTTAGCGCAAGGAGCTGTTTTATTGGGTTCATGTAATGCCTTAGATTATAAAAAGGATGAATATATACAACGGACAGCCTTGCTTTTTGCCGTACAGCAAGATAATATCGGTGTGACAGGCGAAGGAACAATTGATGGCAGAGGATTTATAGTAGCGAACAATCTGATTTCACACATCCAGAGAGGACTGATAGATGATCCGTTGCACATGGACAGGCCTGATGAAACAAACCGTCCCCACAATATTTATTTTAGAGAATGCCGGAATGTACGGATTGAAGGGATACGGATGCACGATCCGGCAAGTTGGAATCAAGCCTACGACCAGTGCCGACAAGTCATTATAGACAATATAAATGTTGATTGCAAATCTTACTGGAATAATGACGGGATAGATATCGTAGATTGCGATAGCGTCAGAATCAGCAATTCCTTTTTCGATGCCGCCGATGATGGTATCTGTTTCAAATCACATGAACCATCGCAAATCTGCCAGAATGTGGTAGTTGATAATTGCATCATACGTTCAAGTGCCAGTGGCTTAAAATTCGGAACAGCATCAAAAGGAGGTTTTCGTGACTTTATCATCAAGAATCTTACAGTTTATAACACCTACCGTTCCGCCGTAACATTCGCCACCGTGGACGGAGGCATCATCGAGAACATATTTGTCGATAGCGTACGTGCCGTGAATGTGGGAAATGCATTCTACCTGCGAATAGGAGACCGCTGGAATTCCGGGCAGAGGCCGCTTATGAAGAATGTCACTCTTTCAAATTTCAATGTGAAGTTAGCAAACTCTAAGCCTGATGCGGGCTATCCATACGAAGGTCCGGTAGAGCATCTACCCCGCAACATTTCTCCTGCAAGCATTATCGGTTTACCTAAAGATCGAATTCAAGGGATTACTCTCAAGAATATAGATATAGAATCTCCGGGAGGAGGCAATCCCTTCTATGCCAAATGCGGATTGACCGCAAAAGAACTGGAAGGAATACCTGAGATGAGAACAGCTTATCCGGAGTTCTCACAATTCAAGGAACTTCCTGCTTGGGGAATCTTCATACGTCATGCAGATGATATCCGGCTGGATAATGTGAAATTGAAAGTTCACTCTTTTGATTACAGACCTGCTATTGTAACGTCGGATGTAAAAGGAGTTATTTTAGAGAGAGTAGATGTACAACCTACCCCCAATGACAAAAGAGAACAGTTTTTTATGTACCAAACATCTAATGTCACAAAATAGATATGCTGAAAAGAATATTGGTCCTGGCTATTATATGTTGGGCTGTAACACTTGCCCATTCTCAGGAAGTATTGTCCGAATGGGAAAATCCTGAAGTAAACAGTATAAATACGGAACCGACTCATGCCTCTTATATACCTTATCGATCTGTAGCAGAGGCAGAACGAAGAGTATCTTCTATGGTACACTCTCTGAACGGAGAGTGGAAATTTAAATATATCTCCGGAATATATGCCTTACCAGCCGCTTTTTATAGTACGAACTATAATGATGGTTCATGGGATTATATTCAAGTCCCTGGCAACTGGCAGCTGCAAGGAGAATATGATCCGCCTGTTTTTACGAATGTGAAATACCCTTTTGAACCTAATCCACCCTATATTCCCCGAGAATCCAATCCGATAGGCCTGTACCGTCGGAACTTTGTTGTTCCGGCTGATTGGAAAGATGAAGAAATCTTTCTGCACTTTGCCGGAGTGCAATCTGCCATGTATGTCTGGGTGAACGGGGAAAAAGTGGGATATCATGAAGACGGAATGTTGCCGGCAGAGTTCAACATCAGCAAATATTTGCAGAAGGGTGAAAATCAATTGACTGTTCAGGTTCTAAATTGGTCTGACGGCAGTTACTTAGAAGACTTGGATTATTGGAGATTAAGCGGCATCTATCGTGATGTCTTTTTGTTTGCACTTCCTAAAGTCCACATCAGGGATTTCTCTATTTCCCCCAACCTGGATATGGAGTATAAGGATGCAGAATTGAATGCAGTCGTTTCCATAAAGAATGAGACAAAAGAACTCGTCAGAGATGGTTGTTTGCGTGTTTCTTTAAAAGAAACATCCGGCAAATTGATATGGACAAGACAGTTTTCGTTCAGTGTAGCCTCGGGGGAAGAACAAGAAATCTCATTTTCAGAGAAAGTATCTTCTCCTTTAAAGTGGACGGCAGAAACACCTGATTTATATCGCTTGGACATAGAACTATCAAAAAAGTATGGAACCGTTCAACAGGTTATTAGCCAGAAGATAGGATTCAGAAAAGTAGAAATTAAAAATGGACTGTTGCTGTTGAACGGACAACCTATAAAAATAAAAGGAGTCAACAGGCATGAGTTCGATCCCTACACCGGACGATACATTACACGCGAGATGATGGAGCGTGATATAAAACTGATGAAATTATTTAATATAAATGCAGTGAGAACATCTCATTATCCCAATCATCCGGATTGGTATGACTTGTGTGACGAATATGGGCTGTATGTAATGGATGAAGCCAATGTAGAGAGTCATGGCCTGTGGGCAAAAGGGTTCCATGTCGGAGAAAGGGATGAGTGGAAAAGTGCCATTGTCGAAAGGAATGTGAATATGGTGGAAAGGGATAAGAATCACCCTTCTGTCATCTTCTGGTCTATGGGAAATGAATCCGGTTGGGGGAAGAACTTTGACAAAGCCTATGAAGAGATAAAAAGGTGTGATCCTGAAAAACGTCCGGTTCATTATGAGGCAAAGAATCCTGCTTATGCTAAAGTACTTTCAAGGTATGACTTCATTTCCAATATGTACAATCCGCTTAATGAAATTATCAGGCAGTATAATGAGGATCAGTCACGTCCTATGTTGATATGTGAATATGCTCACTCTATGGGAAACGGTTTAGGCAATTTCAGAAAGTTCTGGAATTTATTTTATAAATATCCACGTATGCACGGAGGATTTACCTGGGATTGGGTAGACCAGGGATTACGCCTGAAAGACAAAAATGGAAAGGAATATTGGGAAGTCATGAATTATAGCGACGGGGCTAATTCAAATGACGGTTTGGTGAACCCTGACCGGGAAGTCCAACCGGAGATATATGAGCTGAAAAAGGTCTATCAAAATTTCAATGTAGAGAATATAGATATAAACGAAGGTCTTGTTTCAATATCAAACACAAACTACTTTGTAGATACAAAGGGGATTACTTTGTGTTGGACATTATTAGAAAATGGAGTCCCTATAGAGCGTGATACCATTACTACTTTGAATATAGCACCCCAAAGCAGGCAATTGATAGAATTGAATTTCTCCAGGAAAAATTTGAAAGCGGGAAATGAATATCATGTAAACTTTAGTTTTTATGATACAAAAAAACGGAACTACTCTGATGGTAGTGTAGAGATAGCTTCAGAACAATTAGCTTTAGACTTGCTTCCCGAACCATTCGTAGAGAGAGGGGTCAGCACCGCTTCCCCCCTTCGGGTGGAAAGGGGAAATGGGCTCACAGTTACAGGAAAAGATTTTCATATACATTTTGATAAACTCACAGGGGCAATATCACAGTTCGTTTACAGAGGAAGTGGTTTGCTTAAATCTCCCCTACTACCATGCTTCTGGCGGGTTCCGACCGACAACGACGAAGGACGCAACAACTCTTATGCAAGTTCGTGGCGCAAAGCAGGACTGGATGATTATAAGATAAAACCGAAGCAACTGGATTTCGTGGTTCTGCCTACCGGATATGTACAAGTCTATGCCAATAATCTATTGGATTGCAAAGAAGGCAATATCCTGCAAAAGGCAAATTATACGGTTTCTCCCGAAGGTGAAGTTATCATTGATGTGGTCTTCCATGTAAATGTAGATGTCCTGTCATTGGCAAGAGTCGGGATGGAGTGTGCTTTACCCGTTGAGTGGCAAAATCTTACTTGGTTTGGAAAAGGACCTCATGAAAGCTATGATGACAGAAAAGAATCTGCTTACGTCGGTATCTACAAGGGGACTGTCAGCGAACAGTTCTTTTCACATATCATGCCCCAAGAGAATGGAAACAAAACAGATAACCGCTGGCTGGAAATATACGATGATTCCGGAAGCGGAATACGCATAACCGGAAAGCCACTCTTTAATTTTAATATTCAGAATTACTCCGATAAAGATTTGGACCGTAGTAAGAAAGAACATACATTAATTCGTGGTGAAAAGAACTGGTTGCATATTGATTATAAGCAGATGGGGCTTGGAGGAGACGACAGTTGGTCGCCCAGAGTCCATAAAGAGTTCTTGTTAAAGAATAAAATATACCACTATACATATACCTTAAGACCTCTCCGATTGTAGGGCTCTCATTTATGAAAATAAAGGTTGTAACTAGATAAAAGTTACAACCTTATATTATGGTCCCAAACCTGGAATTTCCAGATTATAAATCTCCCCCCCTTATTTCGGCTCCAGATACAGCACCTCCACCTCCGTCACATTATCATGGAACCACTCATCCAGTTTAGCCTCCACCTTATCTCTTATCTGAGGTGTGATATACTTCTTCACCTTCTTATAGGCATAAACGGCAGCAAAACCCTTTCCTACCATGAAGAGTTGCCCCAGAATATCTTCTATACTGGTAGGGAATACAATCGCTACCAAAGCAATCATGATATTGGTTCGTTCACTCTCGGGAGTCGTATCGGCAGTCATCACATAATAAGCAGTCAGTACGGGACGACCGGCGGCACGGCCACCTTTCTTTATATACTCTTCTACTTTAATACGGATTTCATCCATGGAAAAATTTAGTTTCATAGCTCTTCAGTTTTTTATTTATCTATTAGACGCAGAAAGAGAATCACAGGTTGCAAAAAACATATCTTTTTTCATTAATGATACCCTAAAAGTCTATTTTTTAACTTTTAAAGCCTGGTATAGCTGCATTACTTCCTGTAATTCTTTCACCTTTTCAGGATATTCCAGATGGAGATTATTAGTTTCTCCAATATCCCGTTTTAAATTAAACAACTCAGGCACATCACCTTCCTTAAACTTACTATTTCCCGTTCTAGGTAAATAAACCCAATCTCCTTTACGTATTCCATGCACCTCACCACCTTTTACATAGACATACTCATCACGTAACCGCAAAGAAGGGTTTTCCAAAAATGATGATATATCCACTCCATCAATCTCCTGCCTGAACGATCTGCAACCGGCATAATGCATTATTGTTGGGAATAGGTCAATACTGGCAATTATCGCATCACTGGTTACTCCTGCCGGGATAGTACCCTTCCAACGCAGAATACAAGGTACACGTACCCCGCCTTCATAATACGAGAATTTACCGCCACGTAACGGATCGGCAGAACCGCTATCTTCTTTGTAACCTAACCACGGTCCATTATCAGATGCAAAAATAACCAACGTGCTTTCCGCCAATCCTTGTTGATCCAGATAGTCGAGAAAGCGTCCGACATTCCAGTCTATTTCTTCCACAACATCTCCATAAAGCCCACGTTTACTCTTGCCCCTGAACTGCTCGGATGCAAATAAAGGAATATGGGGCATCGAAGGAGTAATGTAAACAAAAAAAGGTTTCTCTTTATTCTGCCCTACAAACTCAATCGCTTTATCAAAATAACGACGGGTCGTAGTAGACTGATCACAAGGGTATTCTATGATTTCATCTCCTTCAAACAAAGGAGATACACTATTGAGTCTCTTTTTTATCGTCGCTCTGTTGGGAGCATTTCTCACAAAGTCCTGATCCGCTTTAGCTTCAGACAGAGTATATCCTTCTCTAAACACAGCATTAGAAGCAAATTTTTGAGAAGGGCCGATATACATATCGTTACTATAAGGAATACCGAAGTATTTATCAAACCCCTGATCTGTGGGTAGATGACCTTTCAAGTCACCCAGATGCCATTTACCGAAATAACCTGTTGCATAACCTTGTTCTTTCAATGCTTCTGCCAAGGTGATCTCTTCGGAAGGCATACCTTCGGATTCCGGAAAGAATACTCCTTTCACTCCATTCCGGGTATTCAGCCGTCCCGTTAAAAGGCCCGCACGTGAGGCACTGGAGACAGAAGCAGATACATAGAAGTCTGTCAGTTTTAGTCCTTCCCTTGCCATCCCATCTATTGACGGGGTTTGTATCAACGGCGATCCGTAGCAACCAAGGTCCTGATATCCCTGATCATCGGTAAAGATGATAACAACATTAGGCTTGTGCTGAGCTTGCATAAGCCCGGCACAAGTCAACATAGGGAGAAGAACCAAAGTCCTACTCCGAAATAACATTACCTTCCGTAATTCCACTGTCATTATAGGTATCCACACGATAATAATACTTCACGCCTTTAGTGAGAATATGCAGCAAAAGTTCAGTGGTTTCATTTCCCTTCACCTGAATACATTGATTCAGAAAGTCGGGTTGATAACCAAAGCGAACCAAATAACCGTCGGCACCGGATGCTTTATTCCAGGCAATCGAGGCGTATCTTTCATCTTCCTGGTTTCTTTTCACAGAAAGTTCTTTCACCTGTCCGGGCTTATCCGAATAACCGGAACCGAATACCCGCAAATCCAACAGTGCAAATTTACCTTCTTTGGGAGTATGTACATTCTCCACCTTCATATAAGAAGCTTCTACAGGTTTGGAGAGTTCCAGATATTCATGAGGAACCGCTGTTTTGTTTCCGGACTTATCAGCAAGCAGCTTCCAGGTATGCCCATCGTTCGAAGTATATAGTTTGTAGGCATGATAGTCTGTCTCTTTGGGAGCCTCCGGATTTATATCCTGTTCGGCAAAGTTGATCTGAACAGAGTTAATCTGCACTTTCTTACCAAAGTTCATTACGAAATGCTCACCTGCATTACCGCTTTCTGCCGACCACCACGTCCTGACATTCTCATCCGCTGCTTTCTCCGGTTCAAAGCCCGGAAGCGAAGAAGAAGCCATACAAGCTTTATTGAAAGACTGGAGCATCCAGCCGAAAGCAGAGATATCCTGCGGCTCAAACTTCTTCTGAGGCAATAGCATCGGATAATCACCCAATACGGTATGAGTTCTCATCCGCCCTTTCGCATCAAATGATACCGGGAACAATCCGATTCTTCTCTCAAATTCATCGTGATTACCAATCCACATGGAAGTTGCCTGCCACCAGTTACCATACTTATCTTTGAATACACAACTATGCCCTGCCCCACCAATAAAACCACCGACCTTCAACGAAACAGGATTGTAAGGCTGTTCAATAAAGCCTCCATTCGCGCTATCACTCTCCATAACGATATCGCAATACCAGTTACAAATGGTTCCCGGTGTGGCATATTGCAGGTAATACTTATCATTGTTCTTCACAATCCAGGCACCCTCAGGGCAAGGTATCTTCTGGAACTTACCCATCCAGGCAGAAGCGTCAATTTCATCATACAGTTCTCTGCGCCCGAAGTGATAACCGGAAGTGCACTCTTTAACGTCCGTAATATATTCACGAAGCACCTTCTTCGTACCTTCTATTTCCTCAAAAGTCTCAGGATTCACTTCAAAGAAAGTGGTAGATTGTTCTGCACCCAGCCCATAATAGAAATAAAAGCGCCCGTCATCAATGAACAGACAGGGATCGGCCATACGCCGTACCTCCCCGCATTTTTCCCATTTCCCATTTTCCGGGTCAGCAGAGCGAATCACGTCTACTTTCTTTTTGGAACGGTCGCGGGTAAAGTTTATAAAATAGACATAATTATCATCCGCAGCTACAGCAGGTGCCACATAATGGTCAATATCAAGGGCAGATGCATGTACCTCCGGATTAAAATAGACATCCTTCCATGTAATCAAGTCGTCGGATACACGATAACCGCCGATATCCATTGTAGTAAAGAGATAATATTTGTCTTTGAACAATACGATTACCGGATCGGCAGCCGTACGGGCTTTCTTCTCTCTCTTCTGGAAACATCCCCAACCGTAATCCAAATTCATCGGATTACAAAACGTTGTCTGCTGTTCCGTTACCTGTTTGTTCTCCGCACAGGAGAAGAGAAAAAAAGACACCAATAAAAGGGATAATTTATTTTTCATGCCAATACTGAGATTAATAGAGCTTCCGGCTTATTTCTCTGCCGGAACCTGTTCTGTTATTTTTTTTATTTCCTTCATCAATAAACCGTGCAAGCGTTCTTTCTCTGCTACATAAGCCGGATCAGCAACTTTATCGGACATTTCGCCAGGATCAGCCAGGATATCCATCAAAGACGCTTCCTTATCTCCACGCGTAAAGGCTGTATACTTATAACGTCCGTCATTAATCTGATAGCCTGAACTAGACTCTACGATAATATATTCACGGTCAATCTTATCCGTTTGCCCGGTCAGAACCGGTTTCAGTGACTTACCGGACAAGTTCTCCGGTACGGGAATTCCTGCCAGGTCGCATAATGTAGGTACCAGATCAATTCCGCTAGTCAGGCTTTTTGAGTCTACAACTCCTTTCTTCACTCCCGGACCGGAAATAATAAGCGGTGTACGGGTAGCTTCTTCAAGCAAACGACTTTTAAAAACAAGGCCATGAGACTGTCCCATTTCTCCATGATCTGAAGTAAAGACAACGATCGTATGATCTGCCAGACCGGAGTTTTCCAACGCAGCCAGGATACGTCCGATCTGTTGTTCCACATCTTCTACAAGCCGGCAATACATCCAGCGATAGAAATCCCACTGCTCTTCTGTCCAGTCACGGGAACCGGAACCGATTGCTTTCATTTCGGCATACGTCCCGTTGGATTCCACATTGGCAGGTACGGGAGGTATTTGTGCACGATATTCTTCATCACTTAATGTTTTACGCAAATCTATATACTTCTGCGTAGCAGCTATCTGATGAGGGCGCAGCTCATCAGGAAATCTCGGATCAAAACCTGCCCCATAACAAATATCATGAGGATGCATGAAAGAGAGATACAGGAAAAAAGGTTCATCCTGAGCCGGATTATAACCAGCAAGAAAGTTCTCGGCAAAATCGGCAGGACCCTCGTAATAATCCGTACCACTCTGGGTAAAACCATACTCCTCCATGTGAGTCCTTCCACAATAAAAGCCCGGATAACCGGAATAGACTGTCTGATAGCCGGCATTACGGAAAAGATTTCCAACCGAACTTTCACGGGCAACAGGCAAGACTCTTAAAGTATCCGGCTTAGTAGAGTTATTTGTATAACCTATTTCGCCGGCATAACGTCCTGTTGCCATTGCAAAACGTGACGGCATCGATACCGGATTTGCACAATAATTATGTTCAAACCGGACACCGTTCTCAGCCAAACGATCTAATGAAGGAGTACTGACATAGCGATTGCCTGCGCAACTCAGCATATCATACCTCTGCTGGTCGGTCATGATGAAAAGGACATTCAGCTTCTTTTCTTCAGCTTTCTGCACACAAGAGGAAGCAAACAATGAAATGCCACATCCATACAACACGACACTTGCTAATTTCTTCATAAGCAATTCTTCTTAGAATTCATCCTTATTTCTTCAAGGCCTTGTCCACATCCAGATCGATGCCTGCCCATCCCTTCTTGCAAGTCCAGTCTGCTGCAGGCGAAGCCCAAAACTCATCTGATTCCGGCAAACCAAGGGCTACGAACACAGCAGAGCACAAGTAGAGGCTACCTGTTGAAATATAACTCTCTCCAATATGAGGCTGATAGCCGGCAAAGCCCACCCGCAGCCATCCTTCGGGGTTGAATGTTCCGGGAGCTTGTGTCTGCCGATTGATTATTGCTGTCAGTGCACATCTCACTTGTGCAGGTTTCACTCTTTCCGGAAGCAATTTCCGGTAAGCAACGTCGGACAAAGCATGGAAAGCCCCGAAACGGTAAGCCAATGAACGACCCACTATCGGAAAAGTCCCTTCGGGAGAAATCATTCTTTCCTGTTGCTCTGCATAGCGGGCATAGCGTTCGAGTTCAAGTTCGTAAGGTATGGCACCTTCTATCTGGTGTTTCTTCATCACACCCAGCACTTCCGCCATCATCGGGTGGATAACGAAACTGTTGTAATAGTCCAGATGGAATTCGACCCCGTCACCGTACCAGCCATCTCCTTTATACCACTGTTCAAAGCGATCACAGGCATATTTCACCCGGTCATACTCCCACTCGCCGGTAAATTCCTTTAAGGCAGCCTCCACCATTGCCGAGAAAAACAGCCAATTGGTTTCGGAAGGTTTTATCACTCTCGATGATTTGAGTTCCTTGATTACCCGTTCCTGAGTGGTCTTATCCAGTTTATCCCACAGTTGTGTACGGGCCCTCAACAGTCCGTGAGCCAGGAAAGCGGCATCCACCAAGGGTTGACGCCCGTTATTGAAGTTCAGGTAGTCGGACGATTCAGGATCAACTCCATTGGTAATCGACTTTAACGCCAGACCGATGTACCGGGCACGCAGTTTACCTTCTATCGTACTGTCAGGCCCTAGTTCCAGCCAAGCCGAAATACCTGTAATCAGTCTGCCTAAAGCTTCCAGATGTGTCACTTCTCTTCTTTTCTGCATATCGGCGGCGATAGATTCAACCGGCATATTTTTACGAAGCTCACCTTTCGCCATATTCGCCAGCAACGGATAGGAGATACGATGGAGTGAACTCAACCAGGCAGAACGGTCCGGATTTTCAGAGAAAGCCGTAATCGTCTCAACTACCGGACGCCCTTCCAACAAATTCTTATAGCGAAGCAAAGCCTCTACAAAATAATAATCGGCATACGTCAATGGAGCATCTATCTCATACTGCTTTGCCATGAAACCAGTGCAATGCTTAATAATAAAATGATTGTTATCGCCCACTTTCCTGGCACGATAGGCCGGAGAAGCCAACGACTTTATTTGCTGTTCACCTATTGCAAGGAATTGCTTGCCCAGTTCGCCTTCTACATAAGTACTCAGCTCCACATAAGCCGAAGCCATAATGGCACCGGCCGAAGCATCTCTATCGGCTTTCGGAATGTCAGGAGCATCAAAGTCCCAGTAAGGGATTTTATCTTTAGGCAAACGCGGGTGATTCATAATGTACTTACCGATCTTAATAGCATGGTCCAAATACTCTTTCTTACCCGTTTGTCGGTACATCATAGTAAATCCATACAATCCCCATGCCTGACCACGCGACCAAGCAGATTGATCACCCACGCCCTGGTGTGTCACTTGGTTCAGCACCTTTCCTGTAATCGTATCATAACTAACCACGTGGAATGAACTGCCATCCGGACGGAAATGATTGATCATCGTACGGTCGGCATGAGACTTTGCTTTATTATAGTAAGAATTATCTCCCGTCATGGATGAGGCTACCGTAAAAAGTTCCAGATTCATCATGTTATCAATGATTACGGAGAACTGCCATTTCTTGCTGTTCCACGAGCGAGTGCAACCCGTCACCGGATGGAAGCGGGTGGATAAGGATTTGGCCGCAGTCTCTATCACTTCCCTGTAAGCTTCATTACGGGTAAGGCGGTAGCCATTGCCGAAACTGCAATTGATGATAAAGCCAACATCGTGATTGCTGGTCGTATACTTCTGCTTTTCCACACGCGAAGTCATTTCTTCGGCGGCTGCCCTCACCTGCGGATCATTGCTATACTCATAACAATACCATAACGTACCGGGATAGAAACCACTTGTCCACCAACCGGAATCGCAGGTAATCATCTCTCCATCCTTCGCCGTTCTGGGCAATATGCCTTTCTGGTCTTTCATCTCACCGAACATGGACATTGACTGTCTGACAGAGAAGTCGAGCGCATCCTCAACAACCTTTTTCATACCTTTTGTCACTGCCGATGCCGAAGAGGCGAATCCTGCCAACAGAACCAAACCTATAACTAAAACTTTCTTTCCGTTTCTCATCATCATCCTTTTAAAGGTTTATACTTATTATTTTATTTCTTATAATATCAGAATTTCCTATTTGTCTTTACAAAAAGAGAGGGAAACAGGCTTTTGCCTTACAATGCATTTTATCCAGCCCCCCCCAAACAGACTGTCAATGCCTCTTGGGTTTGAATATAAATGCGGAATATTGCATAATATACACCCGTTATACATATTCTATGTACAGGAACTCTATATTCTGCAGATTGCATCTATAGTTCTGACGTATCAGATATATAGTTCCAACGCATCAGATATATAGTTCCTGCACATTAGGTATATAGTTTCTGTACCAAAGAAGCATACATTCTGCAAAAGCCTTATAGTCAAAGAGCCCGAACAAGCTATTTCCCGTTTTTTAGAGTTGTACGTATTTATATATCCAACTCATAATCTGACAAATATAGATTTTCATTCGCGAATTTGCAAGCCTCCTCTCCCCGAGCTGCAAAGCAGAGACTCCCGGGGCTTTAGAAATGCAAAATGTCAATCTGATAAATCTGTTTATTTATCAAAATACTCAATAAGGTTGTAAACATTGTAATTCACTTCCTTCATGAACTTACTCAGATAGGGGTACATCTCGTAATAGTTGTCATACACCCCTTTATTAGCGGGCTTACTGCTATTATCCGTACCATCATCATCCTGATACTTGAACCAATGCCAGCCGACACAGTTCTTGGCTTCCAACAAACCCAAAGTGAAATGCTGGTATGCGTACGCCCTGTCATTCTGAGTGGGAACAGAGAATCCGGCACCCGACTGGTTGTTCAGGTCAGAATCTTCCACACCCTTTGTATAAAACTCAGTAACCATAAAGGGAGCATCCGCCCAATCTTCGCCCCACTGCTTCACATAGGTAGTCAACTCCGGACTCCAACGGCTATAGTAATTGATAGAGATGATATCACAATACTTGCCCGCAGCAGCCACCACATGTTGCAGATATTTCGGTGTTCCATGCAGACGGGTTCCCAGATACATCATTCCCGGATCAATCTCCTTGATGGCTTCCTTAACTCCCTTGTAATAGAGTTCGGCCAACCTGCCGGCAAACTCACTATTCAGGTTATCGGTCGCACTTGTTGCATTCTTCTCTTCCATAAACTTCTTAGCTTCCAGATAAGCGATATCCGTCCGGTCTGTCAGTTTCAGAAAACGGTCCAGAATTCTTGAATTCTGTGAAGAGAAATTTATCTCATTGTCCGAAAAGAATCCCAATACATTTGCATCATTCAAATAAGACGCCATAGCCGAACGGATATAAGATTTACAGAAGTCCGCCCAATCACTGTACAACACAAGCCCCAATTCATTATCAGAAGTATTTCCTGGATAGGCATGCCCATTCTGCGATCTGAACTGGCTGAGGAAGCCAAACGAAGGTGCAAGAGTCATAGGTGCATTGGGATTACTTTGATTATGCGTCTGAATTTTACTATATGTATTGGTACAGAAAGCACCGGTGCCATGAAAGCCGATAGAGGCCAGTTCTGCCTGTGTCTTCGATAACCACATATTATCATTGCCAAAACGCTTGTTCCAAGCTTCCTTATTACGCAAAGAAGAACCATACCTGAGGGAAGTCACACTTCTTTCATAGTGAGGATATCCCTCGGGATCGATAATCCACCAACGACCGTTGACTTTCTTCACATAAAAGCGTCCTGTGGTTTGTTGCTTGGCACCTGTGGTAAGGCTACCATATTTATTGGTGATAGCCTTGTAGTCACTCTCTGTTTTTATGCTTGGCTTATACTCGCCCATATAAGCCACGATGCGGGTATTTGCTTCAGTCCAGCTGGCAACCGGTGGAAACTGGCTCGAATACTTCACTTTGATCGGACGATACGGTTTACCCAGAAGTGAAGGACTGTAAGCCTGCATTTCTCCGGGAGTCGGCAACCCCTCTATAATTTCATCGTCGTCACCTTCGTCCAGAACAACGTCCGGCGGCATGAAGTTAGGATCTTTCACTTCATAGTCTACACATGAAGTCAACATAAACAGACACGCAAAGGATGCCGTTATATAAAATGATTTTATTTTCATGATATTTGCCTTTAAAGATTTTATTTGGAAACACTTCTCACACAACGAACATAACGCGCACTTCCAGTCTTGGCATTATTGGTACTGACATATTTACCAAAACGTATATAACAAGCTTTCTTACCGTCGGTAGTCTCCGTACTTGCCCAATAACTGTCACCGTTTTCCGTATCCCCCATTGTATTCAGGAGAATGCCGCCATGATCGGTGAAGACCTTATCGAATGCAGCACGTGCAGCCTGTTCTTCCGCCGGAAGCTGACCGGGAAGCAAACTTGAACTATGATTTCCGTTGTAGGCATCATACAAGGCTATCAGCTCGTCTCTTGCCGGCCAATACCAACCTTCTCCTCTCTCCTTGCAATATTGTATAGCCGGAATATCCGCTGCATGTTCACTCTGCGCTATAGTCTGCGTATTGGCATATCCATTTTCACCGTCCGTTACCCCAAAACCTTCTGCAAAACCGTTCGTCCACTTCAGGCTCTCTCGTTTCAGAGATACGATCTTAGCTTTGGAAGGATCTGCCGGATCCACCCAGAATACAATACCGCCTTCAGCAAGTTCCGTATCCCCATCTTTCGTCACATACTCACCTATTGTAAAAGGTTCCACAGCTATAGCTTTCTGCTGGCTTACGGTAATGGTAGCCGTAGCCTGGCCTTCACCGGAACCGGCTACGACGGTCACAGTCGCCGTACGCGAACCATCCGTGGTATTCTCCGACAAAGCGGTGAATGTAATCTTGTTTTCTGCCTTGCTTACGGAAAGCCATGTGGAGCCATCACCTTCAATGGTTACCGCATATGAACTCTTATTCGTAGTTACGGTAGACTCTGCCGTGGCACCGGCTTCACTGGTCAGTCCAACTTGGGTAGGTGTAACGGTCAGTGTCGCAGGTTCTTCGGGGAATTTATAGTTACCTATCACTTTCATGGCACGTACGAAGCGGCTTGTACCTGTTTTGGCACCAAAGTCAAATCCATACTTACCGAAGCGGACGTATCTTGCTTTCTGCCCATCTTCACTTTCCGTACTTGCCCAGTAGCTTTCACCATTGCCCGTATCAGCCGCTGCATTTATAACAGCTCCACCCAAATCGGTCAGGTACTGGTCGAACATGGCACGGGCCGCTTTTTCCGTATCGCTGATATTGGCAGGCACTGCATTGGTAAATGCCGGTTCTTCATGTCCGATACCATTGTATGCGTCAAACAAATCGAGCAATTCATTGGATGCCGGTAAATACCAACCTTCTCCCAATGCTGTACACAAGGCGGCAGCATCATTAGGACCTGCATTTACAAACAAGGCTGTATTCGCCGGGCCGTCTACTGCCGACAGAGCACCATGAGGCATGATAGATACTTCATACGGATTGCCGCCCCAACGTTCCAGTGAGATAGCCTTTCCGGATTCCGGATCAGACGGGTCAACCCAGAATATCATACCGAGTCCGTCTTCTGTCACTTGTCCCACTTTCAATGCCTTCTCTTCCGAAGCATCTTTATCTGATTGAGTCACTGTTACATTTACAGAGAACTCTCCGGAAACCAGCTTCACGACAGTCGAACGCGGTTCACCTGTTTCATTGGCAGCCGTAGCTTTATAAATGGCACGTTTCGGATTCACATCTACCGAGAGCCAGTCTGCCGTATACTCGGCGGTAACCTCACCCTCCGTCGTATAAATAAGAGCCGTTACAGAAGAACCTTCATTCTTCGATATGTTTATAGTGGTTTGGTCATAATTAAATTCCGGCATGATACGCACTTCCCCATGCTCTTTACATGAAATCAGTATCATACTCAAAATCAATGAAACCAGAGTTAGTTTTTTCATATTATGATTCTGTTTTTAATTTATAATTTAAAGTCAACTCTCCTATTTCCACGGATCGCTCTGCGGGAAGTTTTCTGCTCCCATCAGGTCTATCTGCTTCTGTGGTATAGGCCATATTTCGTGTTTGCCTTTCACGAAGTAATCACGACACAAGGCATAATCGGTATCCAGATACGGGTCTTCCGACTTCAAGTCGCCTGAGTGTTCACGAGCCCGATCGTAGAGGAGTCCAAGACGTTTCAGCAATGGCCAGCGTACTCCTTCGAAGTGCAGTTCACGGGCATATTCATCCAGAATCATATCAAGGGTAAGCGGACCGTTCTCACGGGCATTACCTGCCCTGCTCCACGTCTTGTTATAGTATTCGATGGCTTCGGAACTCGAACCGCCGTCGCGATGGAAGTAAGCCTCACAACACATCAGGTAGGTCTCTGCCAAACGGTAAACGATCAGGTCTTTGAAACTGGAAGTCCTGTCAGGCTGTGTAGCATTGGTCCATTGGTCAAAATGCTTCTTTGACATCGGATGCAGTTTCTCCAAATATCCGGCAGAACTGCCATACAAATCGGCTGGTATCTCTTTGCCATAATTGGCATTAGTAGGATCATTGTAATAGAACTTGTGGATAAAGAGCTTTTCATAGCGGGTATCCTTTTCCTTATCATACAGACCGAACAAGTAAGTATTCGGATAAACACGTCCCCAACCGTAACCACCCTGGGCTGCTTCAAAGGTACATCCGGCGTTAGACTGGTAGCGGGTAGTGGTAATAATGGCAAGACGGTGTCCCATCAATGGAGTACCGCTTCCGCCACCTCCCAGATTCTCTGAGAATTGGTAGGACCACAGCACCTCGGAGTTACGCAGGTCCGCCCCGCTGAAAACATCTTCCGTCTTCGGCATCATGGAGTACATCGTGCCATCCCTAAAGATATCTTCACACTCTTTTATTGCTTTATCATAGTCCTTTTCCCACATGGCTACCTGCGCTCTCACATGTTTGGCAACCGCCTTAGTGATACGGCCATAGTCCTTATTCGGAATGTCCCAGACAAGAGTGGCTATTGCATCTTCCAGGTCACCTTTAATCTGAGTGAATATTTCTTCCGTAGATGCCGGTTTATAGTCACGCACCAGATTATCTACCGTAGTAGGAAGTGTATTCAGATAGAGACGTTCAAAACGTTTCCATAGCTCAAAGTATGCATGCCCGCGGAAGAACTTAGCCTCAGCCCATGCTTTATGGACAACTTCGTCATCAAGCCCCAAGTTCTCGGCGCTTACAATGATTTCATTGGCTTTACCAATAATGGAATAATGGTGTGTCCAGAATGATTCGATATCGCTATTGTTAGGCAATAGCGTATTGAGACGGGCAATAGCTGCACTGGTTCCGGCACGGAATACCATGATGTCCGTATTATAGTCGCACATATTTACAACGTACAGGTTACCTCCATCTCCATTGGCTATCTGTCTCTCCATATTATATAACCCTATCACGGCGCGGCTCAGACCATCGGGAGTACTTATCAGATAGTTGTAAGTGATGTCCGTCTTCGATTCAGGATTAAGAAAGTCTTCACAGGAAGGCAACGTCGCAATTGCTGCAATTGCTAAAGCTGCTATATATAATCTTTTCTTCATTTTTTCGGTCTTTAATAATTAGAATGACAAATTTACTCCAAACACAAACTGTCTTGACTCAGGATATGCACCGGGAGTCAACTCCGGGCTATACGACAGGAAGTCTGTGAACGTAAGAAGATTCGTAGCGGTTGCATATACTCTTAACTTCTGAAGCTGGATTTTCTTAATCCAGGCGGTGGGGAATGTATATCCCAGTTGCAAAGTACGCAAACGGATGTAAGAGGCATCTTGAATGGCCAAGGCACTCTGATACGTCACATTCGAATTATGGGTAGGACGTGGGAAGTCATTTGAAGGATTAAACGGAGTCCAGTAATTCACCTTCACACCGTTCAATTTTCCCTGTAATGAACCACCACTGTTTGCATCCGACAGATAGGCATTCTGAATCTTGCGTCCGGATACTCCATACCAATCCATAAAGAAGTCGAAGCCTTTCCATTTAAGACTTGTGTTCAATGACAGGGTAAAGTCCGGGTCTTTGGAGATAGGAGTACGGTCGTCTGCCGTAATCTTCCCGTCACCATTCAGGTCTTTCACTTTCACAGAACCCGGCGCCACTGCATCCTGACGTTCCAGAACTTTGTCGGGTATACCGTCTCCATCCGTATCAATGGTTGGTTTTAAGGTATATGTCAGTTTGCCATAAGCATCACGGGTAATATCAAAATCAGTGTATTGATAAATACCGTCCGGTTCATAATTGTAATATACATTGATAGGTTTACCTACAAACCAGTTATTTCCAGGCTGGCTCAACGGTTTTCCATTCTCATCCACCTGATCGTCAATCTTCACGATCTCATTGGAGTATTGACTAAAGTTAGCTCCCAGGCTCCATGTGAAATCTTTCGTACGAATCACGTCACCGCTAACACTGATATCAATACCACTCGACTTCGTTTCTCCCAGATTATCAAGCATCTTTTCGTAACCTAAGGCTGAATTCAATCCGCGATAAACAAGCAAATCGGTAGTCCGGGTTTTATAATACTCAATGGTACCCGACAGTCTGTTTCGGAACAAACCAAAGTCCAAGCCCATGTTGACGGTTCTGGATTGTTCCCACTTCAGGTTAGGATTGGTAAGTTCTGCTCCGGGAAGATAACCCATATAGGAATTATCGCCAAACTCATATCTGAGTTTGTCAGTCAGACCAAGAGTTGTATAATTACCGATACCATTCTGATTGCCTACAATACCATAACTCAAGCGTAGTTTCAGATTATCGATCCAGGTTGCATTCTGAAGGAACTTCTCCTGATTCACACGCCATGCAAGGGCAACAGACGGGAATGTACCCCATTTGTTATTCTTTCCGAAACGACTAGAGCCGTCTCTTCTGACTGCAACATTCATAATATATCTATCCATCAGGATATAAGAAGCACGTCCCATGAAAGAAACCAGGTTATTCTCGGTAAAGGAACGTATGGGAGAACCTGTAAACTGTCCGTTTGCTATGAAGTTCCAATCCATATCCACCGGTAATTGATCGGTAGCATAGCCCAACTGCTTTGTCTGCTTATGATCTACGGACTGTACTGCGGTAATCGTCAGTTTGTGCTTCTGGTCTTTAATAGGGACATTGTATGTAAAGATGTTCTCAATCAGGTAGCTTCTGTCTTCCCTGTCGGTCAGTTTAGCCGTAGCTCCACCACCCGGATAATTCACTCCTTTTGCTTCGCCATCTTCCTGCTCTCTGTTATAGAGCGATGTATTCAGGCGGTAATTGAACCCTTTGAAAGGCTTCAACTCCAGAAAGACATTCAAACGGTAACTATTGGTGGAAATCTCACGCTTATAGTTTTCCGCTCTATAGAACGGGTTAACATCATTATTAGAATTAATATAGCGTGAATAACTACCATCTTCATTATAAATCTGTGCAATCGGAGTACGGGTAATAAACTCGCTGAAACTACCGTCTTCACGATCGGATTTGGTAAGAGCATAAGACGAGTTTACACCGAGGCTGATCCACTTATTAATGTTATAATCCACATTCAAGCGAAAAGCCGCCTTCTGATAGCCGGAACCGGTGGTTACCATTCCGTCCTGATCGAAGTAATTGACACCGGCAGCCATCCGTATCTTATCATTTCCACCACGCAACGTTACGTCATGATTGTGATAGAGTGCATTCTTCAACATCTCTTTCTCCCAATCTATAAATTGTCCGCTTGCCCACACTTGCTGCATGACATCGTCTCCTAAGGCTTCGGCAATGGATATTTCACGTGCATCAATCACACCTTTATCATTGGCTTTTGCTTCACGCCGCAACATTACATATTCTTCGGGTGAGTAGAAATCGAAGTTGCGCCATAAAGACTGTATACCTACATATCCGTTGTAACTTACCTCCATCTTACCTTGGCTACCACGTTTCGTTGTCACCAGGATAACACCATCGCTGGCACGGGCACCGTAGATAGCCTGCGAAGCGGCATCTTTCAGAATCTCGATGGACTCGATGTTCTCCGCACTCAGCGTACTGAACTCTTCACTGTCTGAGATAGAACCATCGATAACATACAAAGGAGTATTGGATGCACTGATAGAACGGTTACCACGGACCGTAATATTAGGATTGGAACCCGGTCTTCCCGACGAACTTGTCACATTAACACCGGCCACGCGTCCACGAAGCATATCAGCAACGTTTCCTGCCGGATAACTTTTCAGTTCATCCGTCTTAACCGAAGCGACAGAAGTAGCGACATCGCTTTTCCGCTGATAACCATAGCCCACGACTACAACTTCTTCCAGTTGCTTGGTATCCTCTACCATGACTACATTAATGACACCTTTATTACCTACCTTATGCTCCTGGTTCAGATAACCGATATACGAAAACACAAGTGTAGAATTCGAAGGTACCTCAAGAGAATATTTACCGTTTATATCGGTAATCACACCAGTTGCAGAATCTTTCACGCGAACATTCACGCCAATCAACGGACCTTGCGTATCAGACACAACACCTGTTACCCGTACGTTCTGCGCATGTACATCGGCCATAATCAATAGAAATACAACCGATAAGATTAGTTTAAAACAACAGTTTTTCATTTAATACATTAGATTTATATATTACTAATAAAGGAACAAGACAAAATTCACAAAAAACACAGAATCGGAATCTAAAAATCATACGGAAAGAAAGCACAATCGTACGAACGAAATAAATCTTTTCCGCTTACCACACTATCAAAGCCGGTTTATTCACAGATTCCCTGGTTCCGAAGGAACTATTCTTATTATTATCAGAATCATCTCCCAATTGGCGGACTTCCCTGATCAACACAAATGTAATTTCCGGCTGCCGACATTTGCGTATCAATGAAGTGACATCAAGCTGATGCCAGGATGCTGTCTCAGTCACAACTATCTCACCTGCCACATGTGCCGTATTACCTACATCGGTTACGCGCACCTGGTCTTTTTCCAGATTGGGGGCATTCTTCCAGTTCAGGGTACTTTCGTCCCAACTACTATTATCCAGTGCATAGACATGGAAACGATAAGGAGATTTGGTTGACGAACTGCCATACAGCCGGAGTATAGCGGCATTCATTTCCTCTTTATTCAGACCCGACAAATCGAACTTAAGATAGCTAACCTGATTGCCATTGGCTCGGGAAGCATTCATTTCTATATTCATCACTTTGGCTTTACCGAAGTGTTTCTCACTATTTGCCCCGGCCTTAACGGTTGCATCCGCCGTTGCCACCAGTGTCTTTGCAGCATTGGAACAGATAGGAATGGTAAGGAGCATTACACTCTGGGCAGGAAGTTCAAACGAAAGCTGTCCTTCTTCCGAGGTTTCTTTTATCCAGACCACTTCACCATAAGCATTTGCACTTACTTCCTCGGCAATCACCCTGGTTCCTGCTGGAAGGTTCAGCGACTTCAGGTCCAGTGTGAGATGGTTTGAAGAGAGTTTCCGTTGTACCAGCCATATATAATATCTCATTTCTTCCGAATTAAAGGAAGTTATCGCATCCACATCATTATCTGCAACCGACTTCACAGTATTCAGCAACGGGCGTTCATCCTTAAACCCTTTTGCAAACAGGCGAACAACTTCACCCGTACGCTGAATGCCACTTATATCAAAAGAGGAAGGAACCTCTTTGACGGACTCCGCATCAAACAATTTGATTTCCCTCACTTTGATACTCCCCTTATCCGTTGCAACAAAGCGGACTTTGGAAGTAGTTACAGGAGCATCGAACAGAAAAAAGGATTGCGCATAACGTGCATCTTTCTCAACGGTTTCTTTTATATCCGCCCATCTGGTACTGTCCCAATACTGCAAACGGAAATTCTTCACGCGATCGGGAGCCGTATAAACTCCATATGCCGAACCCGTATAGACAACAGCCCCACCCAATGAAGTGCTTTTTCCCAGATTGATTTCCAGGTATTTCTCTGCATCCGTATCTGGAGACACCCACATGGAAGCATCTGTTTTATTACCGTCGGTTATTACCTTCGCCGCTACCGGGCGAGATGAAGTCAGGTCCATTGCTTTCTTACCCAATGCCACATTGGTATAGGCATCCTCTACAATCCGTTTGCCTTGCCAGATAAAGTGATGTCCTGACTTGATACCACGCGGATATGTTCCGCTGGTAGTATTGGCAAACTTAAAAGCCCACATTCCATATCCTTGATTGAGCGTATTGTTTGTATATTCACCGGCCCACTCTGTGAACAAGGAAGGAGAATCCATCGTCTCTTCCTTATCGATCAGATATGCATTCATCCAACGCCCTGTTTCCGTATAAACGATCGGAAGCGGTTGTTTCAAAGGATGATTTTCCACTATAATCTTTCTTATATCAGAAACCTTGGACACATAACCTGCTGCCGGAAGATTATAAGAGTGGGTAGAGAATATATCCATCAAATCCCTGTCCGAAGGCAAGCCGCGATAGTCTATACGCAGATTCTTCACGACTTCGGCCCACCAGTTTGTATTGGAACCAGCTGTAACCGGACCCACAAAACGTGATTTCAGATTCTTCCCATACAGCCTATTCACATCCTGCACGGCACAATAAACAGCATCCGAAACTATTTTCATGGCATCTACATACTGGGTGATCTTCATTGGTCCGGCATGGCGATGATTCGGTTCGTTGTGCATGGCGTACATGGTTACATCCCCTGTCTTAGCTGCATAAAAAGCCAATGCATAGAAACGCTGCCACTGCTTCCATTTATTACTCCACGTTCCATCAAAATCTGTGGAATTTATCTGAAGAATAGCATCGATATTCAGACGTTTCAATTCTTTCAACGTGTATTCGAATACCATGGAATTGGTAGAAAAATGTGCTTCCCCACACTTCGCCAGGATAGGTTCCCATTGAATGAAACGATTATGCTCCGGATTGTTTCGCAACTCATTCTTACAGGACTCAAAGGCCTTCAATGTAGAAAGCTCCTTATCATTGAGCACAACGGACTGGGGAATATAATCATTCAGAGAAGTCCATACGCGCACACTGTTCACATTAGAGTATTCAAGCCAACCGGAAACATTACTTCCGGGTAAATAATATCCTTGATTGTAAGCCACGTATTTCATGGACTTACCAATAATTTCTTTAGCCACCGTCACCTGCATTTCCTTTTCCAAAGGTTCCTGGAAAGCTCTTGGAGCTTCACCTGTAGTAACAGGAATCGGCATACCCGCCTTCTCCTTACCGTATACTTCAAACTCATTAATCCGGATCGGTTCACCATCGGTAGATACCAGACGAATCTGAAAAGTGAGCAGCTCCGGATGAAAGGTGAACTCAAGCTTATCCAACCTATTCTCCGTGCATTCCGTATCCGGCAGGTCCGTCCAGTTGGCATCATCCCAGTATTGAATCTTAAAATTCTTCACCGACCAGAATCCCGGTGCTTTTCCCTTCTCCTGCTCTGTTTGTTCGGCATCCGGAATTCCCGTATAGATAACAACCCGGTTTATATTATAATATCTCTCGAGATTAATATCCAGTGTATGAGGTGGACGCGCACTTTTACCACTCATCCAGGCAGATTTACGCGAAACGATTCCATCCGTCACATTGGATGCCGGAAACTCTTTCTGCTGCGATGAGGCAGTGACCGGTTTGTGTAATGCTACATTGACATTATCTGCATATAGCCCTAAAAAGGGCATGACAATAGCACCACAGACTAAAAATAGTTGTTTCTTCAAGCTCATAAATTATCTTTTAATGGGTATTTCTATTCTTCAGAGTAACAGGCTTTATAAGCCGCTTCAGCATATCTCCTACCAAGAATTATCTGACTGTCAGCACTAAAATGAGGGTCATTTTCATTGATCAGGGGCACCAATTCCCGGGATGACACACAATAGGAATAGGGAATATGCCGGGGAACCGTACGCAACATCTTATTAAATGCATCCGAAGTCCCATTCATCCGCCATTCGGCAATCTCTCCCACAATGACGGGGAGCTTTGTATCTCCCAGATCTTCCCGCAAATCGGCAACCAGTTTTTGTAACTTCGCCATATACGCTTCCGGATTCCGGCTATCGGCTTCGCCTTGATGCCAGATAATCGCTTTCAACGTTCCATACTTCATGGCCTGGCGTATACGTGACAAAGCTTCTCCATAATAATCATCCTTAGCTCCTTTCAACCACGAATTTATAGAACTCCCTCCGCGTGCATTAACCACTAATCCAAGTTTATGCTTCGTTTTATCTGCAATGGCCTTTGCAAAAGAATAGGCCGGGCCTACTCCTTGCAGATCTATTTGCTTGCGGATAGTAGAGTACTTATTTAAAGGATTCCTTGCAGGTTCCATATCACCGTTCGGAGTCAGCAAGTATACATCCTTTATACTGCCTTTATAGTTATCAGTAATATATCCCCGTCCTGCCATGTTGGACTGGCCGATGAAAAGGAACAGATCAAGCTGGGGTATCACCGGTTCAGGGTTGACACATACGCCTTCCGTCCCCAACCTGTATTTATCCGTGCGGAAGGGAAGGGCGGGAAAACCTTCTTTATTAAAGAAATTCATGTATCCACTATTCACCCAGAGATAACGGACATCTACAGGGTCATTTACCTCATTGCTCTTTACACGTACCCGATTGCTATCAACAATCACTGCTTCGGCCGGATAAAACTGGCCGTCTTTACCGGCAACCATAAATCCGGAAAGCGAGGAAGAACCGTCTTTGGCAATAATCCCTGTACCCGCATTCGCAAATTCCAGAAGTAAACTGCCGTCTCCGGTTTTCGTCTTCTTTCTAAATTCAGGCCCCTGATAAACAATCTTCTTACCATAAACTTTACCCAAAGCCAACTGTGCAAGGCGCCAGCCAACTGTGTCTTTCACAATCGGATGAATATCTTTGGGATTTCCCTGGTCAAAAGCAACGGCCATACCTGTATTCTTCACATGCAGTGAGGTGAAGTATTGCGCTTCACGCAACTCATTCCAGTAACGGGTCTTTGTTTCAAATCGAGGTAACTGTACAAACAGGAAAGGAATATCTCCCTGCCCCCACGACGCCCTCCACTCCTTTATCATAGCGGGGAACAGTTTACGATATTGTGCCCCACGTGCTGTATTCGACTCTCCCTGATAGAAAATAAATCCTTTCAGAGTATATGGACTGACAACGTTCAACATCGTTTCGGATAAACCGACCGGACGACGAAAATTCCATTTTCCCATAGGCTCCGTAGGTTTACCAATGTATTGTTTCTTTTCTGCTGATAATTTGTTATACTCTGCCAGAGACTTAATATAACGGTCATATATCTTCTCATACTCTCCAGGCTGATAAGCATCAACAATACTATCATAACGCTCTATGATAGGGCGGAAGTCTTTATCAGACAACAGTAACTTCCGGCTCGTCCACGCCTCAACCGTCGTTCCTCCTATGGGTAGTTGAATGATACCGATAGGAATATTCAAATCTTTATGCAGATTCTTCGCAAAGTAGTAAGCAACAGCTGCAAATTCTGGTGCTGTCTCAGGAGTACAAGTCTTCCAGGATGTTTCAGATACTCCGTGTTCCAGATAATATTTTCTCGGTACTTTATAATAACGTATCTGAGGATAATCAGCCAAATCGATTTCCGCCTTCGCATCCTTCACCCTGCGCAAAGCAAACTCCATATTTGACTGACCACCCGCCAGCCATACGTCACCTACGAAAACATCTCTAAAACTAACCTTATTATTACCATTTATGACTTCTAATTTATAAGGTCCTCCAGCTTCTCCGGTCCTTAATGTGACCATCCATTTTCCATCAACAGCCTTACTCTTCCGACTGTGTCCTTCAAACAACACTTCAACCTGCGAACCGTCTGCCGCTTCTCCCCAGATCTTCACGTTTGCATTACGTTGCAACACCATATGATCCGTAAAAACATCGGCAACCGTAAACCCGCCGTCAGCAAAAACAACGATGCTGGCCAGAAATAAAAATAAAGAAAATAAAATGCGTTTCATAGTTCAATTCGGTTTTAAAATGACTCTGCAAAGATGTCCGTTTACCGAGTGAAGACATATAACAATCGTTCTTTTATGAAGCAACTTTGTACAGCCGTATTTAATACTGGCATTTTGCCATCGGATTGGCAACTATCAGAAATCTTATTCTGCATGATCCGGACGCCTCGTACTTAATATTGTTTTCAGTAATATCACCCGACGGTCTCCTTTCAGGGAAACTTTCATTGTATTCTTTATATGCGAGATATCTGTTTCGACACTCAACTGTTGCTTGGGCCGAAGCACATAGTTCCCTATTGTTTTGTCATTGACGGTGATGCTGATGTTAAGAGGCTCGTCCACAGGATTCTCCAATATGGTAATCATGGTTTTCTTCTTCCCGGGCAATGTCATGTAGAAATATCCTTCGCCGCTGGTAGATGATTTACTGATCAACGGGCTTCCTCCTTTTGAAAAAGTGAATGGAGCCATAGGTCTTCTTCCATAAGGTACATATTGCACACCCGGTTTTGAATTCCACCCACCATAAGCACCAGCGTACTGGTAACCATATTCATCAATCTTCACTTCATATCTGGGGTCATGCTCCTGTCCTTTTGGAATGATAGGAACAGTGTTTACCATCAGACCATTACAAGGTGCGTTCACGATTCCCCGTTCGGAAGCATAGTCTCCCCAAATAATTGAGTCAGTCACTTCCACATACGGTTCATGCTGCTTGTCGACAGACATATAACGAAGCATATTGAAAAGGAGTTTATCAGCTACGGGGTCTACTCCGCAATGATTAATCAAATCGAAACCAGACAACAGTATGGAGCCTTTACCCATAAACATCTCCGACAAGGCTGTCGCAGCCAAAGCACGGCTATAGTTGGCAAGGACGGCTACATTCTCCATCCCGGATTCACGAAGATCATATCCTTTGTCCACCGGATAAATGGCAGGAAAGCCTTTCTTCGATTCATCATAGGAGGTATAGTCGGACCAAAGGCGGAACTGCTTAGGGGTTAATCCGTTAAAAACCGGATGATACGGACGTTCGAGATTGATATTCATACCATCCGCATACGCCAGAGACGGTGAAAGATAAACCGGATCATTATTGCTGTCTTTCAGAAACTCCACGGAAGTTGGCAGCCACGATTGATTGAATGTTACAGCATCCTGTTGCAGGCAAATAATGCGCCCACCCTTACTTACATATTCTTTCAACTGCTCTGACTGATTATTCAGTGAATCATCCCATGAATTCTTAGCCAGAATTAAGGTAGAGTTCCGGGGTAATTCCTTAACCATACGTACCGCTTTTACAGGGTAACCGAGTTTTTGCAAACAATTCAAGGTTTGCTCTCCTGCCGAAGAATCGTACACATAAATGGTTTTCTTTATCACCTCTGTACCCCGCCAGTCTTTTCCAGCTATGAACAGTTCACTCTCATTATAGGACACCTTCCTGCCTTTCGACCAAACCTCACCTTTCAGCATATAATCTCCCGAAACCAGATTCTGAGGAATACCTATTGACAAAAGCCTCTTACAAGTGCCATAATAAGGAATAGATGGAAGATCGACCTCTCCCGCCAATACTTTCTCACCTTCCTTTTCAATCCACCACTGTAAATGAACTTCATCCAAATCATTGCCATAATCATCGTCATTGACGACATGGGCTACCACCGCAAGCTTACTCCCTGCATAAATCTGCGACTGCCAATTCTCCCAACTCAGCAATATAGGCTGATAGCTGATCTGATATTGCCAGGCTACAGGTTTCGGTTTCATCTCGGCAAAGGACTTTACCCCATCCCAGTTATGAAATATAATTGTAAAAGGCATGGTACCTGCCAGGCAACTGTTTTGACTTCTCAACCGACGGAACAATTCCGTTGCATTCTTCAGTACAAAAGCCTGATAGCTCATAGCTGCTCCGGCTTGTTCATCATCGGGCAGATGTCCTGTCCAACACTTCTGCGAACCCGGTTGTTTGGTTCTGGAACAGAGGTTGAAACGCCCGTCTATTCCTGTATAGTTTCCTACACATTCGGTAAAAGTAATCGGTTGTACTCTTTCCGGATTTTGCCACATCGCCTTATCACGCATATTGAGATAAGTAAGGAAAGTATTATAATACCATCCCCAATACCTATGTACATCATAGATATCGCCCGAATGTCCCAGTCCATAACCGGTATTGCCTATATACAATCTGGTATCATCCCATTTCTTGAGTTCACGACACATCTTTGTCAGGAACTCCCGATACAGACCGCCCGTTTTACCTTCATAAGGCATTTCATTGGATAAAATATAGATGACTACGGAAGGATGAGGAGTGAACGGTCCCAGATCAATCTCCTTATAGGTTCTGAGTGACAGGTCAAAGTCTGTCGGTGGTGCAGTCTTGGTTGCATGTTTGGGGCGACCATACCGACCAGCAAATATCATCATACCTTCTTCATCACACACATCCATCCAATTCTGGTCATCGGGAATACGGATGATATTTATGTTCAGGCTCTTCATAAAGCGAACATAATCGCGTGCAAAGTCTTTGCTTCTTTCCAACTGTTCGGGTATTCCCCGCTCAGGCGGATTAATGGCATTACCCCGCAGATAGATAGGTTTATCATTCAAATAAAATACACCATCCCGCATCTCGAACTTTCTGAACCCAATCCGCTTATGAAAAGTTTCAGTACCTGCCTTTACTTCCAAGTCATAAAGTGCAGAATTAACAGGACTCCATAGTTCAGGAGTCAATTGGTCTATTTTCCAGACCACCGTTGTATCCACTTTATTCTTAAAATAAAATTCTCCGGAATGGCTGCACAATATCGCCTTATTCCGGGCATGCGTAATTATAGCATCAAGGGACAAACTTTCGTTCGCCTCAACAGACAACATTACTTCAATCCTGATATCCTTATCGGTAGTGATAGGAGTTATCTTATGAACCTTTGCCGCCAACAGAGACAACGGAAAGAATGCACATAAAGCACACAATAATCTTGTTTTCATAGTATCAATTATAATAGTAAACTTATTCTTCTCCTTTCTGATATTGGGCGGGAGTCACCCCGAACAACTCCCTGAAACGTTTTATGAAATAGCTTGGGGAGTTGAAGCCAACTTCATATGCTATCTCCGAAACAGTCTTCGTATCCATCTGTTTCAGTAGCATCTGCGCCTTCTTCAATCTGATATTCAGAATGAAGTCATTAGGTGTCTGCCCTGTGATACCCTTAATCTTCAGGAAGAGTTTGGTACGGCCGGTATTCATGGCCTGGGCAAACATATTCACGTCAAAATCCGGATTATCCAGATTTTGTTCAATACACGCTACACATTGTTCCATGAACTGATGGTCTGCGCTATTCGTTGCCAGTATATCCACATTGTTATCCATTTGTTTTGCATATTTTTTCTGTAACAGCTTTCTACTGTTTACCAGATTGTTACAACGCATAAACAAATGTTTCACATTAAAAGGTTTAGTCACATAGTCATCTGCACCCATTTTTAACCCTTGCATTGTATATTCTTCAGCTGTCTGGGCCGTCAGTAGTATCACTGGGATATGGGATGTTTCAAAATTACTCTTTATCTTCCTGCACATTTCTATACCGAACATCTTGGGCATCATGATATCGCTCAGTACAATATCGGGCTGTATTTCTTTTGTTTTTTCCAGTCCTTCTTCACCATCCTGCGCTTCGCAAACGGAATATACTTTGGAGAACAGACGAACCAGTAAGCCTCTGAGTTCTTCATTGTCTTCAACAATCAGGATTTTACTCTTTGTATCTTCCGATTCATTAGCGGGATTCTCATCATCCATCATATCAATCAGTGCCTTGTCACCATACATGGTCAATTCTGAAATACATGATGAATCGATATCGGGAGTTGCCACTTTCTGTGAATCGGCAATGTGACTATCTCCCAAAGGCAATTCAACCACAAAAGTGGTTCCCTTTCCCTCCATGCTCCGCACACTGATTTTGCCTTTATGGGTTTCAATTATACTTTTAGCAAGTGCCAACCCTATGCCCGTACCTTTCTGGTTGTCTGTGCTGTCGACCTGATAAAAACGATCGAATATCTTATCCAGACTCTTTTCGGCAATACCGATACCCGTATCTGAAATAAGAATAACCACACTATTTTCATATTCCTGTACTGATAAGGAGACTGTACCACCCAGAGATGTATATTTGAAAGCATTGGACAGCAAGTTATAAATCACCTTTTCAAGCTGTACCACATCAAACCAGACTTCCAGATTCCTATCCTTATTAAGAAATTCAAGATTAATCTGTTTACCCCGTGCATACTCTTTGAAAGACAGATAGATTTCATCCAGGAACGCATAAATATCCTGCTTGCTGTATTTGAACTTTTCGAAACCCTGTTCTTGTTTCCTGAAATCAAGAAGCTCGGTTATCAGGCGCTTCATACGTAATGTATTTCGATGGATATTCACCAGTTTATTGTACACTAACGGCTGAATATCATTCCTTTCCATCAGCATCTCCAACTGGCTCACAATCAATGTGAGCGGAGTACGGAATTCATGTGAAATATTGGTAAAGAAACGAAGTTTGGACTGGTTCAGTTCTTCTATCTGTTTCTTCTCTTTCTTTTCGTATTCAAGTGAAGCCCGCAACTTTAATTTGGAAGAATAGAAACTAACCACTATATAGACAGATACAATCACAATAATAACGTAAATACAATATGCCCAGACCGATTTGTAAAAAGGTGGCTTCACCACAATATCGATTTCCTTAAAGATACTTTCCTTACCGGAATATTCCTCAGAGCTCTTTATCTTTAGCTTATACTTACCCGGATTCAGGTTGGTGTAAGTAATGCCTTTACGATAACCTGCACTCATCCAGTCTTTATCAAATCCCTCCAATTTATAGTAAATCCGGTTTCTCAGTACCGATACATAATTGGATAATGAGAAATTTATAGTGATGATGGAATGGTTATGATTCAGCGTAATTTGTGGCTGATACAAAATAGACTCAGAGAGAATATTGGAATCATCATTCGGCAATATAACCTGGTTATTCACTTCCAATGAGGTAAAGTTAAGCTGATAGGGCTTTACATAAGAATTCAATTCTTTTTCAAAGAAAGATATCATCATCTTGGGACCGGAAAGGAATATCTCATTATCGCTGGCTACAAACAATCCGTAAGGGTTCAATGCCGTCATCGGAAAACCATTCTGTTTATTATAGTTATAAAAGCGCTGGTTCTCCATATCAAAACGTGAAAAGCCCTGATTACTGGCTATCAGGAGATAGCCGGACAAAGACTCTTTTATATCGAGGATATAATCATTAATCAGGTCCGAATTGTGTGAGTTAAACGGTTTGAATGAATTGATATCCGGCTCATATAGGAATATACCATCTCCCGAAGAACCCGCCCAGATATTACCTTTCTTATCTTCAAAAAGTACATTTATCAGATTACTGCCTATAACCCGCTTCGAACTATTAGGAACGAAATACTCATCTTGTTTCCGGGTTTCAAGATTATATTTAACCAGTCCCAATGAATAGGAGAACCATAAATTATTGTTCCTGTCAAGAAGCATATCAATGATCTGTCTGTTATTGAGTCTACTATCTTTCAGTAACTTTGTGCACTCTCCTGTTTGAGGATCGAATGAACCTATTCCGTTATGGGTTGCCAGCAAAAGATTCCCTTTATACGGAATAATTTTGCGAACTATATCGTTAATCAATGAATTCTCTTTCCCGGGAATATGCCTGTAGTTGGTAAATCGATGCGTTTTCAAATCCAGCTTATCCAGTCCTCCCCGTAGTGTACCTATCCACAGAGTCTGGTTATCTTCATCTAAATGCAGGGATTGTACCGTATTGGATGCAAGAGAGTTCTTATTTATATCATACTTAAACTCTGCGAAGCTTCTTGTTTTTCGATCGAGATAGTTCACTCCACCACCTTCTGTTGCAATCCAGATACCACCTTTGGAATCTTCTCTCATTCGTCCGGCAAAAGGAGAGGTCAGCTTTCCTTGCTGAGATTCATCGGAATAATAATAGGTATAAATCTCATAGTCCGGATTAAACAGATTAACCCCGCCATAATAAGTGCCAATCCAGAAAGTTCCTTGCTGATCCTTCATCATACAGATGATGGAAGAATTACTCAGGCTATAGGGTTTATTATCTTCACTGTAATTGGTGAAAGTATTGGTAGTGACATCCAATTTATCCAAACCTTTAAAAGTCCCCACCCAATAGTTACCTAAGTTATCTTCGACCACACAACGGACGTAATTGCTGGAAAGTCCATTCTTATAAGGTGCATGCACATAGTTTGTTTTTCCACCGTTCCTGTCCAGTCGGAAAAGCCCGTCATCTTTGGTACCTACCCAAATATTCTTTTTGGAGTCTTCATAAATACAGGTTATATCCTTTGTTGGGAGATAATTAAGCCATTTCTTATTACTGTCCAGCATGTACAAGCCATTATTCATGGTTCCTACATATAGGTTTCCTTCATGGTCTTCGGTCACACAGGACATGCGTACATCCTCCAGGTGATAATAATATTCCAACTTATCTTCCGCACGGTTATAGGTGAATAAAGAGTCCCTGGTACAAGTCCACAGCCGAGAGTTACCGTAACTAATGGCCTGAATGTTATTATCGCGAATTGTATGAAAAATATTCTTCTTAATATCATATTCAACTACGGCATACTTGCAACGAATATAAATATGCCCATCCTTATCACCACAAATCGTACCTATATTATTATTATAAAGACTATGTTTATCATTCTCAATCGGGCGGAATATATAAAAATCGGTACCGTTATAACGGTTCAAACCATCTTTAGTACCTATCCAGATTATTCCGAATTCATCCTGATAAATAGATGTAACTGTTGGTTGCGAGATGCCATTTTCTACTCCGAATGTTTGAAAATGGATATCCTGTGCGAACAACAATCCGGGAGTCAAAAATGAGAGCAGTAACAGCATCCGCAACACTATTATTGATAAGGGAGTCTTTTTCATCATCGTACACTTCAGTTATAAGGTTCCTATTTTTATAGAAACAAAAATAGCGGAATCTATGTACAACCTATATAAAAATAGGACTAATCTGTGTCGATATCGTACGAAAGCCCTCCGAATTCACCGATTCATACCCGGAACTCATCGGCTTTTCTACCGGAAATCACCCGGAAGGGCTATACTGGGATGAATAATTCGCTTACCTTTGAGCCATGAATCAATAACAATAGAAATAATGGAAAAGAAACAAAACTTCCCGTCTCATGCGGGTTTATCGGGCAAAGCACTGATAGCTTCGCTCTTCATCATCTCCGGAATATTACTGTTTGCCCGTAACGTAGGTTGGATTACGTATGACTTATTTAGCATAGTGGTATCCTGGCATAGTCTTCTCATTGTATTAGGTATCTACACGATGACGCGACGCCATTATCTGAGCGGTTCTATCCTCATCCTGATAGGTGTTTATTTTTTAGTTGGAGGATTATCGTGGTTACCGGAGAACTCACAAACCATTGTCTGGCCTGTTGCACTGATCATAGCAGGTATCCTGTTCTTTGTAAAAGCCCGCCGTAGAGAACGCTGGATGAAAAGTCATATGAGCGGCCGTTATCAGGACTGGGCTAAAAAAAGAGGTGGACATATACACATGAATATGGAAAACAATGAGCAACAATGCGAATCAGAAAACGGTTATCTGCGTTCCGACAATGCCTTTGGTTCTGTACGCCATGTCGTATTGGATGAATTGTTTAAAGGAGCCAGTATCCGGGCTTCATTCGGAGGGACTGTCATTGATCTGCGCCACACGCATCTTGCACCGGGAGAAACCTATATCGATATCGACTGTACTTGTAGTGGAATAGAGTTGTACATTCCTTCAGACTGGAATGTCGTACCTCAATGTAATGCTTTTGCCGGCGGATGCGAGGATAAGCGTTGGCAGGGAGCAAATATTAATAAAGAAAGTACACTGATAATCCGTGGAAATATTTCTTTCGGTGGATTAGAGATTAAAGACTAATCCTATGAGAGCACATCCAATTATAGATTATCCTTATCGTTGGTTTCCGATGCTTGTGCTTGCATTGGTTCTGGCAATCATCCAGGCAACTCTGTTGTGGGGATATACCGGAACTGACTGGCTACCTGCCATCATCGACGGAATCACAACAATCGGATGGCTTGCGGCACTGGCATACCTGGCTTGGTTTGTAGTAGGCCAAGTATCCATTCTCCAGACAAATGTCATTACGGTTGTATCAGGAATATTGCTCTGGATTGCGGGCAGCTTCATGGTCTGCGACATTATGGTAAGAATTGCAGGAATACCTTATATCTCTTTTGCCTCTACCATACCTTTCAGACTTCTGTTCGGCATACCGACATGGATAGCCATTATATTGTGGTATCACCTGATAGTAGTGAAAGACCCGGAAGCACAAGAAGATGAATTCATTGTACCGCAAGCCGTAAAAGAAGAAAAACCGGAAGAGCAAGAGGAAACCATTGATCGCATTACTGTAAAAGACGGGTCACGAATACATATCATCAAAGTAGATGAACTGCTATATATCCAGGCGTGTGGAGATTATACGACTTTGATCACCCCCACAGGAGAGTACATCAAAGAGCAAACCATGAAGTATTTTGAAGGACATCTGCCAAGTGACAACTTTGTACGTATCCATCGTTCCACCATTGTAAACGTGACACAGATATCGCGGGTAGAACTATTCGGAAAAGAAACCTACCAGGTATTATTGAAAAACGGAACTAAATTACGGGTTAGCCTGACGGGCTACCGGCTATTGAAAGAACGACTGGGAATATAAAGACCTAAACTATTCTATAAAAAAGAAGCGAAGAATCCACCCCATTGTGGATTCTTCGCTTCTTTTTTAGCAGATAAGGTTATCTGATTATTTCTTCTTATCGTCTTTCTTTGGTTCATCCTTTTGGGCTTCCTGCTTATCTTCCTTTCCTTCCGGGTGAATGATTCCCTTTACGGTCTCGCCAATAGGCAGTTTGTCCAGTACACCGAGGCTCGGAGCAACCGTCTTCACCAGCGAACTCAGGAAGTTGCTTGTACCTCCGTTTCCACCATCGAATACAGTAATGTTTCCTAAATTCATGTGTTCGAATGCTTTCACCTGTTCTCCAGCAATTTCTTTCCATTGATCTACCATCTTATACTGGATGGCGATAGCCGGATTAGATTCTGCCGCACGTACCATAGCCTCGAAACCTTCAGCTTCAGCAAGCAATGATTTCTTCTTACCTTCAGCCTCAGCTTCCAACTTCATCTGGATGGCTCTTGCTTCAGCCTCAGCCTGTGCCAGAGTTGCTTTTGCACGAGCTTCAGCCTCACGGGTAATCTTTTCGGCAACAGCATCAGCCTGAAGAATGGCTTCTTGCTTTGCAACTTCAGCAGGTACAATCTTTTCAGCCTTCAAAGAAGATTCCACTTTACGGGCTTTAGCCTCTTCCACTTCTTTTTGAGCTATTTCGCGGGCAGCCTGTACGGCAGCTTCCGAACGTGCTTCAGCTTCACCGACCTGTTTGTCGGCATTGGCACGTGTTACAGCCAGCTCCGCATCAGATTGTGCCACGGCTTTCTGAGCCTCATTTCGTCCGATGGCAGCTTTCTTTCCTGCTTCCGCCTGCTTAATCTCCATGTCAGAATTCAGTTCAGCAATACGGCTTTCCTTTTCCGTATTAGCCTGCTCAATCCTGATATTTTTTTCAGCTTCAGCCTTTGCCACCTGCGACTCTTTTTCAGCGTTGGCAATAGCAACCTGCGAGATTCGATCCTTATCAGCATTAGCCACAGATATTTCCTGCAATTTTTTAGTCTCGGCAATGGCAATATCCTGGTCTTTACGCGTTTCGGCAACTTTCGTCTCACGTTCCTTTATTTGATTGGCAATCTTGATGGCACCCAGTTTCTCCTGTTCCTCAATGTTTGCCTGAGCCTCATTCAGTGCCTTACTTTCAGCTTCCTTACCTAAGTTGACAATATAATTGGCAGCATCACGGATATCGCTGATGTTGATGTTCATCAAATACAAACCAAACTTGCGAAGTTCCGTATCGATGTTATCCTTTACTTTAGAAAGGAATTTATCGCGGTCGGAATTCAGCTCTTCGATCGTCATATCGGCAATCACCAGACGCATCTGTCCATATACAACATCCGTTATCAGATTCTGCTTATCATCAATCGTCAGCCCTAGCATACGTTCGGCAGCATTCTGCATAACCTCATGATCGGTACTGATAGCCACCGTAATCGTAGTCGGTACATCCACACGGATATTCTGGGCAGACAGCGCACCGGTCAGTTTACAGTCTATCTGCATTGGTTTCATGGACAGGAATTCATACCCCTGAATTATTGGCCACACAAATGCAGCACCACCATGATACAACTTGGCTGACTTCTTATCACCGCCCGTTTTACCATATACTACCAGTACTTCGTCACTTTTACATTTCCGGTAACGGGAAAGAATACCAATGAAGGTAAGTAAGATAACCGCCACGAGTATGGCGGCCATAATCATCATTTCTTGTGTCATAAATCTATGTTTTTGAGTTTTGTTTTATTGAATATATAGAGTTCCGTCCTTATAGCCCGTAATAATAGTTTTATCACCTGTCTGATAAGTCTTATTCGTTTCAGATACTACATCTATCTCACGCATAGCTCCGTCACGACTTGCCTGTACAGTAAATCTGCCATCTCCTTGTCCAAAGTAGATGGTACATTCTCGGCCTACTAATTTTTCCGTCTTTTCCGTCTTATTCACCTGCTGTAACTGATAGGCTTTTTTATAAAGAAACCACACAGCGAAAACGAAAAACAGACCAATCAAAATGGCAATGGAATAACTCTGAATGTCAGTATTTCCAATCAGATACATATACCATCCAAAACCGATACCGAAGTGCGTCAGTCCCTTAAAAGATACCACGCTGCTTATGTCGGCATCCACATCTGTATCCGCATCAATATCTCCGAAGAAAATGGAAAGAATAAACTGTATCACAAAAATACCAGTTGTGACCACGGCGATAATCAGAAATATATTACTGCTCATAGGAATTTGAATTATTGTAGTTTACAATATATTTAGATATATTATTCCAAATATACACATTTGCAGAACATGCACAAAGAAACCGTTCTCTATTTAACAAAATTTTCTTGAGGAGGAAAGCAACATTACACAAAGATATTTGTTATGTTTGCGGACCCTATGATGAAACATCTACACTATATATTTCTGTTTATGTGCCTCTCATTAGGAATGTCTGTCATTCTGCAAGAGGAACAGCCGGCACTTCGGATGATTACCGAAGCCTCGACAGATACTTCCGTCACCCCTACACCAACAGGATGTTTCATTTCAATGTCAGCAGATTGTTACTCAACCATTGCTCACCGCCCGTTCTTTAATGATGAAAACAATGAACGTAAAATCAACGGTATCCTCTTTCAGGAGAACTTTTATAATCAAGCTAATGCTCCATCGAAATTACTGAAACTTAAGATCCATCCGTCTGCAGGACAGATGCAACGTATATTCTCCACTCATTTACCGGTGGAACAAAATGCCAGCCTCTCTTTCACTCCCAGTGCTATCCGTTATTCTTACGGATATTACGTCTACGAGTTGAAGCATATTCTGATTTAAACCACCACTCTACTTGTTACTCCCCTTTTACCGGAGGTATGCCATTGGCATGTCTTTGGTCAACCTATTGTTTATTCACATCTAAATTTAATATAATTACTATGCTCGATTTATTAATAGCCACCCTCGAAATGATGGGGCTTACATTCGTGATCGGCTTCTTCGTGGCTTTCATTATCAAAATGATTGCCGTTGCTGCCGACTCATTCGACTTTTACAGTTCACACCAGAAAGAACTGCTTCGCCTGCGACGCCTGCGCAAGTTGCGCCAAAAGGTGGAACTCATGATACGGGATATCCCTATAGAAGAAAATGAACTCTATAACGATAAACGCGAAGAATTCAGCCGCGGAGTCAACCGTGAACTTTCCGATTATCGTGGATATTACCATGGAGTAAGCACCGGAGTTTCCAACGCTAACCTGATGGATTACTACTATCCCGAAGATACGCACATGATGTATCTGAAACAACAAGAAGAGATGTTATATCATAAGAATAAGAAACAGTCCGGAAAATCTACCGGTAAGACCAAATAAGAAATAGTATGGAAAATATAGATTTCGCGACCCTATTCCAAGGCTTTGGAACAATGATGGAAAGTGGCTACCTGCTTGCATCAGCCCGTGTGTTTTTAATCCTTTTAGGTTTGTTACTCATATATCTGGGCTGGAAAGGAGTGCTTGAGCCTATGGTAATGATTCCGATGGGGCTGGGTATGGTTGCCATCAATTGTGGAACACTTTTCATGCCGGACGGCACATTAGGCAACCTCTTTCTCGATCCGATGCTTTCGGATACGGATGACCTGATGAATACGATGCAGATAGACTTTTTGCAACCTGTCTATACACTCACCTTCAGTAACGGATTGATAGCCTGCTTTGTATTTATGGGTATAGGCACTTTGTTAGATGTAGGCTTTCTGCTACAAAAGCCTTTCGTCAGCCTTTTCCTGGCTTTATGTGCCGAATTGGGTACTTTCCTGACTATCCCCGTAGCTTCCGCCCTTGGACTGACATTGCAAGAAAGTGCTTCTGTAGCTATGGTAGGAGGTGCAGATGGTCCTATGGTTCTGTTTACATCACTGGCTTTGGCCAAACATTTATTTGTACCTATCACAGTAGTGGCTTATCTGTATCTGGGACTAACGTATGGCGGCTACCCGTATCTGGTGAAGTTACTGGTTCCAAAACGCTTGCGTGCCATCAAGATGACTTCGAAGAAAGCACCTAAAAACTACGATGCCAAGGTGAAACTGGCATTCTCGGCTGTGCTGTGTGCAGTGTTGTGCTTCTTGTTCCCAGTGGCTTCACCGTTGTTTTTCTCTCTCTTCCTGGGAGTTGCCGTACGTGAATCAGGTATGAAGCATATTTATGATTTCGTTAGCGGTCCGTTGCTTTATGGCTCTACATTTATGTTGGGCGTATTGCTGGGCGTGCTTTGTGATGCACATTTACTGCTCGATCCGAAGATTCTGAAATTATTAGTATTGGGTATAGTGGCACTGTTGCTTTCGGGTATCGGCGGCATTATGGGAGGATACATCATGTACTTCATTAAGAAAGGAAATTATAATCCGGTAATCGGAATTGCAGCTGTCAGTTGTGTGCCGACTACGGCAAAGGTAGCTCAAAAGCTGGTTAGTAAGGATAATCCTGACTCGTTCATTCTGGGGGATGCCTTGGGAGCAAATATCTCCGGGGTTATCACTTCGGCTATTATTACGGGTATTTATATCACGATCATTCCATATCTCTAAGGTAATTATAAAGTAAAGGTACATTGATTTAGGCGCGAAATCTGCAGATTTCGCGCCTATTATTATTATCTTTGGGCTGAGAAATATCTTGTACATATGAAAAAGCCGAATTTAAACCTAAAGCGAGCATCTTTACTGACCTCATCACTACTGTGCAGTGCCCTTCTGATAGCCGTCCCCCTGCGGAAAGAACTGAATGAAGGATGGAAGTTCAAGCAAGCCAGACTAAGCAACTGGTATCCCGCCATCGTGCCCGGAGTGGTGCACACCGACCTGATGGACAACAAAATCATCGAAGACCCTTTCTTCCGCCTCAACGAGCGCGGCATGCAATGGATTGACAAAGAAGACTGGATATACCAGACCACCTTCCAACTCACTCCCGAAATGATGGGAAGGGAGAACATCGACCTCATCTTCAAAGGACTGGATACGTATGCCGACGTATACCTGAACGAGAAAAAAATACTGGAAGCCAACAACATGTTCCGCGAATGGAAAACCAGCATCAAGCCCGACCTGAACCCCGGTGAAAACATACTGAAAATCTACTTCCACTCCCCCATCAAAGTGGATATTCCCAAATGGGACACCCTGCCTTACCAGTATGAAGCCGGTAATGACCAGTCCGAAAACGGCGGAGTATTCAATAAGAAAGTCAGCGTATTCGCCCGCAAAGCAGGCTATCACTACGGATGGGACTGGGGTCCCCGCCTCGTCACCTCCGGCATCTGGCGGCCTGTATATGTGGAAGCTTGGGATAATGCCCGGATCAACGATGTCTTCATCCGCCAGCCGGAAGTCAGCAAAAGCCGCGCATCCCTCATCGGAGAAGTGGAGATACTGGCAGACAAGGAGATAGACCAAGCAAACGTCACCATCACCGAAGCCGCTTCCGGCAGAGTACTGGCAGGGCAAACCGTTTCCCTGCAGAAAGGCATCAACAAGATTTCCCTGCCATTCTCTATCAAGAATCCGAAACTATGGTGGAGCAACGGACTGGGCGAACCACATCTGTACAGTTTCCGCACAGCCCTCACCGTCAATAATCAGACATCCGATGCCCAGACAGAAGAAGTGGGCCTGCGCTCACTCAAAATCATCAACCGTCCCGACAAAGATGGAAAAACCTTCTACGTAGAACTGAATGGCATCCCCGTGTTTGCCAAAGGTGCCAACTACATCCCGCAGGATAACTTTCTTCCGCGCGTCACACCGGAGCAATACAAAAAGACCATCCTCGACGCAGCCAATGCCAACATGAACATGCTCCGCATCTGGGGTGGCGGCACTTACGAGAACGATTTGTTCTATGAACTTTGCGACCGCTACGGCATCCTTGTCTGGCAGGACTTCATGTTTGCATGCAGCCTCTACCCTGCCGAAGGGGAGCTTCTGGAAAACATCCGTCAGGAAGCCATCGACAACGTGAAGCGGCTCCGCAACCACGCCTGCATCGCCCTTTGGTGCGGCAACAACGAATGTAACGATGCCTGGTTCAACTGGGGCTGGCAGAAGCGGTATAAAGCACAGAATCCCGAATACGAACAGAAAATCTGGAAACAGTTTAACGACCAATACAACGTCACACTCCCCCAGGTGGTAGAAGAGTATGCTCCCGAAAGTTTCTACTGGCCTTCTTCCCCCTTCGCCCGCTATGATGGCGGCAGCGACGACCGCAACGGCGACCGCCACTACTGGGAAGTGTGGCACGGCAAGAAGTCGATTGAAATGTATAATAAGGAGAGAAGCCGTTTCTTTAGCGAATACGGCTTCCAGTCCTTCCCCGAATTTGAATCGGTGAAACGCTATGCACCGCGCCAGGAGGATTGGGACATCTATTCGGAAGTCATGATGTCGCACCAGCGAGGAGGCATGCACGCCAACGAGTTGATTGAAACCTATCTGCTGAACG
>OGIE01000282.1_pt1 | contig 75549 bp, 70 predicted proteins | sample 1571581 | NCBI WGS metagenome assembly OGIE01 (sample SAMEA2582021, study PRJEB24529) | metagenome | biome: Human gut stool | place: China | collected 2011
GGCCGTAAAACCAGCCGGGGGACTTGCGGTTTTGTTTGAGCCAGACGAAAGCCACGCTTTTATAAGTGAAGCCCCACGCCTGGATCAGCCGCAGGGCCTCCGGGAGCTGCGGGAATGTGGCCCACAAAAAAAGCGCGCTGTCCTTGGCCGCAAGGTCGGCCACAGGCAACGCGCATAGCTCCGATATGCTCATGGTGGGGTAATGGTTTTCCGCCGCCCCCTGTACCTTTTTCGCTGTGTAGCGCCAGGGGGGATCGGCATAAATGATAGAATAGCGTCCGATAGTTAAACTCCTTTCTCCCCAGCCTCCACCGCTGCCCGCGCCGCACGGATGCGCTCACTGGCGGCAGCGTAGTAGGCCGGGACAGTTTCAAAACAAATAAAGCGGCGGCCTGTGTTGAGGGCAGCCACTGCCGTTGTGCCAGAGCCAGCGCAGATGTCCGCCACCACCTCGCCGGGCCGGGTATAGGTCTTGATGAAATACTCGCTCAGCGCCACAGGTTTTTGCGTGGGATGGACGGTGCGCTGGACGGTGGGAAAGGCCAGCACATTTCCGGGAAAGCGCAGGCCGTCCTCCGATCCGCTGCCGGAGCGGATGAACTTTCCGTAGTTGGTGCTGTCCCCACGGTTGCCCGCGATTTTCTTGTAGGGCTTACCTTGTTCAAACTGCGGGTTATAAAGCGGAAGTTTCTGATAGAACACCAGAATATTCTCCGTCTTTTTCAGCGGGGCCCGCCTCGCGTTGAGGAAACCTGTGCACCGGCTCTTGTACCACACCCATTCATAGCGGAGCATGGGGAGGTTGGAAGCCCCCAGCACCTTATCATAGGGGCACTGTGCGAAGAACAGCACCGCCCCCTCCGGCTTGACGGCCCATTTCACCGCCTCCCACAGCTCCGGGAGGGGCAGCGGCACATCCCAAAAGTTCCGGGTGGTGCCATAGGGCGGATCGGTCAAAAGCATATCCACCGAATGACGGGGCAGAGAGCGCAGCCCCGCGATGCCGTCTTGCAGGAACAGGCCCTCCGGGGACTTCTGGACACTTTGTCCAGAGGTATCGAATGTCGTTTTTTCCATTGAAGCGCCTCCTCTCAATGCGCCCCGAAGATGCGCTGGGCGATGCCGCCCGTCTTAAACAGCATAAAGCAGAGCAAAACTGTGTAGCCCACAATGCCCCAAATCGCCCCAATGGGATCTCCGCTGGTGACGATCCCTTGGACGAGCACCGCATAGATGGCAACGCATACCAGAATGAGCATCCCTTGAAAGCCCACGGCGAACAGGGAACGCAGATAATTCTGGCCCGTCTGCCCCACCTCCCGGTGGGCCAGGGTAGCCATAGGGATGGGGGCCAAGCTGGTCAGCAAATAGATTTCCAACATCCTGCCATAGACCAGTACAAAAATGACAATGCCCAGCGCCCACATGGTCACACCGATAATAGAGGATTGGAGCCACAGGCCGAGAAGCGGCCCCAAGTCCATGCCCTCCAGGGTGGTTTCCAGCTCCGCCATCATATCCGGCGTGATGTCCGTGGAGCCCTGGATGAGCCCGCCCGCCTGGGCGATCACGGACTGCGACACATCGAACACCGCCATAACGATATTAAAGGTGTTGGACAGGATGAGAATGGCACAAGCCGTTTTGAACATCCATTTATAGATATTCGCCACATCAAACTCGTGCATATTGTTCTTTTCCAAAAGCATCTGTATCAGCTCATAGGTGGCAACAAAGGTCAGCACCAGACCGGCAATCGGCAAGATCACCGTTTCGGAAAGCTGGCGTATAAGGGAGAAAACCCCGGCGTTCCAAGCCGCCGGGGTAGTCCCCACTTGTACCGCAATCTCCCCGACCTGGGCGTTGACGTAATCGGTGAGCCCCTCCAGGTTGCCCATGATCCCGCCAATCAGCAGCTCTTTGAGCCAGTTTGTGAGCCAGTCGGTGAGAAAATCCATAAGCCGTTACCTTAAAACAGCCCGGACAGCAGGGGGATCAAGGTGGTGCCCAGCAGGATGATGCCGCCGCCCGCCATGAGCTGCTTCATGCCCTGGCTTTTTGAGCCAGGATTATCCGATCCATAGCCCTCCAGCAGATTGACAACGCCCCACACGCCAAGACCAGCGCCGAGGGCAACAACAAGGGTCTGCAAAGTATCAATCGCGGAAGAAAAAAACTGCATAGAGCCTCCATTTCTCCGGGGGAGCCCCCGGCTATGAAAAAAGCCGCCATTTCTGGCGGCAGGTTACGACCTCTGGACACTTTGTCCAGAAGTGGGATTTATACATAGGCGTCCGGGTCATCCACATCGTCATAGTTGAGGATGTCCTCGTCCTCGCCTATGGGCCCTGTGTCTGTCCCGTCTGCCTCGTACACCTCACAAGCCTCATTCAGCCCAGGCCGCCTGCGGCGGTTGATGAGCTGATCGAGGGAAAAGGCGTTTTTCACTTTATCGGCCTCAGCCGTATATTTGTAGTTGGGGTGTTGCTTCAAGTCGTACTTTGGGGAATAGAACGGGGGCAGGCCCCGAAGCTGTAAAATACAGCGATCCCCTGGCATAGTGGCAAGCTCGGCGGGAGTCATCAGCTCCCGGCCAAGCCGCTGGGTGTTCTGGTTGTAGCTTTCTGACTGGCCTTTGGAGCGCCCGTCCGTCTGCATATAGATGGTGGACTTCCCCAGCCAGTTTTCCGAAATCTCCTTGATGGTGGAGCTTTCCCTGCCACCCAGGAAAACCACGCTGTCCATATTTCCCATGATCGTTTCCGCGTGCTTGTCATAAATGGCCTTGCACTGCGCCATCTGCTGGTAAAAGAGTGTCAGAGATATTTCACGGGAGCGGATAACGGCCACCAGCTTTTCCAGGTTGGGCACCTGCCCTGTATTGGCCGCCTCGTCCCACAGCACCCGCACATGATGGGGCAGGCGGCCCCCATTAACATTGTCGGCCCTCTCGCACAGCAGGTTGAACATCTGCGAAAAAGCCAGAGCCACAAGGAAGTTGTAGGTTGGCGTGGTGTCGGAAATGGTGAAGAACACCGCCGTTTTCCGATCTCCGATACGGTCAAGCCCCAGCTCGTCATAGCTCATGATCTCCCTAAGCTGGGGGATGTCAAAGGGGGCCAGCCGGGAGCCGCAGGAGATCAGAATACTTTTGGCCGTCTTGCCGCTGGCCAGCTTATATTTCTTGTACTGCTTCACCGCAAAGCAATCCGGCTTGCGCTTTTCCAGCCCCTTGAACATATAGTCCACCGCGTTCATAAAGTTTTCGTTGTCCTCCTTCACCTCCATGCCGGAGATCATATCCACCAGGGTATTCATATTCCGATCCTCGGCGGGGCCCTCGAAAATGATATAGGCGATAAGGGCGCAGTACAAAAGCGTTTCCGCCTTTGTCCAAAATGGATCACCCTCCTTGCCCTCGCCTTTGGTGTTGGCTATGAGGGTATCGACAAACTTTAGAATATCAGCCTCGTTGCGGATATACGCCAGGGGGTTATAGTGCATACTTTGGGAAAAATCAATGGAATTGAACACCTTGATCCGATAGCCCCTCCGTTGCAGGAAAGCCCCCACCTGGGAGAGAACCCCGCCCTTTGGATCGACCACCACAAAGCTGCACCCGCCCTTTTTCTTCGCGCTGGCCTGGAGAAGCTGCGGGGTGAGCCAGAACCGGGTTTTGCCGGAGCCGGACGAACCGATCACACAGGCGTTGAGGTTGCGGGCGTTGGCCGGATTTTTGGGGCGGGTGTTCATGGTAAGAAGCTCCGTCCCGGTGAGGATAACATTGTTTTCAAAGACTGGATCGACGAAAGGGGCTATATCTTTAGGCCCGCCCCATCGGGCGCTCCCGAACTCCTCATCCCGCCGGAATTTCTTTGCGTTCTTGTTCTTGAAGTAGATCAGCAGCCGGAAGCCCACCGCGCCCACAATGCCAACAAGCCAGTCAAAGGGATCAAGCCCCGGCGCAAGGTTGGCAAAGGCCGGGCCCACCGTCTGCCCCAGGCCCATGAGCTTATGGGGGAAATCCGCGCCAGCGGCCAGCCGGTAGGCCGTCCCCAGCTTTAGGCAGGCCCACAGCACAAACAAATAGGGGATGTTTGGTATCACATATTTTTTGACACTACCTGTCCTCATGCACCGCCTCCTTTGTGCGTTCCAGCTTTTGGGCGGGCTGGCGGGCCGCTTCTGTGGCGGCCTCCTTGATCTGCTCCCGGATGGGGGCTTTTGTGGATTTGGTGCGCTTTAGCAGCCGTTTGGAATACTCGGAGAAACAGGCTGTGATCGCGTCGGCCTGCCCCGCCTTGAAGAACAGCAGGTGCTTATCCGGCGCGACTTGATAAAAGGCGTAGTCCACATTCCATTTCCGGGCTACCCGGTCAAAGAGGGCCGGGGCCTCCACCTCGATACTGTTGGTGGCAGCCCCGTGGCCCATGAGCTGCCCCACCGTCTGCCTGCCGTGGGGCGTCTGCTTGGCCCGGTGATGTTTGGCGATCTTCCGGCCTACCGCCTGGAGAACATAGGCAAGCCCCCGCGCCGTGAGCTTGCTTGCCTTAATAGATACTGCTATGGTACGTCTGGAAACGTCCTCGTCTATCAGCCCTTATCCCTCCTTCCACACGAAAAAAGCACTTCTGGACAATGTGTCCAGAAGTGCCGCTATCGGTCTGTATGGCTTTGCTCCGGGCGGGGGCGTTCCGCCGCCTGGGGAAAACGGTCAATGACTTCTTTATAAGCAGCCATCTGCTCCCGGATGGAAAGCTGCGGATAAGCAAAAACCTTGTGCTCGTCTGGAATGTCCTCCAGCCCGTGGTAGTATTCAATAAACTGGCTGCCGTTGGGGAGGAAAAAACCGCCTTTGACAAACCCGCCATCCTCATTGATCCGCATATCCCGGCCATACGCCTCATAATCGAAATAATCCCGCAGGTTTTCGGGAATGTTGATTAGTTCCATGTCCTCCGCGTAAATGCGGCCCAGGGTTTCATCATCAGACACGCCGATATAGAAATCGTAGCAATCCAGATTTTCCACCAGATTGATGAGGTCGCCCACGCCGGAGGTATGCTCGCCGCTGGCAACAGCCGCCTCAAACTTTTCCAAATCGCTTTTATCCAGCTCGGAGAGCAGGCAGGCCAGATGGTTGAGCTCGTCAATGCTTTCGTATTCTCCCAGGCAGGCGTTGAGTTCCGGCAGGTCGCCGTCATAGTCGGCAATAAAAATCTCCTCATACTGGATATTGTCAACGCCGATCCGTTTAAGGAGCGCCTGTACTTCCTCCGTAGTCGTGGGGAATTTCAACGGCTCGCTTGCCAGCTCACCCTCGTTGTATTTCCCCAGGTTGGTGACATACGCCTCAATGACCGCCATATCAGCGCCGCCTCTGGCCCTTGACGGTGAGGATGCCGTCCAGGGTGGTGGCGGTGATCCCCAGCCGCTGGGCCACAGCGATGTCATTTTTCACCGCTACATTGACATAGCTCCCGCATACCACCAGCACGCGGGAGCGCCGGAGCAGGTCGCGCCCCATATCAATACCGCTTTTATGCTCCTCCGGCACCGCGTCATTGAGGAACAGCGGCAGATAGAGCATAGGGCAGATGGGGGAATATCCCGCATCATAGACAATGCGGCAGTATTTAGCTGCCTGCTCCATGACCTCGCACTCGCCGCCGCGCCATGCGGCGGTCACATACGCAAGGGGTCGCTTCATAATCAAAACCTCCGTTTCTTTTTCTTATATTTAATAGGTAGGGGGTCAACCCTATCCCCCCGCCCTTTCCCTATCCAGGGAAAGGGGGCGGCTCTGGAGGATATACCCCCGCCGCTTGCCGGAAATAGCACAGCCGGGGCAGGCCGTAAAGGGCAGGCCGCCGCAAGCGGCGGGCGTTCCGCCCCTTGACGGCCCACTCCCGGCTGTGCAGCATAAACCCCGGCGACGGGGGATATATCACCGCAGAGCCCATCCCAAGCGCAGGGCGCGTACCTCTGGACAAAGTGTCCAGAAGCGGGGCCCGGTCACTTATCGAGCTCGTTCTTCTTCTCCGGCTTTGCCAGTTCGGGCGGCTGTTTCTCTTTCCACTCGTCCAGCAGGGCTATGATCTGCTCCTTCATTTTGGCAGGAGTGACCTCCTTGCCGAAATACTTGTTGAGTTCGTCGGTACTGATGATCACGTTGTCAACCTCCCTTTTTTCTTCGCTCAAAATACCATCGATCACATCGCCGTTGAGCAAGCCCTCCTGGTCGAGCTCCCGGAGCCGCTTTGCCTGTTTGACCGAGGGGGAGGACTGCTCCCCATCAATGGACACGGCGATAAGCCGCTGGTTTTCCGGCTTGATATACGACAGTTCCACAGCGGGCATAAATCCCATATTTTTAGCGTCCACCTTTTCCAGAAGCTCCGGGACAAGATGGTTAAGGCGAACATAGCGGAGCACCTTTTTATAGTTCATATCATGCTCCTTGCCCACGATCTCCACCGAGAGCTTACCCAGGGCCTCCGCTTCCTTGTCATTTTTGGGCCGGGCCCCCTGGCGTTTGATGGCTTCCAGCTCCAAATCCAGGAGCTTTGCCAATTCGCTGGGGAGAGGGTCGCCCCGCTGCTTGTTGCTGTTCTTCATTTCACGGACAGCTTCAAGATCGGTCATCTCACGGACAATACAGGGGATCTCATCCAAGCCAGCCCGCTCACCGCCATGACAGCGGCGGTGGCCCGCGATGATCTCATAGCCCTTGCCGTCCTTTTCCGGGCGGACGGTAGCGGGGGTCATAATGCCGTGTTCCTTGATCGTCCCCACCAGATCGTCCATCGCCTTATCGTCCTGCACCTTAAAGGGGTGATCCCGCAAGGTATGGAATGGATGAAGCTCTGACAGCTTCAAATAGACGATTTTTCCCTGCTCCACCGGGCGGGGCGGCACCTCCGGCGTAGGCGGCAGCTTGATCTCCGGGGCGGGTGCCTCCGCCTCCTTGACCGGGGCGGCCTTAGTGGATTTAGGCGGTTGCTTACCATCCGCAAAGGGAGTTTCACGCTTGCCCGACAAAAAATCTTTCACATTTTGATTGCGTTCCCGTCGTATTTTTCCCCCACGCTGGGCGAGGGTAAGCTCTTGTTCCTTACTTCTGGACACTTTGTCCAGAGCTGGGGACGGGGACTCGCCACGGGCCGCCTTGTCAGCCTTGGCCGGGCGGCCTGTGCGGGGCTCCGGCCCCTTTTCCGGTTTGTCCCCCTGGGGAGAATCCTGCTCCTTGGGGGGACGGCCCCGGCGTTTTGCCGTCTTTTCCTCCGGTTCCACTTTTTTATCCTGGTCGGGGGATTTTTTCACCTTATCAGCTTCAACCTGCGGCGCAGGCTGGGCTGGAACATCCCCGCCCATTCCAGGGGTAACAGACTGTTCCGGCTGGTGTACCGGGCCGGTGCCAGCTGCGGGCTCCTCTACCGTTTCCGGGACAGGGGGCTTCGTCACAGTTTGAGCATCCCCAACAGAGCCCTCGCCAGGGGACTCCGGGCCTGCTTTCAGTTTGTCATCTGCCATTCGCTAACCTCCTTGTTTTGAAATGAAAAAAGCCAGACCTCTCAGCCTGGCTAACGAAAAAACTTCCCCCTTTCTTTTTTAGATTATATGGTTGTCACCACTCCTTTCTCAGTCCGGGCCATAAAAAAACGTCGCTTTTCACAAAGAAATAGCGACGTTTTAGTGTAGGTTGGCTCGGTTTTGTTGTGTTTTATGATTATGCCCTTGTATAAAAACCTAATGCAATCGCAACGATAAGTGAAGTTGCAATAAGACTTTCCGTTTTCCTTTTATTTTTGGCTCCAATCGCCTGTGAAAGTAAAATTGATACGCCATTTGTAGCTCCCATGGCCACGGACGTTAGTATTAGAATAATCGGCGTTGAATTTGTCAGAGCGGCATAAGCGGTTTTACCCAGGAGATTGCCGATCCATAAACTATCAACAAGGTTATAAGCCATATTAAGGAACATTGCTATAATCATGGGTAAAGCCATAGCCATTAGGCAGCGTCTTGTATTTCCACCGATAAAATCAATCTTTGTTGGCATAGTAAAAACTTCCTTTCTTTGAATGAATGAATAATATTCATGTTTGCAACATATTTAAGGGCTACCCGAGAGGTAGCCGATTACCAAATCCATGGTATTAACCTCCATGTACGTAAGCAATAGCTTTTAAATTCTTCTCCGAAGCATTTATACAGTGCTTTTTCTTCAACCTTAATTCTTATCCCATAGCATATAACTAAAATCAACAGGACAACCAACGGTGCAAAGACAGAACGAAAACAAAAGGCATTCCCAAGCATACTTAAAATCGTTCCAGCATAAGCAGGATTTCTGATGTATCGGTAAACCCCGGTTGTAACTAATTGTTGATTATTTCTTGTTTTGACAGATAGGGTAAAAGCGTGTCTTAGGCACCAGACAGAATAAATGCGTAGTGTTGTACCTATGAGGATAACAGCCAGTCCAATATAATAAAAAGCATGGGGAAGAAGTATCTCTCCCGCTATCTGGATAAAAGGTTGACTTCTGAAATAGGTACTGAAATAGAAACTTCCCCAACACCCCAATATGACTATTAGAATTGTTCCATAATCACTATTTTTCTTATCCCGTTTCTTTATCCAACCGTTGAAATTGTAAATCCATATACCAAGTTCTGCTAACATCATATAGCTGATCGCATAGATGAAATAATAATATTCCTGTATGCTTGTAAACCGTGACGGGTCATTCATAGCTTTTTCCTCCATCTTGAATGAATATCATTCATTAATATGTTGAAAGATTGCTCCCTACCAGAGCAGGGAGCCACCTTACAGTCTTAGTGCATATATAAGAAAATCGCGAATACGTTTTTCTTTTTCTTCTGCGGTATAACTTCGGTCAAGCAAAATACCGATTTGCCCATAAACGCAAAAAGAGGCTGTTGTTTGAACATCATTTATGTTGATTTCGCCTTTTTCCTTTGCTTGTTCAAGGAGCTTAGTAACAATTTTTGAAAGTTTTTCGCAAACTTTTAACATCAGTTGATCGTGAAATTTTTTATTTTCCACAACATGAAATGTCTTATAATAATCGCTATTATCTGTTTCTACCATAACGGACATTGTTTTCACAATTTCCTTTAATGATCGTTTATCACTATCCGCCGGGATAGAGAAACGATGTACAAGTTCCTCTGCATACTGGTCTATGGCACTGTCAAAAAGAGCTTCTTTTGATGGGAAATATCGGTAGCATAATCCCTGGGCGACACCAATAGCCTTTGCAATATCGGTAATAGAGGTTTTCTCATATCCTTTTTCATAAAATATTCGCATAGCAGTATCTAATATTTCCTGCTTGCGTTCTTCGGGTTCTTTTGTAATACGCATATTGCTGCACCTCCTTCCTTAGGATAGCAGTCTTTAAGTACAAAGTCAATGATTGAACATCAGTCATTAAATAAACCTATTTTATTCCACAAACCATACAAGAAGTATTACCTATACGCTCCCATAAGATTTTAGAGAAATAACTGGAAAATAATTCTCGTATTTCGTGTTCTGAATAAATCTTCACATCTCCCTCCTTGCTATGCTTCATGTAAAAATTCATAATTGCCCGTCCGATCGCAGGCTGCCAACAATCACACATCACAAAAACTCCATTAGGCTTTAAAACCCGGCTTATTTCTGAAAGCACTTTATCCGGTGCAGGGTAATGATGAAAAGAGTCATTGCAATAGACAACATCAAAATAATTGTCAGAGAACGGGAGCTGCTCGCTATCGCCTAATATAAGTTTCGCATGATTACCAAGTTTCTCCTTTGCTACCTCTAACATATTTTCTGCCAGGTCAATCCCATACAAAGATTTATCTTCGTTCTGTTGCAAAATGAGCTTCATCAGTTCGCCTGTCCCGCAGCCTAGATCTAAAGCTGTATGATAAGGGATTTCAGAAAGTTTTTTTAGTATGACGGGATAAAGAGAACGTGCGTGTTGTCCTTTTATATCGTTGTCATAGGTCGCTGCTTGTTGATTGAAAGCTGATTTTGAATTTTCTTTTATGTTAGCCATATTCAATCCTCCTTTCCGACGATTATTATAGCGCAGAAGCTATTTAATGTCAATGAATAATGTTCATTCATCAAGTACATAAATGGAATTATATAAGTGCATAATAGGAAGTATATAGACATATCCAATGGAAAAGAGGAACAGTAAAATGTAACTGGGTGAATGAATATGGCAAAAAGACCAGTACCAAAATATGACTTCAAGGCTTTTGGAGCAGCGATAAAGGCAGCGCGAATGGACAGGAAAGAGAGTCGCAAGAAAGTATGCGATGAAATGTTTATTTCTCCCCGCTACCTTGCGAATATAGAGAATAACGGACAACACCCCAGTTTGCAAATTTTCTTTGAGCTTATGCTCCGTTACAATATATCCGTAGATCAGTTCCTTTTAGACAAGCCTGCTGAAAAGAATACGAAGCGGCGGCAGCTTGACGCGCTGCTCGATGGAATAAGTGATACAGGACTTCGGATTGTAACAGCCACCGTGAAAGAGATAGCGGAAGTTGAAAAAGAGGACAAATGAGAATGTCCGGAAAAATTGAATATGGATTTTAGGAAGCGTTGTAATCTTTGCAGATTGCAGCGTTTTTCTTTTGTGTAAGTTTGGCAAAATTAAGTTTTCTTCCGTAGTAGGGATAAAGAAAAAAGCTTCGTAGCAAGCATAGGAAAGGGGTACCCTTTCCGTATTTTCGCCCCCTGCGCCCTGCGGCGCGGCGGCTGGAAATTGCTTGTTGGGAAGTGTCCCAAACCCTCTTTTGCAGGGAGAAAGGAGCGCGGCATGGGCGGCAGGAAACGGACGGTGCAAATCAAATTCAGAGTAACCGAGGAAGAACGGGCACTGATTGAACAGAAAATGAAGCTCGTCCCAACCCGGAACATGGAAAGCTATCTGCGGAAAATGGCAATCGACGGGTACATCATTCAGATAGACCATAGCGACATAAAGGCTATGACTGCGGAGATACAGAAAATCGGGGTCAATATCAATCAGATAGTGCGGCGCGTCAATGCGACGGGTAGCGTCTACCAAGAGGACATAGAGGAAATCAAGGGGGTGCTTGCGGAGATATGGCGGTTACAAAGATTAAACCTGTTAAAAGCACGTTGAGCAAAGCCCTTGACTATATCCAAAACCCGGACAAGACCGACGAGAAAATGCTTGTATCCTCTTTCGGCTGCTCCTATGAAACGGCAGATATTGAGTTTGGATTTACCCTGTCGCAAGCTCTGGACAAGGGAAACAACCTCGCCCATCACTTAATACAATCCTTTGAGCCGGGGGAAGTCGATTATGAAAAAGCCCATGAGATCGGGCGGCAGCTTGCCGACGCGGTAACAAAAGGGCAGCATGAATACGTCCTTACGACGCACATTGACAAGGGGCATATCCATAACCATATCATTTTTTGCGCGGTCAACTTTGTAGACCACCACAAGTACGTTTCCAAGAAGCGCAGCTATTACGGCATACGCAACATCAGTGACAGGCTGTGCCGGGAAAACGGCTTGTCGGTGGTTGTGCCGGAGAAAGGCAGCAGGGGAAAAAATTATGCTGCATACCACAAGGAGAAATCCGCAAAGGCAAAACTAAAGATTGCCATTGATACCCTAATCCCGCAAGTAAACAGCTTCGAGGAATTGCTATCCCGTCTGCAAGGGTTGGGCTATGAGATAAAGCGCGGAAAATATGTGTCCTGCCTTGTACCAGGGCAGGAACGGTTTACCCGCTTAAAAACCATTGGCGCAGACTACACCGAGGAAGCAATCCGGGAACGGATAGAGGGCAAGCGTACCCATGCGGCAAAAGCCCCGAAAACAGATCGGGGCGTCAGCCTGCTTATTGACATTGAGAATAGTATCAAGGCGGCGCAGAGCCGGGGCTATGAGCAATGGGCGAAAATCTACAATCTGAAACAGGCGGCAAAAACGTACAACTTCCTCACGGAGCATGGGATTGAACAGTATGCGGATTTGACCGCCAAAATTGCGGAAGTCCAAGCGGCAAGCGAACAGGCAGCAGCCACCCTAAAAGACATGGAAACAAGGCTTTCCGATATGGCGGTGCTTATCAAGAACATTACCACCTATCAAAAGACAAAGCCTGCCTATGACGCATACCGAAAGTCAAAGAATAAGGGAAGCTACCGGGCAACCCATGAGCGCGAAATCATTTTGCATGAAGCGGCGGCAAAGGCACTAAAGGCGGCGGGCGTTTCCAAACTTCCCGACGTTTCCGCGCTGCAAGCGGAGTATGCCAAACTGCAAGAGCAAAAAGAAGCCCTGTACGCCGAGTATGGCAAACGCAAAAAACAGGTCAAGGAATACGATGTTATCAAGCGAAATATCGACAGCATTTTGAAAATAGATTGCCCGCTGGAACGTGGAAAGGAAGTGGGACGAGAATAAGGTTTTTGGTGGATTTTTTTACATATTCATGCTACAATTTCTAATGAAAATAAAGAGGGAGTGGTTAGGTGAGATTTTCAGAAATATTGAACAGGCTTACAGGCGTTAGCTGTCCTGTGTTTGGAATATCATGGAATCCTGTTGATACAGAGCGTAGCATAGCCAGACGAATAATTATTTTTTTAGAACCGCGTAGGGTGCTATATTCGGCATATGAATATGAGTCTGTATGCCCTTGTATTACATCAGTTACAGAAATAAAGAATTACCTTACCTCTGAACTCCAACAAATAGATGAAAAGTCAGAACTTAATTCTTATGTTAGAGCTATGCGCAACGCTTGTAATAAATTTTTGAGCAAGTGTCCGGACCGTAAAGAATTTCGGTGCCATGCTTGCCAAAACGGAAACATTGATAATTGGATTTTTACATCAGCAGTTGGAGAGCTTCGCGGTGTTTTTGGTGTAATGGTAGGCCAAATAGCAAAAGCATATGGGATAGATGTGGAAGATGATTTAGCGCAGATAATACCTGAATGATATGATAATGCAAAGTGGAGAGGGGGGATTTTTTGTCAAAAAATAAAAAAGACTTACCCGTTACGCCCAATAGCAACCAAGCTGAATTTTTGATTACTTCTCAATTTCGGCATATTAAAGAGCTATCGGAATTGAAATATGAAGCCGAAGAAAAACGAGAGCAAAATTTAATTCAACAGTCCAGCCAGATGCAAACGGTTTTTTCATTTATGACAGCAGCCATTTTCATGGCTGTTCCCATCTGTATTGAGCATAGAGGAAATCTCTCGCTTGAGTTTTTCTTAGTGTCTGTATCAGTTATTGTGGTATTCCTTATTGCAAGTCTGACTCTAGCTTCGCTCGCCCAATGGAGATGGAAAACAGAAACTTTCCCAGATGTGAAAAAAATAAAAGATAGCGTGATCAATAATCCAGAGTGGGAAAAACTCACGGTTGAGTACAACCAGATAGACCAATTGGTTGATATTATTGGTAAAGTGCAAGAAAAGAAAGCCAAGCTTAATGATAGACGTGTTCGTTTGATAATGGCTTCCATGATTTGCTTTTACTGTTCAATTTTTAGTGTAGCAGTCAGTTTTATCATTGGAATAGCAAAAATAATTTAATTGAAAGGATACATACAATGGGAGATAATAAGAAAACAAATACTCCTCCGCCTAATCCTGCAAAGGCGGTAAAAACGCCCCCACTACCAACAAAATATACCCGTGATGATGGCAGTAACTTGCGAATTTCTACACCTAAGGGGAGTAAAAAATGAGCGATACAAAACAGAAAAAAAGTTCACAAGAGCAGGATAAAAATAACTCTACTCAAACAGTAAATCCTGCTATGCTTGTAAAAGCTCCAAAATTAAATGTGAAAGTTGAATTTTCTGAAAAGGGAAAGAAAGACAAACAGAATAAAGATGAAAACTAAGAAAACCGGGGCGCAGTAGCCAATCAATGACTACTACGCCCCGGTTTCCTATGGGTGCAGTTTGAAATGGTTACGTCGCAGAACATTATTTTTGGGATAATAGATATGACACCGTTCTCCTATGGAAAGAAACGCCGAGTATGGTGAGCAGAAAAAACAGGTCAAGGAGTACGACGTTATCAAGCGGAATATTGACAGCATTTTGAAAATAAAGCGTCCGCCGGAACGGGAAAAGGAAGCGGAACAGTAAGCGTAGCTTTGTTTATATTCATGTGATATAATAATTTAATAACAATAAATTATGTAGGGGTGTAGATATGACAGAAAAAGAATTTCTGACACTTCTTATTGAGATGGTAAAACGTGATAACAATCCGAACAAAAGAAAAATTCTTGAAATTTTACAACGGTCATCATTATCCTGTGATAAAACAAGCGAGTTCACGCGACATAAATGGAACCATTACAAGGAGTATATTTATATTACTGTTAATCCAAGTGATCTATTGGAACTGATGAAGTATAAAGAATACATTGAAAAAATCATTGGTCAAATATATCCAGTTAATGATGATTATGAATATGAGTTGTTCGGCGTTGAAATTAAACCGGGTTATGTATCTCCTAATGAGTCTGTTAGTCAAGAAATATATTTTGAAGATATACAAAGACAAATTATTGATGAATTAGAAAATGCCAAGTATATTATATGGATAGCCATGGCATGGTTTACAAATAAAGAGCTTTTTGATGTGTTAGTAAAGAAAAAAAAGCAAGGCATTAATGTTCAAATTGTAATAGATGATAATGAAAAAAATAGTGCTGCTCCTTTTTCTCTGGAAAAAGAGTTTGAAACTTATCGAATAAGAATTCAATCATATTATAAAAATATCATGCACGATAAATTTTGTGTAATTGATTTATGTACCGTCATCCATGGTACATTTAATTGGACAAATGCAGCTAATTATAATAAAGAAACAATAAGCGTCGACCAAAATTCGACAACTGCTAAAGCCTTTGCAGACGAATTTATAAAACTTAAAACGAGAGTTTATGGATAACAAAAAACCGGGGCGCAGTAGCCAATCAATGACTACCGCGCCCCGGTTTTCTATGGGTGCAGTCTGGAAGCGTTACGCAGTAGAACGCTATTTTTGAGGGAAAAGGTATAAAGCCCTTGCCCTATGAGAAAGCGGCTGTCAGAGCCGCGCTATACAAGGCTTTTTGCGCCCCTATCGCGTAACAGGGAGCGCATTTTTTTCATACGCTCGGCGGCTTGTCTGCGGGTGATCCGCTTGCGGCACTCCGGGCAGTATTTGACGCTGTTAGAGCTGGACGCAAAGAACGCGCCGCACTCGGTACACCGTTTCTTGTCCTCGGTGTTCATCAGTTCCGCATACAGGAGCTTGTCGGCGGGAAGTACAGCGACGCGAAACCATTTACAGAGCAGCGAATAAGAAATAAGCTGCGGACAAACACACTCGTCCCCATTGTCCAGCAAAAGGCATTTTCCATTGATACAGTTGCAGCACTCTTTTTTTACAAGGGTGTTGACTTTCCGGCTTTGCGGCGGTGTCAGCCGCTTAACCGCGCTCATGCTTCATCAGCGGCATATACGGCAAGCTCGACGTATTCTTCATCGGTTAAAGCGTCCACTTTGGAAAGGGTGCGCCTTGCAAGCTCCCGCATATCCGCGTCCATATCAGGCAGCGCGGCGGTCATGTTCTCCATAAACTGCGCCTTGCCGTCCTCATGGTAAATGCTCAACAGGTTTGTTTCTTCAACGGTAAACTGTACCATGCTCATACCTCCAATTCGTGATTTTTTGTTTTCCCGGTCTTTTTCTGTGCTGCCCGTTCCTTTTCTGCCCGAAGCTGCGCCCGGATAGAGGGCTTTTCCTCTTTGTCGCTGCCGCGTCCTTTTTCTGCCTTAATTGCGGCGGCGTAATCCACAAGGGAGATCGGCTCGCCTGCCTTTGCCTTTTGCTCCAGCTCTCCGACGGTGGGCGTCTGGGGCGTGTTATTGATAATACCGTCAAAGTTGTTGTCGTTCTGCTCTACGGTATCTTCAATGTGCTTTAGGGGGTTGACCTTTTCCGGCTGCTCGGCGGCAATGGCAAACGCCCGCGTACCATTGCCCATAATCAGATATTTTCCGTCCTCGGATTGATGATGAAAACCATATCCGGCGGCTTCCATCTGTTCACGGCTTATGTCTGTTACATAGAAAGTCCCTCGCGGTGTTCGGACTGTTTCGCCTGTTTCCCATTCGTCGGGGGTAAGCTGCTGCGCCTGTTCCTTGAAAAACTCCGGTACCTCTTGATAGCCGATACTGTCTACATAGTGGGCGGTGTCCTTGCCGTTTTGATGAAGTACCACAATATCGGAAACGGAAAGACTATGCCCCTTGAAATCGGCGGGGTGGTCGAGATTGAACCGGGTGTAAATATCTTCAAGGGAAGTGTCCGGCGCAAGGGGCGCGGTGTAGATCAGCTCATAATTTGCCCTGTCTACGGCGTGTCCCGTTGCCTGTAAGCGGTCGTAAGGCTCAAAACGCAAATCCCATGTTTCGTCCTCGCGCTTTAGCTGATAAATGGAAAAGGTGTCCTTGTCCTGCTCGGCGGTCTGCGCCTGTGCATACAGTTCCTTTACCTCGCCTTGCGTCAGCTCTCCGGCGTTGAGCTGCGCCATCAGTTCGCGGCATTTCTCCGGCGTCCCGATATACAGCACGTCCCCGATTTTTGCCTTTCCGTCCTCCTGCGGGAAATATGCCTGTAAGAAATACAGGTTATCCCGACTGTTGCTGCCGGGGTTGGCGTGTACCTTGTAGATCGGCTCCGGCGTGGGCTTTTCCTGTGAAGCTGCCTTTTGCCGCTGGATATGCGCCCGCTGCAAGTCGGTGGGCTTTTCCCCGGTAAGGGGCTGTATGGCTTTGATGTAGTTTGCGGAATAATAGGCGTTGTCGGTAAGCTGCCGTTGCCATGCTTCGGCTTTGGGGGACCAGCGAAAACCGTTTGATTTCAATTCTTCCCGTGTCGCTGCGTCCGGCTTTTCTTCAAAGAAAATTTGCAGACGGTTTGCTTCGGTGTTTGCTTCCACCTTGCCGCCCTCAAACTCCCAGCCGACATAGCCGATTTCCTTTTGCAACGAAAGGGATTTGATACGCTCTTTCACGCGCCGGATTTCCGCGTTGTTGTTGGATAACGCCCATGTGGGGTACGGTTTATCCTCAATATGCCACTGGCTCGACATATCCGCTTTCGTTTTCTCGATACTTTCTGACGACAAATGGGGGCAACCGTCAAGGGTCTTGTGTTTGCGGTAATAGGCATTTACCGCTTTCATAGTTTCCTGCGCTTTCTCCAATCCCGCAAGTTTCTTTTCCAGCTTTTGAACCGCCTGCGGGTCGTCCGCGCTGATACCGCCCATACCTGTACTGCGGATTTTGTCAAGCAAGCCTTGAATATCCTGCCACTCTCGGTAGTTGGTATCACGGGCGGCGTTTTGCTTTTCTTTCTTGCGTACAGGGAAATTAGAGCCGCCCGCAATCAAGATAGAGGGAACGCGGGCGTCAATCTCATAGCCCTTGTTCATGTTTGCTGCAAGTTTCCGGGCGTAGGTATCAAGCAGACTGTCGATTTTCTCATGGTACATCGGGTCTACCCGCGCTTTCTGACGTTCGGCAAGCTGTACGGCTTCGTCTACATAGCTGCGGTATTCTGCCGTTGCGCTGCCGGGTTTGTAATCGGAATAGCTGTTCATTTCCTTAGCGCGTCTGGCTGCGGCTTCGTTGATGGTGTAGTAGGTTGCTGTGGTCTGCGTCGCTTCCTGCGGTGTAGCTTCCGGCATTGCCTGTTCCGGCTGTGCTGCCGGTTCCTGCGGCTCTTGTTCGGACTGCGGCTCCTGCTGGATAGGCTGCGCTTCCTGTTCCTGTACGGCGGCTTTTTCCCTTTGGATTTCCGCAAAATTCCTGTCTATGGTTTCGATTAGCTTTGTGGCGGTACTGCGGATTATTTCAAGAGAGCCTTTCAGCTCCGTAAGTTCCTTGCTGCTGCTCCAACCGGCAACGTAACCAAAGGAATAGTCAGACGTATCCAGCCCGTAATGCTGGCAGACAACATACGCGATACTTTCCGCTTGTACCTCACGGGTGCGGCGGTCAGGACGCGCCGGGTCGTCCGGGTCAATGTCGTGCATGGTGGCGTGGGATATTTCATGGATTGCCGATTTGATATTCTGCAATTCACTCATACCCTCATTGATTGCGATGCGGTTTTCCTCATAGTAGCAGCGTCCCTTTGCGCCGCCGCTTAATACTTCAAAGCCCATAGCAAAGGGGGAAGTCCGTTCAAGGGCGGCAAAGAAGTCCTGGTACTGCTCCACGTCGCCCGTCAGCTCGGAAACAGAAAGGGCGGGCAGCTCCTTTCCCTCGGTCTGGGACACATCAAAGACAGATACCACCTTATAGGCGGGTATGGTAATTTCCTGCGTTTCCATAACAGGCTTCCCGTCCGCGCCGATCATGGGCTTTTGTGTATCGGGGTCGATTTTCTCCCGTTCTTTCTTGACTTTATACGGGGCGGGGGCAAGTATTTTGATTGCCTTTTCTCCGGGTTTTACATGGCGGTCAAACTCCTTTTCCCATTGACGGTAGCCTTTTACAAGACTGCCGCCCTGCATGGCAATCAAGATTGTGTTGTTCAGGCTGTAATCGTGAAACTTTGACATGGTACGCAAATACTCCGCATACCGTTTACTTTCAAACACGCCCATAATGCCCTGTTCCAGACGGTCGGTAATCTCTTTCATCTTGTCGGCGGGGTTGTCTGCCGAGAGGATCAGCGGAATAACCGGGCGCGGCTCGGCGGCGGGAAGCGTAGTAGCCACCGCGTCAAAGTCTGTCCGCTCTGCTTCGCTGCGTTCCGGCTGCGGGGGCTGCGGCGTTACCCGGTATTCTTCCGGCACGTCACGCCCGTCATACCATTCTGTAAAGGTGTTTCGGTTGTTGTAGATATAACCACGTTCGGTAAAAATACCGTCGTCGTTGATAGAAGCGTCCCGCCCGTATTCCTCATACATGAAATACTTTTTTGCTTCGTCGGGCAACTCCAATTCGTCCAGCTCGTCGATCAGATAATGCCCGTATTCTTCCTCGTTGTGGACGGACGGATAAAGCCAATAGCAATCAAGGTTTTGTGCAAGGTTGATAAGCTCCTGCAAGCTGCCTGTATGGTCGCCGTGTTCCATTGCGGCAACAAACTTTTCCCTGTCGTCGTCAAACTGCATTTCCAAGAGCTTCGCTAAATAGTTCAGCTCGTCGGGGTGGGAATACTCGCTTAAATGTTCTGTCAAACCGGGAACAGCGGATTGAAATTCGGTAAAATGCCATTCCTCATAATTTCGGAAGTCAATCCCGATACGGTCAAAGACTTCTTTCAAATGTGCGGCAGTCGTGGGGAATGTTACCCATTCGCCTGCAGGTCTGCCCTCGGTGTACTTTCTAAGATTGGAAAGATAGCCGCTTAAAATAGGTTGTTCCATTCGTTAGCTCCTTCCTTCGTTGATTTTCAAGAGGGTTTGGGACACTTCCCAACAAGCAAAATCCCCGCAATCGTCGGCAGACGAAAACGGGGATTTTTACGGAAAGGGTACCCCTTTCCTATGCTTGCTGCGTAACTTCTCTGTCCCTCTGGATTGCAATTCGGTAGTTGACGTATTTCCCGCCCGTATCGGCTAACAGGATTGTTCCGTCATAGGTTTTGCCTGTTTTCGGGGAATACAGCTTCTTAACCTTTGCTTTTCCGTCTTTTAAGAGGGCGGCGGCAATCTTCGGGGAAAAGGTTACTTTCCGTTCCTCAAAAAAGCGGTCATTCTTCCACATGGTAAAGGCGCAGTCCCGATTTGAGCAGTAGTAGTTTTTCTTGCTCTCATGGACGTTTGCGCCGCAACGGGGGCATTTGCCGATCACCGGCTTTTCCTCTTTGAAACGCTCCTTTTCCTTGTCGGAAAGAAAAGGATAGGTCTTTACAAGCCCCTGTGTCATTTCGGCTATCCCCGTCATAAAGCTGTCCGGGTCTGCCTGTCCCTTTGCAATCTGCGTCAGATTGTTTTCCCAATCGGCGGTCAGCTTCGGGGAAGTGAGTACGTCCGGCAGAACACAAACAAGCTCGGTCCCGCTTTTGGTAGGAATGAGCTGTTTCCCTTTGCGCTCCACAAAGCCGCCTTTTACCAGCTTTTCAATGATGGCGGCGCGGGTGGCGGGTGTTCCAAGCCCCCGGCGTTCCGCGTCCGGGTCGGTTTCCTCATTCCCGGCGTGTTCCATAGCAGAGAGCAGCGACGCTTCGTTATGGGGCTTCGGCGGCGTCGTGAAATGCTCCGTTACCGCCGCTTGCGGGTTGTCAAAGGTCTGTCCCTCGGCAAAGGGCGGCACGTCCAGCGCAAGGGCGTTTTCCTCGTCGCCCTCGGTATCGGCTTTCTTTTTCAGAGCCGCCATAAAACGGCGTTCCAAGTCTTTCCACCCTGCGGCAAGCACCGTCTTTCCCTTTGCGGTAAACTCCTGTCCGGCGCATGAAAAAACCGCCGTAACCGCTTCAAAGATATGCGGTTCGGCGCAAGCCATCAAAAGACGCGCTCCGACAAGGGTAAGGATATTTCGCTCACTTTCCGGCAGCGCGGCAAGGTCGGCTTTTTCAAGTTCCATTGTGGGGATAATTGCGTGGTGGTCGGACACTTTTTTGCTGTCCAGCAGACGGGAGATTTCCGGCGTAAAGGCTGCGCCCTGTATAAAGGGAAGCGTCCCGGCAAGCAGGGCGGTAATCCCCACCGCCGTATCGCCCATGTCGTCGGTAAGATAGCTGCTGTCCGTTCTCGGATAGGTAAGCAGCTTCTTTTCATACAGGGCTTGTGCCAGGTCAAGGGTCTGTTTTGCGGTGTAGCCGTAAATGCGGTTTGCTTCCCGCTGCAAGCTGGTAAGGTCAAAGAGCTTTGGCGGGGCTATGGTTTTCTTCTCATGGGTGACAGAAACACAAACCGCCTGCGACGCTTCGCAAGCTGCTTTCAAGGCGGCTGCGTCCTCGGCAGCGTGGATCTTCGCGCTCGCCGCTTCCATGCCGGACAGGGACAGGCGCACATGATAATATTTTTCTTTCCTAAAGGTCGTAATGGCTGCGTCCCGATCAACCAGCATTTTCAGCGTCGGGGTCTGGACGCGCCCCACGTTCAGCGTCTTTCCGTACAGGCAGGAAAACAGGCGGGTCATATTGATACCGACAATCCAATCGGCTTTTGCCCTGCAAAGGGCAGAGGAATACAGGGGATCATACGCTTTCCCGTCTTTGAGGGAAGCAAAGCCCGCCTTGATTGCACTTTCTTCCATAGAGGAAATCCAAAGGCGGCGCATGGGCTTTTTACACCCGGCAACTTCATAGACAAAGCGGAAAATGAGTTCGCCCTCGCGCCCTGCGTCGCAAGCGTTGACGACTTCGGAAACATCGGCGCGGTGCATGAGGTCTTTTAGGATTTTGAATTGCTTTCCCTTGTCGGCGGCAACGGTGTATTGCCACTCCTGCGGCAGAATGGGTAAGCTGTCATAGCTCCATTTTTTGTACTGCTCGCCATAGGCGGCAGCTTCCGCAAGCTGTACCAAATGCCCAACGCACCACGAAACAAGATAGCCGCTGCCCTTGATATACCCGTCTTTTTTCTCTGTTGCACCAAGCGCGGCGGCGATTGTCGCCGCCACGCTCGGCTTTTCTGCAATTACCAGCGTTTCACTCATACAGTATCGTCCTCCTGTTCCTCGGCTGCGGTATCGTCGGTCAGCTCGTCCTCGGCTTCCTCGTCGTACTCGTCAAAATCGTATTCGTCCAGATTGTCATTGCCCTTTGCCGCGTCCTTTTTCGGCTTTAAGACTTTGAAATAATAGAACGCTGCGCCGCCACCTCCCGCAAGGATAAGGACGATCAGCAGAATACCGCCCATGTTGTTTTGCTTTTCTTCCTGCGGCTGTTCGGGTTCTTCCGGCTCGGCTTCCTTGCCGGTGCAGTCTTTCAGATTGACAGCGCAGACAGGGCAAGAGGTATTGACAGCTCCGGCTTTGCATTTTTCCGTACAGGTGCAGACTGCGGGCGGTTCTTCGGTCTGTCCGTCCTCGTCCTCCATCAGTGCCATAAGGTCGGCTTCGTCTACTTGATTGAGGAAATGGACGGTGTTTTCGCCCTCGTCGTCCCGGTCGATGATGATATAGAAATAGTTGCCGTTTTTTGTGGTAACGGTAATGAGCTGCTTGTTGCCGCCGTAGTCGTCCACAAGGGTAGCGTTCCCGTCCGGGGTAAGGGGCGGCGTGTCCTCGGTTTCTTCCACAATCACGCCCGTATCATTGGTGGCGTCGCTCTCCGGCGTCTGTGCAAAAGCGGTAACAGAAAAGCCGCCCATGAGCATAAGGGCGGCACAAAGGGCGGTCAATGTCTGAACAATTTTATTCTTCATACGCGGCTTCCTCCTGTTCCTCGTTGTAATCGTCTGCGGGAACGGCAGCCATACCGGGAATACCGCCGCCGGACAGCATAGCGGTAAGCTCCTGCGGGGTCAGGTTCATAGCGCGTACCATCTGGACGATTTGCAGATTTTCCACTTCGGTTTTCTGTGCGGTCAGCTCTTTGAGCTTGTTTTGCTGCTCGGTAATCTTCTCGCGGGTCTTTTGAATTTCCCGGTCAAGACGTTCCAGTTTACTCATAGCCATAATAAAAATTCTCCTTTCCTTGTGTGGGTTAATCCCAATTCATCAGCCCGTACCCTTTGATACATTCATAGGTAAGGGCATAGCTTTTGACTTTGCAGGCGTCGCCGGAATTGCCCTCAACGGTATAAACGCGGCTTCCGTCGGTGCCTATGACAATGCCTACATGGTCTGCGCTCCCGTCTAAATCCCAATCGAAAAAGATCGCGTCGCCGGGGGCGATATTTTCATAATCCCTTGCGCCCCATTGTCCCCGCGACTGGAACCACGGAACGCCCTGTGACTGACAGCCCGCAAAACGCGGCTCGCTTTTTCCAGCTTGATTGTAGCACCAGCTCACGAAACAGGCGCACCACTCCACGCGGCTGTTAAAGCCGTACCAGCTCCAATAGGGATAGCCGCCCACGTTGCCGACTTGCTGCTTTGCAAGGTCTACCAGCTCTGTGTTTCCGGGGCGGGTGCCGTTGACAAAATGAACGCCGCTTAAATCCTCGGACGGGCTACCATCGGGAGAGCCGCCGCCGAAAACCAAAGGCTTATTGCCGCTTGTTTCCATGTAGACATGGAACATTTCAAGCTGCTCTGCGTTCAGCAGTTCCGGCGCAAGTGAGGATATGGGGGTGTTCGTCAACTCCACATGAAGTATGCGGTATTCGTATTCGTGTTCGTCCCCGTCCTCGTCGGTGTAGGTGCGTATCTGGATTTCCTCGGTAAGCGTCAAGGTGTACTGCATATCAAAAATACGCTGGATTTCTGCCTGTGCGCTCTGCGGGGTGTAGCTCTGCAAAAGGGCGGTCAAATAGGACGCAAGCTCATGGGGGTTATGCTCGATGGCGTCCAAATGGTAGCGGTATTCATCGTAGCCGGGGTGGGTGCTTTCGATGTTGTCAATCTCGGCTTGCAGCTCGTTTTCCATAGCGACATAGTTATTTTCTACTGCCACAAGATCGCTGTCCTCCGATGTATAGGAAGTTCCCACGACACCATTTACCGCGCCGGAAAACATAGAGGAACAAGAGGACAGCCCTGCGAAAACCATGATAAACAGCAGCAGGGCGGCAATCGCAATCAGTACGCCTACCGGGTGCCTTGCCACAAACGCCGCTGCTTTCCTTGTTTCCTCGGCGGTTTTCTTCGCTGCCTTGCGGGTGCTTTCTGCCGCTTTTTTCGCGGTGGCTGCGCCGCCTTTTTTCGCCGCTTTTGCATACTCCCGCTTGATTTTCTGTTTCTGCATGAAACGGGAAAGAGGGTTGCTGCTAAGCTGCGGGTTCTCATACAGGGCTTTGTGATAGTGAAAATTGGCGTTTGCCTTTGCCGCTGCCTTTTCCGCTTGCGCTGCCTTGCGGTAAGGTTTCAGCTTGTGGCTGTGGTAGCCCTCTTTGACCTTGCGGACACCGTATTTTCCCATACGCTCGGCGGCTTCCTCGGATTTATGCGCCCCCTCAACGCCGGAATTGTCCTTTTCCACGGAATGTATCTTGTTATGGACGAAAATCCCGGCTTCCTGTGCGGGGCGGGATAAGGGGTTGTGCTTGCCCTTAAAATTAGGCGGCATTTCCTGTTCTTCAAACTGCAATCGTGATTTTTTCTTTTTGGGAAGTGCCGCCCGCGCCGCGTCCAGACGGTCGGCGGCTTTACCCGATTGCTTGATATACTTTTCCAGCTCCGGCGTTGCCCGTTCCTCGTCGGTAAATTGCAGACGGGACGACTGTGTTTTTGCTGCTGCTTCCTGCGCTCGACGAACCGCTTTTTTTGACGCTTTCCGGGTCTGTCCTGCGCCGATATGCTCCATGACGCGCTCTGCGGCGGCGTCCTGCGGTTTTGCGATATGCTCCGGCGCATGGGGCAAAGGAGAGGTCGGGGACGATACGCCTTGAAGCTGCGTCGCGTCCTGTGCGGCTTGCTGCTCCGGCGTTTTCTGAAAATCCGCGTCCTGTATGCGTTTGCTGATAAGCTCGGTTTCGCCCGTGGCTTTGTTTTGCTCGGTCAGCCCGTCACGGCTCATTTTCTGCGTGATTTTGTCACGGGCTTTTACAGGGTCATTCAACTGCCATCACCTCCAATCCGCGCCCTTGCAAGAGCGCAATACTCAATGTTGATCTCAATGCCGATATAGTGGCGGTCAAGGTCTTTTGCCGCCTTGCCTGTGGTGCCGCTTCCAAAGAACGGGTCTATCACAATGCCGCCTTTCGGACAGCCTGCCAAAATACAGGTTTCCGCTAACTTCGGGGGAAACGCGGCAAAATGCCCGCCCTTGTATGGGACAGTGTTAATCAACCACACATCACGCTTGTTCCGCATGGTGAGGATCAGCGCGTCGTCATAGTAGCCGCCTTTCCGCGCTCTGTTGATACCCTGCACTTTGCCTTGTCCGGGTATTTCCTCGGTGTATTTGCTGCCTGCGCTGCGCCCCTGCCTGTACCGCGCCGCCGTTCCCGGTGCGACTGGCTCGGCTATGGCGGCAGAGTCATAGAAATACTGCTTTGACTTTGAGAGCAGGAAAATGTGTTCGTAGCAACGGCTCGGACGGTCTTTGCAGCTTTCGGGCATGGGGTTATCTTTCTGCCATATAATATCGCTGCGTAAATACCACCCGTCAGCGCGTAGGGCAAAGGCAAGAAGCCACGGAATACCGATCAAATCTTTTTGCTTGCAGTTCGCCGCCTTTCTTGCGATAGATAAGGCTTGCCCGTTCCTGCCTTTGGGATTTTTGGGGTCGGTGTAGCTGCCTTTGCTCCCGGTACCGCAGTAGGTGTCCGCGATATTCAGCCAAAATGTCCCGTCAGAACGCAACACCCGTTTCAGCTCATGGAATACAGCGACAAGCCGATCAATGTACTGTTCTGGCGTGTCCTCGCGCCCGATCTGCGCGTCAAGTCCATAGTCCCTAAGTGCGTAGTAGGGCGGGCTGGTTACGGCGCAATGGACGCTTTCATCGGGCAGCTCCCGCAGAGCGCAGAGAGCGTCCCGGTTGATGATTACGTCTGTTTTCATGCGTCGCTCACTTCCTCCGGCTTTGTCGTCATTACCCGGTAAAGCTCGGTGTCTTTCGGGAAACGGTCTACAAAGGGCAGTACCACATTGCCGTAAAAGATAAGTCCCTCGCCCGCTTCGGTGTGGGTAACGTATTTCATCTGCTGCGGGCTGATATTGAGTTGCTTTGCAAGGATAGCCCTGTCGCCTGCGGCTTGATTGAGCATGAGGACAAAATCGCTGTTTTCAAAAATGTTTTCGACTTCGCGGCTGGATAACAGGTCTTTGACGTTCTGTGTAATGGCGGTCGGTATGCCGCCCCACTTTCTAAAACGCTTCCAGATTTCCACGGAATAGGCTGCGGTCTGTTCCTCTTTCAAGAGCAAATGAAACTCGTCCATGTAGTAGCGCGTCGCCTTTTTCTCGGCGCGGTTGATGGTAACGCGGTTCCACACCTGATCTTGCACAATGAGCATACCTAACTTTTTGAGCTGCTTCCCAAGCTGTTTTATATCAAAACAGACAAGGCGGTTATTTAGCTCCACGTTGGTACGGTGGTTAAAGACATTGAGTGAACCGGAAACATACAGCTCCAACGCCGCCGCAATCCGCGCCGCTTCCGGCTCCGGCTGTTTCAAAAGCTCGTTGTAAAGGTCGCCCAAGATAGGCATTTTTGCCGGGTCCGGGTCGGCAAGATACGGGCGGTACACATTCCTTACAGCCCGGTCAATGACAGTCTTATCCACGGGCTGCAAGCCCTCTTTGCCGCCGATCACCAGCTCACAAAGGGAAAGGATAAAGTCTGATTTGAGGGCAAGGGGGCTGTCGTCCTCGGAATAGTTGAGGTTTATATCCATCGGATTGACATACTGCGGTTTTCCGTCTATGCCCTTGCCCGTCGGGGACAGCCGGATTACCTGTCCATTCAGCCGTTCTACAAGGGAAAAATACTCGGCTTCCGGGTCGCAGATAATAATATCGTCGTCGGTAATGAGGAAAGCGTTTGTCATTTCCCGTTTTGCTGCGAACGATTTACCGCTGCCCGGTGTACCCAAGATAAGCCCGTTGGGGTTTTTGTCAAGAGGAACTTTTTAGGGGCAGGGAAAAGCTATACGATTAAGGGGAAACAGGCAGAGAAAAAGGCTAAAAATGCGCTCTGTGGACGGCTAAAATGCGTTTTGGTGGCAGGGAATATAAAACCCCTGCCCACCTCGTAAAAGAGGCTGCGGCAGGGGTAAATACTCCATATTCGCACGCTTTCCCGCGCCGTAAGGGCTGCATTCTGTTCCTTGTTTGAGGTCGGGGGCGCGGGGCGCGAAGCCCCGCAAAAGCCGACAGTGAACGTCGCGAAAGTGCAGACGGTTTTGCCGCTAAAATGAAGCGGACGAAAGCGGAGACAGGGTTTACTAATCCTGTTCCCCGTTTTCGGCGGCGAAAAGGCAGCGGCAAAAATCCGGACGGTCAAGGGTTTAAGAGTGGAGATTTTTTCGCGCTGTGCGCGGAAAAATACGACTCGTCCCTTGACGGTTCGGATAGTCGGAGCGGATGAGATTTTTCGTCTGCAAGGTACAAAAGTGATAGAAATATTCGCAAAACTGTGCTAAAATTAAATTGATGGTTGATAGATATATTGTAATCTGAGGAAGGAGCGTGATTATATGAGAAGGCTGATAGCATTTGCTTTAACATTCTTTTGTGTGTTGGGTTTGGTTGGCTGTAACAACAGAACTGTGAATGAACCAGAAATGTATAATTCCTCCATGCAGGACGATTTTTCAAATGCTATTCCGGCAGAGGTGAATGACAATATCATTCAGAACTGCACAGTTTTTTCAGAAAACTTGGGATATGAAACAGGTGAAATGAAAAAAGCTGTTTTGCTTGGCGAGGAATGGATGAAATATGTGTATTGCGAAGATGAAATGAAGAAAGAACTAATTGACAGCAGCGATATTGTTGTTATTTTTGAGAATATCCGCTGTGTTGTGGACGCTGAAACTGAGATTGTACTGGGAAGTCTCCCGTTTGTATAAGCCAATTAAATTCCCATTTATCAATCAAACACACCCGAGCAAAACGAAACGGCGGGACGGTAAAGCCCGTCCCGCCGCTCTGCTTTTCAGCGGTCAAGGTCTTGCTTGTGTGTAGGCTGCTCCATGCGGTTTTCCTGCATAAAGCGCAAGAGTGGTAGAAATCTTCACAAACCTGTGCTATAATACGGACGATTAGTTGACTGGTAAATCGGAATTAAGTTTATTGTATTGCTCCAAGGCTCCATGTGTCTGCAACAAATTCATAATAAATGTTTGCCGTTCAGTTAGTTCAGCTAATTTTTTACCCCTATCAGATATGCTTGCTTTCACTCTTTCGATTTCAGATTGTAAATAAAGCTTGCGATTTCTAATAACGGAATTATGAAAAACTTGAACTTCCTCAAATCTTTTTTTGACTATATCCGGAAAAACTTGTAATGATTCTTGATATAGTTGCTGAAGCGATTCATACCCTGGACTATTGGCTTCATCGATTGATTGCTCTAATGAATTTAACAACTCATTTTCAATAGTATTCCTATCAATGTAGGATTTGATTTGCGCTCCGATCTTAGTAAGTTCACTTTCATACTGTCGATACTCAGGTAACAAATTAAATGCATGAAGATTTGCTTGCATTTCGCTAATTTTTCCCTCGAGTATAGCAATTTGAGAGCGCAAATTTGCAGGCGTATCAATAACGGTATCCAAATAGCCTTGCTTTAGGGATTTTTTTAGCTCTTTTAAAGCTTTTTCTTTATCTCTTATTACTTGAAACTCGCTTGATAGGGACCAATCCAAACCGAGTAGAAACGATAAATTTATTTGCTCATCATATAGTTGCTGTTGGCGAGCATTTTTCTTGGGCTCTAACATACCTCCTGATGTATCTCTACGGACAAAGTATGAAAATAAGGAACGGAAAGAAGGGTTATACTTAGATGATGTTTCTGTTGTCGGAATTGAGAAGAAGTATTTACCCAATGCCTTTTTCCAATCATTTACGCTTGAATAAAATAGATTTAGTTCTTTATCTTCTTCTAATTCAACATCGATATTCAACTCAATATCTATTCGTTTATTGAAGTAAATACGGCTTTTTTTACTGGCTCCTCTTGAAACAATAAAAGAGGTATCACCATATACGAGTTCGACACAGAATAAATCATCTCGAAATACTTCCTTATTATAAAAAGCCCCTTTATCACTATCTGAACCGAAAACAAAATTGATAATTTCTATTAAACTGGATTTTCCTGCTGAATTCCGAGTTTGTTTAACAGTAGATTGTTCCGTTTTATCTACTATTAGCAAATTCATTTCCGGATAAAAAGATGGAGCTTTAAACTTTGGATGCGTTGAAAAAACTCTCTTTATCATGACGCACCCCCTACAATTTTATCATCAATCAATGTAATGTTGCCAATCTCATACAAAAGAGAAAGGGCAAGTACAAACCAATCATATGTAATGTCGTTGTTATGAGTACGGGTACAGTATAATGTTTTAGTAGAACGCCATAATTGATCTACTGACATTGATCCGGAAGCTAAAGCACTTTGAATTATTCCTCCTATATAAATCAGAGAGGACTCGCTACGCAGATGTTTTGTTGGCAATATCATATCGTCTCCTCCTCTCTTGGTTGTTCAAAGATATCACAAGTTTGAAAAAAATAAGCCATAATGGTAAGACTTGAAATCATAACCGTAGGATTTCCGTATTCAGAGTCACTTATGGTAGTAAATATACGTTGAAAAACATCATCTGGGCAAAGACCATCATTTACTGCAGCTTTATAGATTTTATTCATTTCAGTCGCTGTATTTTCTTCAAGGTTAGGATCATACCATTGTTTGAAGAAAGATTCTATAAGACCACTTTTTATCATTCCCAATTCAAATAATTGCTTTGTTGCCGCTGATAATCCATTGGCTTCAAGCTTTTTCTGTGAAACGGGTTTAATATCAGAGGATCCTGGTGCCGTAGAAGTTGATATACCTAAAAGCGTCTTCTTTATTGATTCCATTGATAGATTGTTTATGTCTGAATAGCTTGGGACAGAGCCTAAGATATCACGTATGTTCCGTTCACTGGTTTCAAACAACAATGTTTTTAGTTCGGCCTTTCCCAAATGAGAAAATACTATGTCGCGATGTTCATTTTGAAATGTTGTTAATTGTTGTAAAACGTGTGGGGGAACTCCTACTTTTGAATTATGAACAAAAACCCATGTCTGTATTTTATTTCCCCACTTTTCGAGCGCACCATCAAAATCTGTTTTCATTTTTTCTTTGGTAGCTTTATACTCTAATTCTTCTGGTGCATACACTTGATAAAAAGTTCCACTACTTAAAATATATCCATCACATTTTTGGTCACCAAGCTGTCCCCATGGGCGCGTGGCAACAAAATCACCCGGATATCGCGCACTCATTATCTGACTAAAGAATTGTTGAAATTCATTTGCAGTTTTGGACTGAAATAATAGGTCAAACTTCATATCATAAAAAGCACGTTCCATACTGTCCATTGAACAACCACACCACCCTTCCTGTAAATTGACATTATTTTAATTATAAATCATCAGACAATGTTTCTCAATAAAAACCTGAATAAATTATATTTAACGCCAATTGCATAGTACTCGTGGTGTCCAAACGTCACCCGGGTTAAAAAAGACAATGTAAGATGGTATGGACACAAATAACAAGATATGAAAAAAGCGGCGTTCCTTTTTTCCATCAAGGGATTTAAGAAACGCCGCTCATGCGGTTGCAATAACTTATCTTCAATTTTCGTGTTGGGTTGAAATGCCATTTGGGGAACAACCGTAGAAACCGTAAAACGTAGCAACTGCTGATAAAATGTGCGTTGGACTCTGATTTCGATTACTCAATCTACGCCCATTTCTACGCCCAAATTGCATTAAAGTATATGAATTTATGTGCTTCTTTATAGAGTTGCGATTTTGAGAAATGCAGTAACCATGCGGGTTTGCGGGGTTACATAGAGATATAACGAGATATGAAAATAGGCTGCTGAATTACGATACCTAATTTCATAAAAGCAGCGCTCTCCCTTGCTGATATTTTCGGACAATTATTGTACCATTTCAGGCCCAAAAGCGCAAGGGTCAGCCTGCGTTCCCCGACGTTTTTCTATCCTCTTTGCGAAAATGTAAAACACTATTGACATTTCGCATCTGCCGTACTATTCTAAAAATGTCAAAAGAGCTTGACAATTCAAAGCAAGGAGGCAGCTCTATGAAATTCTTTCGGAACATGGATGAGATGGAACTCCACCTCTCCCTGAACGCCATCCGGGTGGCCTGGTTCTTCACGGTGATGGCCCTGTTTATATGGGGGATCTGGGACTGCGTCCAGACCGGCCGCGTCACCGCGCCCATGTACCTGTTGATCTTTCAGAATCTCCTGTATTTTCTGGCCCTGCGGGTGGGGAGATGGCGCGCCGGGGACCGGGACGGTGCCAGGAGCTTCCTGCTGTATGTCCCGCTGCTGGTAGTCTTCCTGCTGGCCTTCGGCCTGCTGCTGCGGTGTGCGGGGCTGTGATCCATGGAAAACCGGATTCGGGAGCTGCGGAAGGCGGCGGGGCTCCGGCAGGAGGACCTGGCACGGGAGCTGGGCGTCACCCGCCAAACCATCAACGCCATTGAGAACAACAAGTACGATCCCACCCTGGGGCTGGCCATGCGGCTGGCCCGGCTGCTGAAAACCCCTGTGGAGGATATCTTCCATCTGCCGGACTGACGCAAAACACCCCCGCCGCGATGCGGCGGGGGTGTTTCAGGATCGTTCAGCATCTCCGGGCCGGGTCAGGGTCCGCCGCAGAATGGGCACAGTCCCCTCCTGCCTGTTCTGCGGGGCGGGATCAGGGATACAGGATCATCTTGCCGGGCACGCCGCTGTGGATCTGCGCCAGAGCGGCCTCAAAGTCCTTCATGGGGAAGCGGCCGCCGATGACCTGATCCAGCTTGAAATAGGGTCCCTTCATAACCTTGGCGAAGTCCTCCCAGGTCTCCCAGATCTTCCGTCCGGAGACGCCGGTCAGCTGGACCTCCCGATAGACCAGGTCGTCGGTCATGTCGTGGAAGGTGATGGGCTTGGTGGGCAGTCCCACGCACACCAGACGGCCCGCAGCCCGCAGGCACTTGAGGGCGCTGTTGAGGGCGGGCTCCGCGCCGGTGATGTCGATGGCCGCGTCCACGCCCACGCCGCTGGTCAGAGTCCTGACCTCCGCCGGCAGGTCGCACTTGGCGCTGTTGAGCACCGCGTCGGCGCCCATCTTCTTGGCCACCTCCAGCTTCTCATCGATCAGGTCGCAGGCGATGACCTTGACAGCGCCGAAGGTCTTGCTGGCGCTGATGGCTGTCAGACCGATGGGTCCGCAGCCGCTGACCAGCACGGTCTTTCCGTTGACCTCCGCCGCTTCCACGCCGTGAATCCCAGCGCCCATGGGCTCGAACATGCAGGCCGCCTCGTCGGTGACGTCATCCTCCAACAGGAACGTGCAGTCCCAGCGGATCTTGGCGTATTCGGCGAAGGCTCCGTTCTGGGTGCAGCCGAACAGCTTCACGTTCTTGCAGATGTGTGGCATCCCGTTCTTGCAGAAATAGCACTCGCCGCAGGGAATATGGGACTCGCAGGACACCCGGTCGCCCACCTTGCGCTCCGTGACGTTTTTTCCCACCGCCACGATCTCGCCGGCTGTCTCATGGCCCACGGTAACGGGGGCCTTGATCCGCTTCTGGGACCACTCGTCCCATTCCATGATGTGCAGATCCGTGCCGCAGATGGCCGAGCAGTGGACCTTGATGAGGACTTCATCGTCATTGATCTCCGGGATCGGCAGGTCAGTGTGATAGACCAGGCCGGACGGGGCGTTGACCTCCTTGACAAGGCCGCACATGGTATCCTTCATTGTCAGCTCCTCCTTTTTGATCCGCGCCGCGCGGCATTCTGACCGGGCCGCTCAGTCGGGATATGCTTATTGTAAAGGGAGAGCCGGCGGCCAGATTGTAACAGGTGATACAAATGCATCTTGTGGAATGGGAGAAAATCTGCTACTATTTTTGTTGATGTTGATATGGAATCCTCTCAGGAAAGGAGGCGGGATGCCCCGTGTCCGGCGACATCCAGATCAGCCCCCACGTGGGGGAGCTTTTTGTCAAATACGGCGTCAGACGCCAGTACCGCAGCGGCGAGGTCCTGCTGGAAAAGGGTGCGCTGTCCGCACAGGCAGGCTTTCTGGTCAAGGGGCAGCTCCGCACCTTCTGCCTCGGTCCCAGCGGAGATGAGATCTCCCTCTTTTACCTGGGACCCGGCAATCTGTTCGGCAGCAGCGCCCTGGTGTATCACGCCAAGGTCATGGTCAGCGTGTCCGCCATCTCTCCGGCGGAGGTCTATCTGCTGGCGGCAGACCGCTTTTGGAAGCTGTGGCAGGAGCACGGCTATCCTCCCCAGGACCTGATGGCCCATTTTGTGCGGCGGATCACCATGCTGTCCGACTATATCTGCTGTTCCCACTTTCTGGAGGATGACAAGCGGGTGGCCTATTTCCTGCACACCTGTTGCGCCAGCTCCGGTCCCTCCATTCCGTACACCCACGAGCAGATCGCGGCCATCACCGGTATGAGCCGTGTCTCCGTCACCCGCATCCTCAAACAGTTTCGGGAGGCCGGCATCCTCCGCCAGTCTTACCGCAGGATCGAGATTCTGGCCCCCCAGCGGCTGTCTGAGGTGTTTGCCTCCCTGGGATATTTTCTGGACTGAGCCCCTTTCGGAAAGCGCGAAAAATTTTTCCGAAAAGGGGCTTGCTTTTTTGGCTCATTGGCGCTAAGATATCGTTAAGAGGTCGTTAAGAATCCGTTAATATTTTTATATTCATGACAACTTTTCGTAAATAAATCCTCGAATCCGAATCGGGAAGGAGGTGTCCTCTCATGGAAGTCGGCGGCTATGTGATGCTCGCAATCGTTGCTGTCTTGGCGCTGGGCTGCATCAACAGCTCCATCAAGGCCCACAAAAACAAGCAGTCTGCTAAAGAGGAGGAGCCTGCCTCCAAATGATTCTGCTTTCCATCTCTCCCTTCATTTTTATTCAGTGCGGAAGCGGCGTCCATTTCGATGGACGCCGCTTCCATACTGGAAAGGCGCACCGCGGTTCCGCGGTGCGCCCTTTTCGTTCTATCTGAAATCTCCGCCGCCCGCCGCATCCGGCGGCTTTTTGCCCTTCCGCAGCATCTGCCGCAGAGCCGCCACCGGGCCGCAGAGTTATTTCTGGCTGCGGGAGTCTCCCGCCATCAGCCGAAGAAGTACTCGAAGAGGTCGTAAGGATTGGTGTACCCGCCGCCGTTCTGGGTGTTCTGATCCTGCTCCGTCTGGCCCTGCATAGCGGACTGCTGATCGGCAGACACGGCGCCCCAGGTCAGCTCCAGAGTGATGGTCTCACCCTGGCGGTAGACGGTCAGTGTGGAGGTATCGCCGGCCGCATAGCCCTTCTTGGCGGCGGTCAGGTCCTCCAGGGAGGTGATCTCCGTGCCGTCGATGGCGGTGATAACGTCGCCCAGCTGCAGGCCCGCCGCAGCCGCCGGACTGCCGTCCTCCACAGAGTATACGAAGGCACCCTGGCTGATGTCATAGCGGTACTGCTGGGCCATGCCGCTGGTCAGGGTGCCGATGGTGGCGCCCAGATAGGCCTTGTTGCTCACATAGCCGTTGGTCATGATGTCCTGGATCATGCTGATGACGTCATTGATGGGGATAGCGAAGCCCAAGCCCTCCACACTCTCGCCGGAGCTGCCGTAGCTGGAGTATTTGGCGGACACGATACCCACCACCTCGCCGTAGCTGTTCAGCAGCGGACCACCGGAGTTGCCGGGGTTGATGGAGGTATCGGTCTGGATCATATTGAAGGGCGTGCCGTCCACGTTGATGGTGCGGTTCACGCTGGAGACCATGCCGCCGCTCATGGAGAACGTCAGGTCCCCCAGGGGGTTGCCAATGGCCAGAACCCGGTCGCCCACATTCAGCTTCTCACTGTCGCCCAGGGTGACGGCCTGCAGGCCGGAGGCCTCGATCTTGATGACCGCGATGTCGTAGTCCTCATCCCCGCCCACATACTGGGCGTCGTATTCATCGCCGTTGTACAGGGTGACCTTCACGGTCTGGGCATCCTCCACCACATGGTAGTTGGTGACAATATAGCCATCCGTGGTGAGAATAAAGCCGGAGCCGGAGGATGCCGTTTGTACCGGCTGACCGAAGAAGTTGTTGCTGTTGGTCCCGGTGACATTGATAGACACCACGCTGTTGACATTGGCGGCGTAAACCTCCGCGTCGCTCATCGCCGTCTTGCCGTCCACGGTTTTCAGTGCGACCTGACTGACGGTGCGGCCGCTGACGTTGACCGAGGTCTCGTCGCCGCTTCTGCCGACGCCCCAGACAATGCCGCCGCCCACGGCGCCGCCCAGCAGGGCGCAGCACAGGGCCAGGGCCGTCACCTTCAGTCCAATGCGGTTTTTCTTCACAGGCTTCATCTCCTGCACGGGCTGCTGCGGCCCGCTGTTATGGTCCTGTACCGGGCCGGGCTGGGGAGCCGGATGCGCCTCCGCCTCGCTGCCGTCCTTCCGGTAGGTGTAGTGATAGAGATTGTGTTCGTCGTTATACATAATGATTGCCTCCTATTATGTATCCCGCTCATCCATTGTTTAGAACAGAGGATAACATGGGATCGTGTCAAAAGTATGAAGTTTCTGATTCCAATTTTTGAATTGTCCCGGACGGCGCTCCGGAAAAAACCGGAAGCTTTTCAGGGGCTCTTCCTTGAACCTTTGACTGAAGTATAGTATGCTTATCTTAAACACATCTGAAAGGAACTTTGAACAAGGTGTTAAGAATCGATTCCATCAAGCTCCCGCCGGAGGCCGGCATGGCGGAGCTGGCCGCCGAGGCCGCCCGGCTGCTCCGGATACGGGAGAAGGACATTCTCTCCCTGCGCTTACTCCGCCGCAGTGTGGACGCCCGGGAAGAAGTCCGCCTGGTCTACACGGTGGAGGTCGCGGTCAAGGAGGAGTCCGCTATTCTCCGCCGAGCCAGGAGCCGGAAGATCAGCCGGGCCGCACAGGCCCCGGCGTACACGCCGCCGTCTCCCCTGCCTGCGCCGGCGGTGCCTCCCGTGGTGGTGGGCGCCGGGCCCGCGGGGCTCTTCGCCGCCCTGGTGCTGGCCCAGGCGGGGCTGCGCCCCATCCTGCTGGAGCGGGGCCGCCCGGTGGAGCGACGGAAGGCGGATGTGGAACGGTTCTGGGCCACGGGAGAGCTGGACCTGACCTCCAATGTCCAATTCGGCGAGGGCGGCGCAGGAGCCTTCTCGGACGGGAAGCTGAACACCGGCACACGCGACCCCCGCCACCGCTTTATCCTGGAGACGTTGGTATCCTGCGGCGCTCCGGAGGATATTTTGATCGATGCCAAACCCCATGTGGGCACGGATTATCTCCACACCGTTCTGGTAAATCTGCGCCGCCGTCTGCTGGAACTGGGAACGGACATCCGGTTTGAGAGCCGGCTGGCGGACCTGGACATCCGGGACGGCGCCCTGCGGGGCATCACCGCGGAGGGGCCGGAGGGCGTTTATACCCTTCCCTGCTCCCACCTGCTCCTCTGCCCAGGGCACTCCGCCCGGGACACCTTCGCCATGCTCCATAAAAGGGGTGTGCCCATGGAGGCCAAGCCCTTCGCCGTGGGGGTGCGGATCGAACACCGGCAGGCGGACTGCGACGCCGCCCAATACCGGCAGTACGCCGGGCATCCCGGGCTTCCGGCGTCTACCTACAAGCTCTCCTGCCATCTGCCCGGCGGCCGGGCGGCCTACTCCTTCTGCGTCTGCCCCGGCGGGGAGGTGGTGGCGGCCGCTTCTGAGGCGGAGCGGGTGGTCACCAACGGCATGAGCGAATTCGCCCGGGACAAGGAGAATATCAATGGCGGCCTGCTGGTGAACGTGACGCCAGAGGACTATGGCGGGGCGGAAGATCCCCTGGCGGGTATCGCCTTCCAGCGGAAGCTGGAGTCTGCAGCCTACGCTCTGGGGGGTGGGGACTACCGGGCCCCGGCCCAGCGGGTGGGGGACTTTCTGGCGGGGCGGCCCTCCGTCGGCCCAGGCCGAGTGCACCCCAGCTACCGCCCCGGCGTCACCTGGACGGACCTGCGCCGGTGCCTGCCGCCCTTCGTGGCGGATACCATTGCCGGGGCGCTCCCCCTGCTGGGGCAGAAGCTCCGGGGCTACGACGATCCGGACGCCGTCCTGACGGCGGTGGAGAGCCGTTCCTCCTCCCCAGTGCGCATCCCACGGGATGGGACCTGCCAGTCCTCTCTCCGGGGCCTGTACCCCTGCGGCGAGGGAGCCGGCTATGCCGGCGGCATCCTCTCCGCCGCCGCGGATGGGATGCACTGTGCCGAGCAACTCTGTCAATCCATTCAAAAGGAGTCTGATTGTTTATGAATCGCAATATCTGCATCTATCAGGAATTCCTCACGGAAGCCCACAAGGACCAGATCCGGGAGACCGCCCGCCGGACGGGCTTCACCCCCCATTTCTTCAACCTGGACCAGTTTGAGGAGGCGAAGGACTGCCTCCAGCACTGCGAGGTTCTGTACGCCCATTCCGCTGACCTTCTGCGCGCCGCTCCCGCTACGCTGAAGTGGTACTGCTGCTCCTTTGCCGGGGTGGACCTCTACTGCAAGGACCCCGGCCTGTTCGCCAACCCGGACTGCCTGCTGACCAACTCCAACGTCTACGGCGTTACCATCGCCGAGCATGTGGTGATGGTGACCCTGATGCTGCTGCGGCGGATGCCGGAGTACATCGAAATCGTCCGGGGCCACGGCTGGTCCAATCAGTTGCCCGTCCGCTCCATCCGGGACAACGAATTCACCATCCTGGGCACCGGGGATATCGGACGCCATGTGGCGGACCGGCTGCGGGGCATGGGGGCCGCGAAGATCGTGGGTCTCAGCCGCAGCGGAAAGCCCCACCCCGCCTTCGACGAGGTGTATCCCATCTCCGCTCTGGATGACGTGCTGCCCCGCACAAAAATCCTGGTGATGGCCCTGCCCAGCACGCCGGAGACCGTTCACATCCTGAACCGGGAGCGGATCGCCCTGCTGCCCGCCGACGCCTGCGTCATCAACGTGGGCCGTGGCACCGCTCTGGACCAGAAGGCCCTGGCGGAGGCCCTGAACAGCGGAAAGCTGGCAGGCGCCGCCCTGGACGTGATGGACCCGGAGCCTCTGCCCCAGGACGATCCTCTGTGGGACGCCCGCAACATCATTCTCACCCCCCACGTCTCCGGCAACATGACCCTGGGCTACACCTGCGACGAAAACGTGGCCCGCTTCTGTGCCGATCTGGAGAACTACGCCGCCGGGCGCCCGCTGGCGGGACTGGTGGACCGGAACCGGGGATATTAAGCAGTCCGCCGGGGCAGGCCAGTGATATACGAAAGCTATTTGCGAAAGGAGTTTTCCCATGACCATCGGCGAAAAAATCACCCAGAGGCGGCTGGCTGCCCACCTCTCTCAGGAGATTCTGGCAGAGCGGCTGGGCGTCTCCACGCAGGACGTCAGCCGCTGGGAGAGCGGCGAGGTCCTTCCTGATGCGGAAAAGCTTCTCCAATTGTGCCGCGTCTTCGGCATCTCCGCCGATGAACTGCTGGGGGAGAATGCCAAGGCTGATGATGCGTCCGACTTCCTGTCTCTTCCACTGTGGCGGTGGAGTCTCCGGGTGATCTCTCCGCCTCTGGCCTTCGCAGGAACAGCAGCCGCCTTGACAGGGCTGACCGGAGCTGTCTATCATGCACTGACCGCAGACCAGTGGTACACCGATTTCGGCCGCTTCGGCACTGCTCTGCGCAGCACCTGGTGCGGGGCCGTTCTCTCAGCGGGGCTTCTCCTGCTGGCGATAGCTCTGGCCCTGCTGGTATTTGAGGTGCTTCTATCCAAGCGGGACTGATTATGTTGTTGAATTTTTAAGGAAAGGAACTTCATCCATGAACAACTTCACCTTCTACTCCCCCACCCTCTTCACCTTCGGCGATGGAGAAGAGAAAAACACCGGCGCGCTGGTGCGCCGGTTCGGCGGCAGCCGGGTACTGCTGGTCACCGGCGGCGGGTCCGTCCGCCGCAACGGCGCCTATGACGCCGTCACCGCCTCCCTGGAGGCCGCGGGCATCCCCTTTACAGAGCTCTCCGGCGTCCAGGCCAACCCCCGCAGCGGCAAGGTATACGAGGGCATCGACCTGGTCCGGCGGACCGGCGCGGACTTCCTGCTGGCACTGGGCGGCGGCAGTGTCATCGACACCGCCAAGGCCATCGGCTTCGGCGCGCTGTACAAGGGGGATTTCTGGGATTTCTTCACCGGCGCCGCCAAGATCGAGAAGACGCTGCCCGTGGGCGTGGTGCTGACTATCTCCGCCGCCGGCAGCGAGGGGTCCGACAGCTGCGTCATCACCCAGGAGCGGGGCAACCTGAAGTGGGGTTGCCCCAAGACGGATGTCATCCGCCCGAAATTCGCCGTGCTGAACCCCCGGTTCACCTGTTCCCTGCCTGCCTACCAGACCGCCAGCGGCGCGGTGGACATGATGGCCCACATCATGGAGCGGTACTTCACCAACACTCCCGACGTGGGGCTGACGGACCGGCTGTGCGAGGCCCTGCTGAAGACCGTGCTGGACGCGGCCCCCAAGGCCATTGCCGATCCCAATGACTACGCCGCCCGGGCGGACCTGATGTGGGCAGGGATGCTGGCCCACAACAACTCCTGCGGCGTGGGCCGGGAGCAGGACTGGGCCAGCCACCAGATCGAGCATGAGCTCTCCGCCTTCTACGACTGCGCCCACGGCGCGGGTCTTGCGGTGATCCTGCCCGCCTGGATGGAGTACGTGCTGCCCCATGATCCCGTCCGGCTGGCCCAGTTCGCCGTGCGGGTCTTCGGCTGTGAGATGAACTTTGCGGACCCGGAGGCCACCGCCCGCCAGGGCATCGAGAAGCTGTGCCTCTTCTTCCACTCCCTGGGGATGCCCATCACCTTTGACGAGCTGGGAGCCAAGGCCAAAGACATCCCGGACATGGTGGCCCACCGGGCGGAGAAGCCCGGCGGCTTCCCCTTCGGCGGCTTCGTGAAGATCCAGCCCGCGGACATGGAGGCTATCCTCCGCCTGGCAGCCGGCGAGGCCCAGTAACAGCAAGCCCGCCCGGGGAGCGATCCCCGGGCGGGCTTTTGCCGTATCCTCGTCACCGGAACTCCCGGGGACTCATGTGGAAGGTGCCGCGGAAGGCCCGCAGGAAGGTGGAATACTCCTCAAATCCGGCCTGCTCCGCCGCCTTCATCACCGGCACGCCGGCGCGGATCAGCTCCCCGGCCCGCAGCAGCCGCTTCTGGCTGATGTACTGGTGGACCGTGTAGCCGGTGACGGCCTTGAACCGGTGCATCAGATAGTACCGGCTGATGAAAAACTGCTTGGAGAGGGACTCCACCGTCAGCTCCTCTCCCAGATGGTCCAGAATGTACCGGAGCACCTCCTCCATCTTGGGGTCCACCCGGTAGCTGTCCCGCTCCTCCTGGGCGGTGCGGGAGCGCAGCACATCCCGGTTCACGTCGATCAGCATCTGCTGGCAGAGGGTATCCGCCATGCGGGCGGCGCCGAAGCTCCGGTCCCGCAGGGCCTCCTCCAGCTGCTGGATGCGCTGCATATAGTGGAGCCGCCGCTCTGCGTCGAAGCGCAGCAGGTGGAACCCCCGCTCCCGGGTGGTGTCGAAGCAGGTGTCCAGCGCCTCGCCGGGGTCGCTGCGCCGCTCCAGCCACTCCCGTCCCAGCCAGATCACCACCCGCTCATAGGGCTCCGCCGGGTCGATGATGGGCCGGTGGATCAGGTCGTGTCCCACCAGCAGCAGGTCCCAGGGCTGAAGGAAGTAGGTGACGCCCTCCACCACATAGGTGACCTTTCCCCCCAGGAGAAGGATCAGCTTGTCAAAGGCGTGGTAGTGATAGTCCACCTTCTGGGCCCGGCTGTCCTTCAGGTGGAACAGCCGGAAGTCCTCCTTCAGATAGCCCCGCTTGTTGATCTCCTTCCGGTCCGGCATCTCCCGCCTCCTTTTCCGCCCGCCGGAGCATCCGCCGGGTCACCCTTCGGCCGTGGAACCGGGCGCCGCGCCCGATGAGGCAGGGCCCGTTTTGCAGGTATTCTACCACACATAGCCGATTTTCACAACAGGCACAGGAAAAGACGCCCCCAATTTGGCGGCCGGGGCTTCATCTGCCGATTGTGTTTTTCTCCCGGATTTGCTATACTGAAAAAAATACCCAACGCTGAGGAGGGACCCCCATGAGCCGTGCCGATGCGCTCTTTCTGCAAAACTGCCGGGACATTCTGGACCACGGGGTCTGGGACACAGACCTGCCCGTCCGTCCCCATTGGGAGGACGGTACTCCCGCCCACACTGTGAAAAAATTCGGGATCGTCAACCGCTATGACCTTCAGGAGGAGTTCCCCATCTTGACCCTCCGCCGGACCTACTGGAAGACCGCGGTGGACGAGCTGCTGTGGATCTGGCAGAAGAAGTCCAACAACATCCACGACCTGAACGGCCACATCTGGGATGAGTGGGCGGATCCGGACGGCTCCATCGGCAAGGCCTATGGCTATCAGCTCTCCATCAAGCACCAGTATCCCGAAGGGGAGATGGACCAGGTGGACCGGGTGCTGTACGACCTGAAGCACAACCCCGTCTCCCGCCGCATCCTCACCAGTCTTTACAACCACCAGGATCTCCATGAGATGAATCTGTACCCCTGCGCCTGGTCCATGACCTTCAACGTCTCCGGGAATGTCCTCAACGCCATTTTGAACCAGCGGAGCCAGGACATGCTGGCCGCCAACAACTGGAATGTAGTGCAGTACGCGGTGCTGGTCCACATGCTGGCCCAGGTCAGCGGCCTGGTGCCCGGCGAACTGGTCCACGTGATCGCGGACGCCCATATCTACGACCGCCATGTGCCCATCATTGAAAAGATGCTGGCCCAGACGCCGTCCCCGGCGCCGGTGTTCCGGATGGACCCGTCCGTGACGGACTTCTACGCCTTTACCCGGGACAGCTTCTCCCTGGAGGACTACATCCCCGCCCCCTTCGAGGACCAGATCCCCATCGCTATTTGAGGAGGCCTGCGCTGTGAATGCCATCGTCGTCGTCGATCAAAACTGGGCCATCGGCCGGGACAATGATCTGCTCTTCTCCCTGCCTACGGACATGAAGCGCTTTCGCTCCCTCACCCTGGGGGGCACGGTCATCCTGGGCCGCCGGACGCTGGACTCCTTTCCCGGCGGGCGGCCCCTGCCCAAGCGGCGGAACATCGTCATCACCCACTGCCCGGACTTTTCCCGGGAGGGGGCGGAGACCGTCTCCAGTCTGGCGGCCATGCGGGAGGCCACAGCCGGTACCCCGCCGGACCAGCTGTGGGTCATCGGCGGCGGCAGCATCTACGCCGCTCTGCTCTCCCAATGCGCACGGGCTTACGTGACCCGGGTGGACGCCGCCGCGGAGGGAGCGGACTCCTTCTTTCCCAATCTGGACAAGCTGCCCGGCTGGACTGTAAGAGCCGTCAGCGAGCCGGTGACGGAGAACGGGCTCACCTATCGGTTCTATGACTATGTGAATACGAAGCTGTGCGATTGAGCAGCGGCCCGCCGGGAGATCCCGGCGGGCCGCCTGGTTTTTGCTCCATGGCCTGTGAGTCACGGCAGGCCCCAGATCTCCCGGGCCCGGGACAGCAACGTCTCCACGTTCTCCTGGTGCTCCGCCAGCAGCTGCGCATTGGCCGCGTCCTCCGCCGCATCTCCATAGGGGCGGTACTCTCCCGCCGCCGTAATGTAGAGCTGGTGGCCGGCACAGGTGACGCCGTCCTCCTGAAAGTCATACTCAAAGAGAAGGACGCCCAGTTCCGGCTCGCCGGTCATCCGGGGCCAGATCAGGAGGGAATCTGTGAAGCCCACCTCCTCCCCGTTTTCCAGCGTCAGGTTCGGCATGCCAATCCCCAGATTCCCCGTCCAATGGAGAAATCCAGGCCGGGCCACATTACAGTTGTAACCCTCCCCATCCGTGCCGCACCCCGGGAGGGCCGGAGCCTCCCGCCACCCGGGCTGGGCCCGCAGGGCCTCCATGTAAACATCATAGGGCCGGTAGGCTGTGAAATACCACACAGCGGAGAGCAGGGCGAAGGCGGCGAGGAGCAGGGCCAGAAGACGGAGGAAACGCCGCGGGCTGCGCGGCCCGCCCTGTGCATCTTCCACTGGAATGACATCTTTTCTCATTCCTGCGGCACCTCCTGCGGTGGCAGTTCCGCAATCGCCCACATCTCCTCCTGGGCGGCGGTGGCGGCGGGCAAGTCCACTTCCTCGCCCTCTTTCCACAGCAAGACGGCATCCTCACCCAAGCCGAAGTAGATCGCTTCGGTCTCCATGGCATCATCCGACCAGCTTTCAAACATGGCGTCCCCGCCCCGGTTATAGTTGCTGTCAAAGTCAAACAACTCCACCCGGAGAATGGGCCGCTCCAGATAGTAGTGAAGTCCGTCCGCCTCCTCCCGGAATGTCAGGGCATACCAGGTCTCCCGGCCCTCCCGAAAATCCCAGTGGACCCCCACGCCTCCGCTCTTCAGCCGGTAAACATCCAGCGTATAGTCCCCGCCATCCATGGGGATGCACGTCCATGTAGTGAGGGTCCAAATCCCCACTGCGGCGGCCGCGCATACCACCACGGCAACAATCACGCCAATGATATGGGCCCGGCGCTTGCCCCTCTTCCACTCACCGGATATTTTTTTCACTGCTACCGCCGCGTCATCGGCGGCCTTTTCCACCTCCGGCAGGGGCGCGTCCATAGCCGTTAGGGCGGCCCGGCAGTCCTCACAGGTCTTCAGATGTTCTTCCACCGCCGCCCGGCTCTTGTCCGAGCAGACGCCGTCGTGGTACAGGGGCAGCAGGTCCTGTACGATATCATGGTCCAGCTGGTCCATCAAATCCCTCCTTCAATTTCTGGCGGGCCCGGAAGTAGGTGACCCGGGCCCAGGACTCCGTCTTGCCGAAGAGCTCCCCGATCTGGGCAAAGGGCAGCTCCCCGAAGGTCCGCAGGGAGAACACCTCCTTGTAGGGTTCCGGCAGGTCATGGAGCAGCCGGTGGAGCCGCTTGGCGGCGTCCCGGTCCGCAAAGCCGCACTCCAGCCTGTCGTCCCCCGGCTCCTGCTCCAGCTCTCCCCGGTGCTTTCGCTCCCGGCACAGCGAGAGGTACTGGTTCCGGGCGATCTGGCACAGCCATACCCGCAGCTGGCAGTCCCCCCGGAACTGGTCGATGGAGGCCAATGCCCGGAAGAAGGTCTCCTGGGTCACCTCCTCCGCTGTGTGGGCGTCCCGGCTGAGGGCCAGGATGTAGCGGTACACGTCGGCGAAATACGTCTGATAGATCTCCTCAAAATCCGGCACGGCCTCACCTCCCTCTCTGCCATAGGACGCATGGACAGTAGTTTTGTTACAAAAAAAGTGCCCGGGATTCCGGGCTCTTTTTTATGGCTCTTTTCTGCGGCATTCCTCTACGGGAAACATCGCTCCACAAATGTGGCAATACATGATTTTACTCCCATCCAGGCTCCACTTGGATGATCGGAAGTCCTGTCCCGATAACTCTGCGCCGCAGGAGGGGCACACAAACACCGTTGCATATCGTCGGCTCCACAGGACCAGCCCCACGGCGCCTGCGACAACTGCCGCCACTCCCAGGGGCCACAGGTCCGTTCCGGCCGCGATCATCCCGCTGAACAGGAGCACGCACCAGATCACGAAGCCCGCCCACTTCTTCCATCCGCCCATGCACCCATCTCCTTGTTTTTTCTCCGGCGCCATTATATAATGGAGACCAATAATTTGCAAGGCGGGAGGTGATTCCATGGCGGACCTGAACACAGATGTGCGGTACATCAAGGGCATCGGGGAGCAGCGGGCCAAGGCCCTGGGCAAGCTGGGCATCGCCACCCTGCGGGACCTGATCTCTTACTTCCCCCGGGCCTACGACGACCGCTCTGCCCTGCGGCGCATTGCGGACCTGGTGCCCGGCGAGACCGCCGGCGTGGCCGCCATGGTGGCGTCCCCGCCCACCATCTCCCACATCCGCAAGGGGCTGGATCTGGTGAAGCTCCGGGCGGTGGACGACACCGGCACCCTGGATGTGACCTTTTTCAACCAGGCGTGGCTGAAAAACAGCCTGCACCAGGGAGAGACCTATATCTTCTATGGCCGGGCGGAGGGCTCCCTCCTCCGGCATCAGATGGCCAATCCTGTGGTGGAGCCGGAGGGGCGGCGGGAGGTCACCGGCCGCATCGTGCCCATCTATCCCCTTACCGCCGGAGTCAGCCAGCTGATTTTGTCCCGGTCCATCCGCCAGGGGCTGGACGCCTGCGCGGACATCCTGCCGGACGTTCTGCCGGACCGTGTGCGGCAGCATCATCAGCTCTGCCGCATCGAGTACGCCTATGAGAACATTCACTTCCCGGAGAGCGTGGAGGCCCTGGACCTAGCCCGGCGGCGGCTGGCCTTTGAGGAGCTGTTCCTCTTCACCATCGGGCTGGAGCGGCTCCGCTCCCGCCGGGAGGTGGTCCACGTGCCCCCTTGCGGCGGCGTGGACATGGAGCTTTTCTACCGTGCCCTGCCCTTCACCCTGACGGACGCTCAGCGCCGCTGTGTGGAGGAAGCACTGGCGGACATGCGCTCCGGCACGCCCATGAACCGGCTCTGTCAGGGAGACGTGGGTTCCGGCAAGACCATGGTGGCCGCCGCCTGCGTGTACTTCATGGTGAAGAATGGCCGCCAGGCGGCCCTGATGGCCCCTACGGAGATCCTGGCCCAGCAGCACTACCAGGGCCTGGCCCCTCTGCTGGAAAATTTGGGTATCCGGTGCGCCCTGCTGACCGGCTCCACCACCGCCAAGACGAAACGGTCCATCACTCAGCAACTGGAGAGCGGGGAGATCGACTTTGCCATCGGCACCCACGCCCTCATCACCGGCAGCGTGGCCTACCGCGACCTGGGCCTGGTGGTGACGGATGAGCAGCACCGCTTCGGTGTGGCCCAGCGGGCGGAACTGGCCGCCAAGGGGGACCACCCCCACATTCTGGTCATGTCCGCTACCCCCATCCCCCGGACCCTGGCCCTGATCCTCTACGGAGACCTGGACGTGTCCATCATCGACCAGCTGCCCCCCGGCCGCCAGCCGGTGCAGACCTTCGCCGTCACCGGGGGCTATCACCAGCGGGTGTACCGTTTCATCCGCAAGCTGGTGGGCGAGGGCCGCCAGGCCTATATCGTCTGTCCCATGGTAGAGGAGAATGACCAGCTCCCCGACGAGCGCAAGGCGGTGACGGAATACGCCAAAAAGCTCCAGTCCGAGGTGTTTCCGGATCTCAAGGTGGCCTTCGTCCACGGCAAGATGAAGCCCAAGGAGAAGGACGCCGTCATGGCCGCCTTCGCTGCCCACGAGACGGACATTCTGGTGTCCACCACCGTCATCGAGGTGGGGGTGGATGTGCCCAACGCCGCGGTGATGGTGATCGAGAACGCGGAGCGGTTCGGCCTCTCCCAGCTCCACCAGCTGCGGGGCCGGGTGGGCCGGGGGAAGCATCAGTCCTACTGCATCCTGATCTCCGACAACCGAAACGAGGAGACGAGGCAGAGGCTGAAGGTCATGACCAAGACCACTGACGGTTTCCAGATCGCGGAGGAGGACCTGCGGCTCCGGGGCCCCGGTGACTTCTTCGGAGCGCGCCAGCACGGCCTGCCGGGGCTGAAGGTGGCGGATCTGGGCTGCGACACCCAGCTGCTGCAGGAGGCCCGTCAGGCGGCGGAGCAGCTGCTGGCACAGGACCCGGCGCTCACCTCCTGCCCCGCCACGGCAGAGCGGGTGACGGAGCTCTTCACACAGCAGGCGGATGCCCTGAACTGAAACTCCCCGGCAGAAGCCGGGGAGTTTTTGCAGTTCTTTGTGACCTTTTGCCCCGCTCACTCGTAATCACAGCAGAAGGAGGTGAGGCCAGTGACCGAAGCGGAACAGCTCTTTGAGCAGGTATACCGGACCTATGGGCCGTCCCTGTACCGTTTCTGCCTGATCCAGATGAAGAACCCGGCGGATGCGGAGGATATCTTGCAGGAGGTGTTCTGCAAGCGGCTGTACCGGGCGCCGGTCTTTGCCTCTCCGGACCACGAGCGGCGATGGCTGTTCCGGGTGGCCCTGAACCAGTGTCGGGACGCCTGGAAGCGATCCAACCGGTCCGAGCTGCCGCTGGAGGCCGCCTCCGCCGCCGTCACGCCGGAGGAGCTGGGCCTGTTGGACCACGTGGCCGCCCTGCCGGAGTCCCAGCGGACAGTCCTTCACCTCCACTACTACGAGGGCTACACCCTCCGGGAGATCGCGCGGCTCCTGGGGGTGACGGTGCCCACGGTGAAAATGCGGCTGAAGCGGGGCCGGGACGCCCTGCGGAACACATGGGAGGAGAGCTTATGAATCGCTATCACGAGTCAATGGAACACTGCGCGCCCCCGCCGGAGCTGGAGGAACAGCTGCGGGAGGCTGTTTTGTCCGCGGAGCCGGAACCTCAGGCCCGGACCGCCGTCTACCGCCCCCGGGGATTTTTCCGAAAGGCGCTGCTGGCTGCGGTGCTGGCTGTTGTACTGACGCTGTCCGTGGGGGCGGCGGTGCTGGTGGACTGGGATGACATCTTCTCAGACCGGTTTGGCCCGGAGGGGGCGGAGACCCCCATGGCCGAAAAGGCCTTCCAGCCAGTCAACATGACCTCCGTCTGTGATGACGTAACACTGACCATCCGGGAGGCGCTGGTGGATGAAAAGAGCATCTGCCTGATCCTGGACTACCAGCTGCCGGACTCGGTGGATCCGGAAACCGTGGAGATAGCTTACAACAGCCGGGAGAACACCCAAAAGGACGACATCAAACTTCCAATGGTCACCTATTACGCCACAGACGATATTGCCTGGGAGGATTTGAAAGCGGCCGAGCAGGATACCTGGGCAACACTGGACTGGACAGATCCGCTCACCCGTATCTTCTACGGGAAGTCGGAAAGCACGCTGAACCGCATTGGCAGGGTCAATGGCTCCAGCGGCCTGGGGGAGGCCGGCTACGATCCAGCCACCAATACACTCTCCTATCTCTGTAATATCACCGGAGACGCGGACAGCCTGGACTTCACCGCCCAGCCCCTGACGTTGCTGGTGACGCCGCCTGTCCTACGGGTGAACGGTGTGGACACAGCGGTGACAAACCACCCCGCTATCCTCACCTTCCAGCCGTCCGCAGTCTCGCAGACCCTGACGGGATCCTACCGGCACGGCGGCTTCTCCGCCCGGGCCGTCCTGTCCCCCCTGTCCATCTATGTGGAGGTCTCCGGCGGCACCGCCTATCGGGATACAGAGGAGCTGGTGTCGGACACCTCCCTGCTGCTGCGGGATGGCAGCATCCTGCCAGCCGTGGACCTGATCTTCGGATTTACCGGAGGCGGCAGCCATAATACAGAGGACGAGTATCTCTCCTCAGCAGACTTCACCAGCCAGTTCCAGGACCTGCTGGACGTGAGCCAGGTCGCCGCCGTGCAGGTGGGAGACATCCAAATTCCCCTGGAATGACCATCCTCCCGTCCCGGGGCAATGCCCCGGGACGGCTTGTTTTTGGGGAATTGAGTTTTCCCGCCTGGTGTGGTATACTGAAATGATCAAATCACACAGCGGCGCGCCGGAAGGGCGCGCCCTTGAAATGGAGGACAGCGCAGAATGGTGCCTTATGCCAAGCGTATGGAAAAAATGGCCTTCACGGCCAATGTGGTCAAAGGACTGTTCGGGTCCATGACCAACCCGGACATCATCTCCTTCAGCGGCGGTTCCCCCGCCAGAGAGGCCCTGCCGGTGGACACCATCCGCCAGCTGGCCGACGAGGTGCTGCGGACGGACACCCGGGGCGTGGAGGCCCTGCAGTACGGCCCCATTGAGGGGATCCGGGACCTGCGGGAGGTGGTGGTCCGGGAGCTGCTGGCTCCCAAGGGCATCGACTGCGGCGTGGACAACGTCATAATCATCACCGGCGGCCTGGAGGGCATCAACCTGGCCTGCCAGGCGTACATCGACCCCGGCGACGTGATCCTGGTGGAGGCCCCCACCTTCGTCCAGTCCGTGGAGATCTTCGATATGTTCGAGGCCAGGTGCGTGGGTGTGGCCATGGATGACGACGGCCTGATCCCGGAGGATCTGGAGCGGAAGATCCGGCAGTGCCATCCCAAGATGATCTATGTCATTCCCACCTTCCAGAACCCCAGCGGCCGCACCCTCAGCCTGGAGCGGCGGAAGGCCGTGGCGGAGCTGGCCGCCAAATACGACGTGCTGGTGCTGGAGGACGACCCCTATCGGGATATCCGGTACAGCGGAGAGGACCTGCCTCCCATCAAGCACTTCGACACCACAGGCCATGTGGTGATGGCAGGCAGCTTCTCCAAGATTTTCTCCCCCGGCTCCCGCCTGGGCTATGTGGTGGCGGATACGGAGACCATCCAGCATCTGGTGGACGTGAAGTCCGCCACCAACTCCCACACCTCCATGCTGCCCCAGATCCTCTGCGCGGAGTTCTTCAAGCGGGGCTGTTACCCGGCCCACCACCAGATGATCTGCGACCTGTACCGCAGGCGCCGGGACGTGATGCTCCAGAGCATCGACCGGTATTTCCCCGCCGGTACCAAGCACAGCAATCCGGACGGCGGCCTCTTCACCTGGGTGGAGCTGCCCGGCGGCATCGACACCTCCGCCCTGCTGCAGGAGTCTTCCACAGACCCGGCTGTGAACGTGGCTTTTGTGGCGGGAGAGGGCTTCTTCTCCGACCGGGACGGCCAGGGGAAGAACTGTATGCGCATGAGCTTCGGCAACACGCCGGAGGACCTGATCGAGGAGGGTGTCCGCCGCCTGGGCGGGCTGATCTGCTCCAAGCTGAACAAGTGAACAAAGAACCGCCCTGGCGCTGTGCGCCAGGGCGGTTCTTTGTTCACTGCAGCTCGTCCAGGGTCAGGGAGAAGCTGTCCATAAAGGTCTCCAGAAAGTACGTCACTTCCGGCAGTTCGTAGCCCTCCAGGGCTTTCCGGGTCTGGCCGGCGGCCTGCCGGAATTCGTTGTTGCCGGCTTTCAGCTCCTCTACACACTTGATATAAGCGGAGAGCTTGTCCGCCGCCTTCACCACCTGCCGCACCTCCGGGTCGGACTGCGTCAGGATGGGCCCGTACACCCCCTGAAGCTCCGGCGGCAGCATGTGGAGCAGCTTGCCCTCCGCCACCGCCTCCACGTCCTTGTAGGCGTTTCGGATGGCCGGGTTGTCGTACTTGATGGGGGTGGGCATGTCGCCGGTCAGGATCTCGCTGGCGTCATGGTACAGCGCCGCCACCGCCACGGCGCCGGGGTCCAGGCGGCCGCCGAACTTCTCGTTGCGGATCACCGCCAGAGCGTGGGCCAGGACGGCCACCTGATGACTGTGCTCCTGGACGTTCTCCGGCGCAGTGTTGCGCATCAGGGCCCACCGCTGGATGAACCGCATCCGGGAGATGTAGGCAAAGAAATGGCTCTTCATGTCAGTCCTCCAAAAGCTCACCCAGCAGGGATGCTCCGTCAGTGCCGGTGACTTTCACATTCCGCACCTGGTTATGCAGGTCCGTCCCGTCCGCCAGCACCTCCATATAGTTGGGTGCGTGGCCGAAATACCTGCCGTCCTTGGGCTGTTCAAAGAGGACGGGATACACCGCTCCCACACAGGCCGCGAGATAGTTCCGGTGGAGCGCCTCCGCCACCGCCGCCGCCTGGCGGGCCCGCTCTTCCTTCACGGCCTTCGGCACCTGACGCATCTTGGCCGCCGGGGTGCCGGGCCGGACGGAGTAGGGGAAAATGTGCATCTGGGCAAAGCCGCACCGGCGGATGAAGTCCAGCGTCTGGGCAAATTCCTCCTCCGTCTCCTCCGGAAACCCGGTGATGAGGTCCGTGGTGACAGCGGGGTGGTCAAAATATTGATTTAAAAGTGCAACGGACTGCGCATATCGAGTGGTATCGTATTTCCGGTTCATTCGCTTCAGGGTGGCGTCGCATCCGGACTGCATAGACAAGTGGAACTGGGGGCAGAGGTTCGGCAGGGCGGCCGCCCGGCGGCAGAACTCCTCTGTGATGGTCCGGGGCTCCAGGCTCCCCAGCCGGATGCGGACAGCCGGTGCGGCGGTGCAGACAGCCTCCAGTAGGTCGATCAGGGTCTCTCCGTTCTTCAGGTCCTGGCCCCAGGAGGAGATCTCGATGCCCGTCACCACGATCTCCCGGTAGCCCTCTGCCGCCAGGGCCCGAGTCTGCTCCACGGCAGTGGGGACGGGCAGGGACCGCACCCGTCCCCGGGCGTATGGAATGATGCAGTAGGTACAGAAGTTGACGCACCCGTCCTCCACCTTCAGCATAGCCCGGGTGCGGCCCCCCAGGCCGCCGGCGGGCAGGACCTCGAACACCCGCCGCTCAAAAGGCTGGTCGATGGCCTCGATCTGCCGCTTCTCCGCTGCGGCCTCTTCCAGAAGGCGGATAAAACCCGTCCGGTCGCCGGTGCCGGAGATCAGGTCCACCCCCAGCTTCCGCACGTCGTCCGCGTGGGTCTGGGGATAGCAGCCGCACACCGCCACCACGGCGCCGGGGTGCTTCCGCTGGACGCCGTGGATCACCTGCCGGGACTTCTGGTCGCTGACTGCCGTGACGGAGCAGGTGTTCACGATATAGGCATCCGCCTCATCGGAAAACTCCGTGAGCGTGTGCCCCCTTGCCAGCAGCTCCTGCTCCATGGCCTGAGTCTCATATTGGTTCACCTTGCAGCCCAAGGTATAGATGGCAACTTTCATGGAATCTCCTTGCACTTTCCGCAAAACCTTTATATAATAACTTGATGCGTTTCGATTATACTGTAATTTTTACTGTTGGGCAAGGCCCAACTGCAAGGAGATCGTTTTTCATGATTTATCTGGACCACGCCGCCACTACGCCCGTTCCCCGGGCGGTGGCGGATGCCATGTATGAGGTGCTCACCGAACAGTTCGGCAACCCCAGCTCCCAGTACCCCATGGGGCTGGAGATGAAGCGCCGGGTGGAAGTCTGGCGGAAGACCGTGGCGGACGCACTGGGCTGTGGGGCCAAGCAGCTGTTCTTCACCTCCTGCGGCACAGAGGCGGACAACTGGGCTGTCACCGCCGCCTGCTGGCAGAACCGCCACCTGGGCCGCCACATCGTTACCACCGCAGTGGAGCACAGCGCCGTGCTGGAAGCCTGCCGCTGGATGGAGCGGCAGGGATACGAGGTGACGTATCTTGTCCCGGCTCAGGACGGCTCCCTCTCTGCGGAGCAGGTCCTCGCCGCCGTCCGGCAGGACACGGCGCTGGTGTCCTGCATGCTGGTGAACAACGAGCTGGGAAACATCTATCCCATCGCTGAGATCGCCCGGGGCCTGGCGGTGAAGAACCCACAGACGTTGCTGCACACCGACGCGGTCCAAGGCTTTTTGAAGGTCCCCTGCTCCGCAAAAACGCTGGGGGCGGACTTCCTCACCATCTCCGCCCACAAGATCGGCGGGCCCAAGGGCATCGGCGCTCTGTACATCGGTCCCCGGGTCCGGAATCCAAAGCCGCTGCTGGCCGGCGGCGGGCAGGAGGGCGGCCTCCGGGCCGGCACCGAAGCCACGGCCCAGATCGCGGGCTTTGCCAGGGCTGTGGAGCTGCGGCGGGAAAATTTGGAGGAGAAGCTCCGCTGCATGGCGAAAATCCGGGACTATGCCGCAGAGCGGCTGTCCGCCATCCCCGACTTGAAAATCCTCTCCGCCCCCGGCGGCGCGCCCCATATCCTCTCCATCTCTCTCGTAGGCTGGCCCAGCCAAAATATTGTCAATGACCTGGGCAGTCAGGGCGTCTGCATCTCCGCCGGCTCCGCCTGCCATCAGGGCAAGCCCAGTCACGTGATCGCGGCCTTGAAGCTATCCAAGAAGGTCTCCGGCGGGGTGATCCGCCTGAGCTTCGGCCCGGAGACTGACAAGGGCGACATCGACGCCTGTGCGGACGCCCTGCGGCGCCACCACGACACGCGGATGCCCATGCTGTAAGGCAATTTTACTTTTCAGTTTCAAGAGGTTTCGTCTTTTATGTTTCGTCATCTTCATCGGGAGCCCGGCTTCTACAAGCGGCTGTTCTTGCTGGCTCTGCCGCTGATCCTGCAGAATCTCATCACCACTTCCCTGGGATTTGTGGACACCTTCATGGTGGGTATGCTGGGGCAGAATGAGCTGTCCGCTGTCACTGCCGCCAACACGCCCATCTACCTGCTCCAGATCATCATCCTGGGCCTGCTCAGCGGACTCTCCGTCCTGGCCAGCCAGTACTGGGGCAAGGGGGACACCGACAGCATCAACCGCTGTATGGGCGTCAGCCTTTACGCCGGGCTCATCATTGCGGTTTCCGTGGCCGCTGTGCTGTTCTTCTTCCCCCTCCATGTGATGGCTCTGGTGACCAACAACGACCTGCTCATTGAGTTGGGCGCCCCCTATCTCCGGATTGTTGGCCTCAGCTATATCTTCAACACCATCAGCTCCGTCTACATCGGCATGCAGCGCAGCACGGAGAATCCCGCCATGGGCATGATCGTCTTCGGCATCTCCATGCTGACCAACACGGGCTTGAACTACATTCTCATTTTCGGCAAGTTCGGCGCGCCTGCGCTGGGGATCACCGGTGCTGCCATTGCCACCCTGACCTCCCGGGTGCTGGAGTTCGTGATCGTCGCGGTCTATGCCCCCCGCTACCGCCGAGTGCCCCTGATGCTCCGCCTGCTGCTGCGGCCCGGCGGGGCCATGGCGCGGAGCTTCCTGAAATACGCCACCCCCGTTCTGGTGAACGAGGTGCTGTGGGGTCTGGGCGTCAGCGTTATGACCGCCGTCATGGGCCACATGGCCATCAGCACGGATATGCTGGCGGCCCACGCCATCATGGGCAACATCGACAAGTTCTCCACTGTGGCCTGCTTCGGCATCGCAGGCGCCACCGCCGTGATTGTGGGCAAGCGGATCGGTGAGGGCGCCGGCCGGGAGGAGGTCTACTCTCTGGGCTGCTGCCTGCTGACGGTCTCCTTCGGAGTGGGTCTCGTGGTGTCGGTGTGCCTGGCGGTCCTCCTGCCTACGGTGTTCATCCCCTATCTCTATCCTCTGTTCCATTTGGAGGGGCTGGCGCTGGAGATCGCCGTCACCATGTGCGTCGTATATCTCTTCATGCTGCCGCTGAAGGCCTTTGACATCACCAACATCACCGGCCTGCTTCGGGCGGGCGGCGACTCCCGCATGGCCTCCATCATCGACCTGAGCTGCCAGTGGGTCATCGCTGTACCTCTGACCTTCCTGACTGCCCTGGTGTTCAACGCCCCGGTAGCGGTGGTGTGCCTATGCATCCAGTCGGAAAATGTGTGCAAGTGCCCCTGGGGTATCCTGCGGCTGCGGAGCCGGAAGTGGATCAACGATGTGACGGGCGAGGACACGTGATGGAAAGTCTTTTCCGCTGCCCCGTCTGCGGGGCGCCGCTGGACCGCGGAGACCGGGCCTATCGCTGCCCGGCCGGACACAGTTATGACATCGCCCGGGAGGGCTACACCTATCTGCTGCCCCCCAATCAAAAGCACTCCGCCGCGCCGGGGGATGACCGGGATATGGCCGCCGCACGGCGGGATTTCCTCTCCAAGAGGTATTATGACCTGCTTCTCAATACGCTCTGTTGTCAGATTTTGTCTCTTTCCGGCGAATCGCCGGTGATCTGGGACGTGGGCTGCGGCGAGGGATTCTACACCTCCGGCATCTTCCGGACCCTCGCCGCCGCGGGAAAATCCCCCCGGATGGCGGGAACCGACATTTCCAAGCCCATTCTCCGATCCGCCGCCAAGCGGGAGAAAGGCATTGCGTGGGCTGTGGCCTCCTCCTTCCACCTGCCGGCGGCGGACAGCGCGGCGGACATTCTGCTGGACTGCTTCTCCCCCCTGGCGCTGGAGGAATTCCGGCGAGTGCTGAGGCCGGGCGGGCACTTCCTCTACGTGGTGCCCGGACCGGACCACCTCTGGGAGCTGAAGCAGGTCCTCTACGACCGTCCCTATCCCAATGAGGAAAAGGAGACCCCCTATGAGGGGTTCGCCTATCAGTCTATCGTGCCGGTGGAGGGCACCATCACCCTCCCCTGCCAGGCAGACATCCGCGCCCTGTTCCAGATGACGCCCTATTACTGGAAGACCCCCAAGACAGGTGCAAAGCGTCTGGCGGACCTGGAGTCTCTCACCACCCGTATCTCCTTTCGCATTCATATTTTTCAAAAACTCTGACAGGAGGTTCTGCTGATGAAACCCAATCCCACCCGCTCCGCCCTGCTGGTCATCGATATGGAAAACGGCTTTGTTCATCCGGAGGGCGGACACTGGATCCGCTTCGCCCAGTCCATGGTCCCCAACTGCGTCCGGGCCGTGGAGCTGGCCCGGGCCAAGGGCATTCCGGTATTCTTTGTCAAGCGGCTCTACCGCGCTGACGGCAGCGATGTGGAGCTGACCCGTTACCCCGGCTGGGTCGCTGGCGGCCGGGCCTGCCGCCCCGCCTCCACCGGTCCCAACAGCGCCCAGGCACCGGAGGGCCTGCGCCCCCAGCCCGGGGACTACACCATCATCAAGCCCAGGTGGAGCGCCTTTTTCCAGACGGAGCTGGACCTGATCCTCCGGCGGCTGGACGTGCGGACGGTGATCCTCACCGGCACCACCACCCCCAACTGCATCCGCACCACCTGCTATGACGCCATCGCTCTGGAGTACAACACTGTTGTGCTGACGGACTGCTGCTCCTCCCATACTGAGGAGATTCAGCGGGTCAATCTAGAGGACATGGCCCGGGCGGGCGCCATTTTGATGGACTCGGCGTCCTTTGCCGACTACGGCCCCGGCACAGTGGAGGACCTCTCCGCCGCCATCCGGGCCCGGATGCTGGAAGAGGACACGGTGCCCGAGCCCTTCCGGACGGAGGACGGCCAGGTATTCTGGCCCGACCTCTGGTAATCGCAAAGGGAAACGGACGCCCTCCGCAGTTGTGCGGAGGGCGTCTTCTTGTTTTGAATCATTCCCTCCGGATCCGGATGCGCCGGGTGGCGATCTCGTCGCAGAAGCGGGCGTCGTGCTCCACGAACAGCAGGGTCGGCCGACAGGCCAGCAGCAGATCCTCCACCTGCATCCGGGAGATGACGTCGATAAAGTTCAGCGGCTCATCCCACACGTACAGGTGTGCCTGTGTGCAGAGGCTTGCGGCCAGCAGCACCTTTTTCTTCTGGCCGCTGCTGTAATCTGCCAGGTCCTTCTCAAACTGCTCCCGTGGAACATCCAGCTTCCGCAGGATGGTCCGGAACCGGCTGCCGTCCAGGCCCTGGGTCCGGACAAACTCCGTCAGGCTGCCCCGCAGGTGGTCCGTATTCTGGCTGACATAGGACACCACCAGGCCGCTCATGGTCTCCACCGTGCCGCTGTGGGGGATCTCCTCCCCCAGCAGCAGCTTCAGCAGGCTGGACTTGCCGCAGCCGTTTGCGCCCTGGAGGGCGATCCGCTCCCCCGCCAACACCTCAAAGGTGACATCCCGGCAGACCGTGCGGCCGTCGTAGCAAACGGCCACGTCCCGGAACTCCGCCAGCCGCGCACCCGCCCGGCAGGGCAGGGGCGTGACTGCCAGCGCCTCCTGCCGCTCCAGGTTCTGCAGCAGCTGCTTCTTCTCCTCCACTGCCTCCTCCCGGCGGCGCTGGATGGATTTGGACCGCTGCATCAGCTTGGCCGCCTTGTGGCCCACAAAGCCCCGGTCCGCCGCCTTGGCCCCGGTCTTGTCCACGCCGAACTTGCTCTTCTCCGTCCGGTCCGACCAGCCGGAGGCACGGCGGGCGGACTCCGTCAGCCGCCCGATGTCCTTCTGCAGCTTCTCCTGCCGGGCCAGTTCAAAGGCGTCCTGCCTCCGGCGGTTCTCCCACCAGGAGGAGAAATTCCCCCGCTGGATCTCAATATTGGTCCGGTTGATGGCCAGAATATGGTCCACACACTGGTCCAGGAACGCCCGGTCATGGGATACCAGCAGAAATCCCCGCTTCCGGGCCAGATAGCTCCCCAGCTTCCGCCGTCCCTCCAGGTCCAGATGGTTGGTGGGCTCGTCGATCAGCAAGAAGGCATTCTCCTTCAAAAACATGGCCGCCAGCAGCACCTTGGTCCGCTCCCCGTTGGAGAGGCTGGAAAAGGGCAGCTCCAGTGATCTCTCTGCCAGGTCCAGAAGCCCCAGCTCCCGCTGGATCTCCCAGTCCTCCGCCTCCGGCGCGATCTCCCGCACCACCTCCAGGCCCGTCCGGGACAGGTTCGCCACCTCGTAGGGGAAGTACTCAAATTCCACAGAGGCGGAGATGGTGCCGCTGTACGGGTACTCCCCCTGGAGCAGCCGCAGGAAGGTGGTCTTTCCCCGGCCGTTCCGCCCGGTAAAGCCCAATTTCCAGCCGCTATCGATCTGAAAGCCCACATGGTCAAAGATGAGCTCCGGACTGCCCTCGTATCCAAATGTCAGATTCGAGACGTCGATCATGGACATATCGCATTCCTCCTTTGCGCAGACCCTCATGTGCGGTCTGGCGCACCGCAGACTTCGGCAAATGCCGCGCACATGAGCGTCTCATCCGTCATTTCCGATTCGCCGTGCTTTTGCGCAGCAAAAAACGGCCGCGGGAGAGCAGACCTCTCCCGCGGCCGGGCATACGGCATTCACCCCGCATCCGGGGCTGTGCGATACCTGGGTGAGATCAGCGGTCTGCCTTCCCTGCAATGGCATGGAAAAAGACGCTGCGTCTTCGCCGCAGCAACCCTCTATGCCAAAACACGAAGGTCAGATCCGCATCTTCACACCCCTCCAATCATTCATCAATCTCCGGTTATCCTAGCACACTTCCGCCGGGATTGCAAGCCCCCCCCTCATGCTCCCGCCTTCGGAAAGGTAAGCGTAAAGGTGCTGCCGTGGCCCGGTTCGCTGTGGAGCTCCACCTGGGCACCCAGATAGGCCGCCCCGTGCTTGACGATGGAGAGCCCCAGTCCCGTGCCGCCGGAGGAATGGCTCTTGTCCACCCGGTAAAACCGCTCGAATACCCGGCCCTGGGCCTCCCGGGGAATGCCGATGCCAGTATCCGCCACCGTGATCCGAGGGCCGAAGGCGGTATTTTCCACTGTGACGGTGACGCTGCCGTTCGCCCGGTTGTAGGCGATGGCGTTGTCGCAGAGGTTGTAGACGATCTCCTCCACGATCTGGGGTACGCCCCGCACCAGAGCCTCGCCGCCCTGGAGCCGGGTGGTCACCTGTTTCCGCTGGGCCGCCGGAGCCAGCTGCTCCAGGACGGCCCGCGCCTCCTCGTACAGATCCACGGTCTCCCACTGGCCCAGGCCGCCGCCCTCGTCCAGGCGGGACAACTTGATGATGTCGTTCACCAGCCCGATGAGCCGCTCCGTCTCCCGGTGGATGTTCCCGGCGAAGTGGGGGACGTCCTCCGGCTTCACCAAACCGTTCTGCAGGATCTCCGCCGTACCCAGGATGGAGGTCAAGGGCGTCTTCAGCTCGTGGGAGACGTTGGCGGTGAACTCCCGCCGCAGCCGCTCCCGCTGCTCCTTCTCCGTCACATCCAGGATCACCAGCACCGCACCCGCGATCTGGCCGTCCTGTTCCACAGGACTGGCGATGATCTGGCGGCAATCATCGTCCTTTTCCAGCAGCTGCTCACACCGCCGACCGGCCAGAGCCTCCTCCACGCAGCGGCGGAAGCCCGCCTCCCGGTTCAGGGCGTAGACGCTCTCTCCCTCCTCTGTGGGGACCTGCGCGTAGAGCAGCCGCAACACGGCGGAATTGTAAGTCAGCACCCGCGTCTCCTGGTCGATCACCAGGAAGCCCTCGCTCATGTTCTCCGTGATGGCGGTGAACTCCTCCTGCCGGCGCTTTAAATCCCGCATCTGCCGCTGGATCTGCCTCTGCTGGCTGCGGAGCTTGGACAGCAGGGGCGTCAGCTCCTCATAGGTCTCGCTGCCGGCGGGGTCATTGAGGTCGATGGCGTTGATGGGCTCCACCAGCTGCCGCGCCACCCGGGAAGCCAGCGCCATGGCCAGGATGAAGGCCAGCAGCATCATCAGCGCCACCGGCTGCAGCGCCTGCAGTACCAGGACCCAGACGGAATACTGGGCGCTGGACACCCGCAGCACCGTTCCGTCGGCAAGCCGCTGGGCCGCATACAGCGTCTGCTGGGAAAGCGTGTCCGAATAGCGGACCGCATGTCCCTTCCCCAGGATCAGCGCCTCCCGGATCTCCTCCCGCTGGGCGTGGTTCCCCATCTCCTCCGGGTCCTGCCGGTTGTCGAAGAGCACGGTGCCGTCCGCATCCACCCAGGTAATCCGGTAGCTGCCGGGCAGATCCTCTGTGAGATAGTCCGTGCCATTCTCCTCTACCCCATGGGCGATGTACTCTGCCAGACTCTCCAGCTCACCGGAGACCCGATCCTGGAAATAACCGTGGAGCACGCCCACGATCAGCACCAGGCTGGCCAGCAGCACTGCCAGGGACACGCCCAGGATGGAGCGAAAGATCCGTTTCGTCATGTCTCTCCAGCCCTCCTGTCAGTTCACAGGGCTGATCTTGTAGCCATAGCCCCGGACCGTCTCGATGTAAGCGCCCGCCTCCCCCAGCTTCTGGCGGAGGGTCCGCACGTGGACGTCCACGGTCCGGCTCTCGCCGGTAAAGGCGTAGCCCCAGACGTTCTCGATCAGCTGCTCCCGGGAAAGCACCTGGCCGGGGTTGCGCAGCAGCAGGCACAGCACTTCAAACTCCTTCTGGGTCAGGATGGTCTCCTGTCCCCGGACCCGGACGATGTGCTGCCCCGGATCCACCTCCAGAATGCCGCAGCGGAGGGTGCCGTTCTCCGTCTCCGTCCGCCGCAGCAGCGCCCGGATGCGGGAGAGCAGCTCCATCATGCCGAAGGGCTTGGCCACATAGTCATCGGCGCCGCCGTCCAGACCCACCACCTTGTCGTACTCCGTGCCCTTGGCCGTCAGCATGATGACCGGCAGCTTGGCCGTGCGGGGCGTGGCCCGGAGCTTTTTCAGGACGCTGAGTCCATCCTCCTCCGGCAGCATGATATCCAGCAGCACCAGGGCAGGCATCTGCTCTCCCACGGCCTGCCAGAACAGGGAGGGCAGCGGAAAGCCCCTGGCCTCCATACCCTGGCTGTTCAATGTATAGATCACAAAATCCCGGATACTGTCGTCATCCTCCAGCAGATAGATCACAGATATCCCTCCCCATTCAATCTCTCCGCCCCGCTGGAGGGACGGAGGGTGTCTCCCTCCGGCGGCCGGTCAGATCAGCTGCTGCTCGTTAATCATCAGCTTGAACTGCAGGCCCAGCTTCTCCGCTGCCTTTCGACAGAGGAGCATCCGGCCCATGAAGATCTCAAAATAGTCCATGACAGAGCCGTACTTCGTGTCCACGGACAGCTTCAGCTTGATGAGCGTGTGCTCCTCGTTGATCTTCAGGACGGACTTCTTCACCGAGTAGTTCACCCGGTCATGGATGTCGAAGCTGGCCATATCCGGATTCCGGACCCGGCTGCGGCGGACGTCGGACTTGTCCGCCAGGATCAGTGCCGCCGCCACGGCGTTCACCGGCATGCCGGTGCCCTCGTCGTGGTTGCCGATGGCGGTGACGATGGTGGCGATCTCCTCCGGAGGACAATCCATGTTGTCCAGAATGCGGAAGGCCATGACCGCACCGGACTGGGAGTGATCCACCCGGTTCACCAGGTTGCCGATGTCGTGAAGAAACCCGGCGATCTTTGCCAGCTCCACCGTCCGCTCCGGATACCCCAGGGTGGAGAGGATATAGGCGGCGTTTTCCGCCACCGCCGTCACGTGGGCAAAGCTGTGCTCCGTATAGCCCAGAGCGGTCAGAGACTCGTCCGCCCTCTGGATATAGGTCCGGACCGCAGAATTGTTTTTCACATCCTCATAGGTAAGCATGGCCCCTCCCCCTTTTCAATATCGGCGCCGCGCCTGTGCGCAGGCCGCTCAGTTGTTGGAGGGGTGATTCCCCGTAATGGAGTACTCCACCCACTCCGCCACGTTGGTGGCGTGATCGCCGATCCGCTCCAGATACTTGGCCACCATGATGAGATCCAGCCACAGCTCGCCGGAGTCGGCGTCTGCGGCGATCAGCCCGATCAGCTCCTTTTTCACCTGGTTGAACAGGTCGTCCACCTGGTCGTCTTCCCGGCAGACCTCCCGGGCCAGCTCCAGATCCCGCTTTACAAAGGAGTCCACACTGTCTGTCACCATCCGGATGACGGCCTTGGACATCTCCTCGATCCGCTGGCGGCCGGGGCCGTCCGGCAGACGCACGAACCGGGTCAGCTCCGCGATGTCCGCCGCCTGGTCCCCGATCCGTTCCAGATCGGAAATCATCTTCAGCGCAGAGGAGATCTCCCGCAGGTCCCGTGCCACGGGCTGCTGCTGCAGCAGCAGCTTCAGGCAGAGGTTCTCCACCTCCCGCTCCTTCTGGTCGATCTCCCGCTCCGCCTCCCCGGCGGCGCGTGCCAGGTCCTCGTCACCCTTCATCAGGGCCTGGGCCGCGGCAGAGATGGCATCCTCACACAGGGCGCCCATCTGGATCATTTCCACGTGCAGCCGCTCCAGCTGCTCGCCAAATCTGTTTCTCACCTTACGTCCCTCCTTAGCCGAACCGGCCGGTGATGTAGTCTTCTGTGCGCTTGTCCGTGGGGGTGGAGAACAGTGTCTCCGTCCTGCCGAACTCCACCAGATCCCCCAGCAGGAAAAACGCCGTGTTGTCGGAGACACGGGCGGCCTGCTGCATATTGTGGGTCACCATGATGACAGTATACTTGCTTTTCAGTTCCACTGCAAGGTCTTCGATCTTGGAGGTGGAGATGGGGTCCAGGGCGCTGGTGGACTCATCCATCAGCAGGATCTCCGGCTCCACTGCCAAGGCACGGGCAATGCACAGCCGCTGCTGCTGGCCGCCGGAGAGGCCCAGGGCACTCTTCTTCAGCCGGTCCTTCACCTCGTCCCAGATGGCGGCGGAGCGGAGAGAGTTCTCCACGATCTCGTCCAGCTTGGCCCGGGAGCGGATGCCGTGGGTCCGGGGGCCGTAGGCCACGTTGTCATAGATGCTCATAGGGAAGGGATTGGCCTTCTGGAACACCATGCCGATCTGCTTGCGCAGCCAGGTGGTGTCCACATTGGGGGCGTAGATGTTCTCCCCGGCGTAGTTCACCTCCCCCTCGATGCGGATGCCCGGCACCAGGTCGTTCATCCGGTTCAGGGTCTTCAGAAAGGTGGACTTGCCGCAGCCGGAGGGGCCGATCAGGGCAGTGATCTCATGCTCCGGAATGTCGATATTCACACTGTGGAGGGCATGGTGCGCCCCGTACCACAGATTCAGGTCCTTTACTTGAATGATGGTGGACATTTCGTATCCTCCTCGTCAGTTTTTCTTCAGCTTCCGGCCCACCAGATTGGCGGACAGGTTGATGACCAGCGTCAGCAGCATCAAAATGGTGGCGATGGCGAAGGCGATGTCTGTCTCGCCCCGCTCACTGGCATACACATACAGGGCCACGGTCAATGTGGCGGAGGAGGATTCCAGCGCAGTCACAAAGTTATTGAGCACCAGGCCGAAGCCGGCGGTGTACAGCAGCGCCGCGCTCTCGCCCACAATGCGGCCCACCGCCAGGATGCAGCCGGTGACGATGCCGTCCACCGCGTTGGGCAGCACCACAGTGCGGACCATGTGCCATTTACCGGCGCCCATGGCCAGGGCGCCCTCCCGGTAGGAGTCCGGCACGGTCTTCAGGCTCTCCTGGGTGGTGCGGACGATGGTGGGCAGGATCATCACCACCAGGGTCAGGCCGCCGGCCAGCACACCGGTCTTCAATCCCATCATCTGGATGAAGAACAGCATACCCACCAGGCCGAAGATGATGGAGGGGATGCCGGTGAGGGTCTCGGTGGCGAACTCGATGACAGCCACCAGACGCCGGTTGGTGGCGTACTCCGTCAGATAGATGGCGGCGCCCACGCCCAGGGGCAGCACGATCACCATGGACAGCAGGATGATATAGAGCGTGTTGAGGATATTGGGCAGGATACCGATGGTGTCGTTGATATAGCTGGACTGGGTAGACAGCAGCTCCCAGCTGATGAATGGGACGCCCCGGTAGAAGATATAGCCGATGATCAGAACCAGCAGCGCGCAGGTGAGGAAGCCGCAGAAGTACAGCACCACCCGCAGGCCCTTGTCGTACAGCTGGCGCCGGGGGGACAGGGTATGAGATTCCATGTTCGGTCAGTCCTCCTTTTTCCGCTTGATAAAGACGTTGAGGAACACATTGATCAGCATGATGAAGAGGAACAGCACCAGGCCGATGGAGAACAGGGCATTGCGGTGGAGGGAGCCCACGGAGGCGTAGGACATCTCCGAGGCAATGGCGGTGGTCAAAAACCGCACCGGCGTCAGCAGGCCCGGCATATTGGCCACATTGCCCGCCACCATAATGATGGCCATGGCCTCACCGATGGCCCGGCCGATGCCCAGCACAATGGCGGTGGCGATGCCGCTGCGGGCAGCGGGCACGCTGACGCGGAACACGGTCTCGATATGGGTGGCCCCCAGGGCCAGAGACGCCTCCTCATACTCCCGGGGCACGGCGCGCAGCGCCGTCTCCGACACGGAGACGATAGAGGGCAGAATCATCACCGCCAGCACGATGATAGCCGCCAGGAGCGTGGCGCCGGAGGGCAGGTCAAAGGCCACCCGGATGGCGGGCACCAGCAGGATCATACCCACCAGGCCGTACACCACGGAGGGGATGCCGGCCAGCAGTTCCACTGCCGCATGAACTACGGCGGCAAACTTAGGCGGCGCCACCTTGGACAGGAAAATGGCCGTCATCAGGCCGATGGGCACCCCCACGAGAATAGCTCCCGCCGTGCCCGCGAAGGAGGTGAGGATGATGGCGAAGATGCCGAAGTCTCCGGTAGAGGCATACCAGCGGGTCCCGAACAGGAAGTTGATGGGCCCGATCTCCAGAATGGCCGGCAGGCCCGAGATGATAAGGTAGATGCTGATGAGGAGCACGAACGCCACAGCCACCATGCCGCAGATAAAGAAGAGGGCATTCATCACCCGCTCCATGGCCTTCAGGGCTTTTTTCCCGGTCATGGGCTCCTTTTTCCTGTCGGCGGTGCCGACCAGCGCGCCGTCCATGGCGGCCTTCACAGCCTGCCCCGCGATTTCATGTTCCATAAGGTTCTCCTTTGTTCCCGGACAAGGCGTCCGTCCAGATTTCAGCGGAACGGCCGCCGCCCCAGTGGTGGGCACGGCGGCTGACCGTATATATGAGGGTGGAAAACAAGCGTTGTCTTACTGGGCCACGGGCACGGCGCCGGCGTTGGCGATCAGGTCGCTGGCGGCGGTGGAGGTGGCGAAGTCGAAGAAGGCCTGGGCCGCGTCCGACAGGGCCTCATCGGTGCGGGTGGCGAACACGAAGGGACGCTGAATGGCATAGCTGCCGTCCAGGACCGTGGCCTCAGAGGGAGCCACGCCGCCCACAGTCAGGACCGTGATGCCCTTCTGATCCTGCACGGCGGAGAGGGAGGCATAGCCGATGGCGCCGGGGGTGGTACGGACCGCCTCGATCACGGCGCCGGTAGAGCTCAGCTCCTGGGCCAGCACGCACTGGTCCTCAGTGCCGGTGATAGACTCGAAGCCGTCACGGGTACCGGAGCCGGACTCACGGCCGATCACGGCGATGGCGCCGGCGTCGCTGCCGAACTCAGACCAATCGGTGACAGCGCCGGTGTAGATGGAGGCGATCTGCTCCAGGGTCAGGTCGGAGACGGGGTTCTCAGCGTTGACGATCACGGCGATGCCGTCCAGGGCCACGATGGTCTCAGTCAAGCCGCCCGCCTTCTCGTCATCGGTCAGTGCGCGGGAGGCCAGGCCGATGTCGCAGCTGCCGTTGGACACGGCCTCGATGCCGGCGCCAGAACCGGTGGGGTTGTAGGTGACGGACACGCCGGAGTTGTCGGCCATAAACTGCTCACCCAGGGCGCCGATGACCTCCTCCATGGAGGTGGAGCCGTCGGTGGCCACAGTGCCGCTCAGCTCAGCGGTCTCCTCCTGGGCGGCGTCGTTGGAAGCGGTATCATCCGTGGTGTCGTCAGCCGTGGTGTCACCGCCGCAGCCGGCCAGCAGAGCCATGACCATGGTCAGGGACAGCAAGAGCGAAAATACTTTTTTCATATCGAAGATTACTCCTTTTCCTATGTCTGTTGCTCAAGGGACGGTCTTAGTATAAACAGCCGGAAGTAAAATCCGACACCAGGACTCTGTAAAGTCTATGTAAAATCCTTGCAAGCGCATACAAAGGCAAAAAAACAGCTCCCGGATTGCTCCGGGAGCTGTTTTCAAAAACGAATCAGGCATTTTCAGGCAGCGGGGATGGTCAGCACCTGCCCGATGTGGATCATGCCGGGGTCACGGATGGTATCCCGGTTGGCCTCGTAGATCACAGTCCAGCGAGTGCCGGTGCCGTACACCTCATAGGCGATGTTCCACAGGCAGTCTCCCGCCTCCACGGTGTAGGTCTGGGCCTGGGGAACAGGCTCCTCCGGCGTCTCCTCCGCGGGAGCCTCGGTCTCTACCGTGTAGTCCTTAGCCAGGTTCGCCTTCAGGGCGGTCACCTCGTCTGCGGTCAGGCCGGCGTCCAGCATATAGTCCTCTGCCGCAGCGGCCAGATCCACAGTGGTCAGATCCGTGCCCTCCGCAGCGCCGGTGATGTTGGTGAGGATGGAGACGATGTTGCTGTTCTTCACCGCCTCATACTGCTCGCCGCCTTCTTCCAGGTGATAGTAATTCACATAGGTGGTCATGTAGTCCGCCACAACCTCGTCATAGGTGGCGCCCATCAGGCACTCCAGCAGGGCGGAGACAAAGCCGGCCCGGTCCTTGCCCTCGGTGCAGTGGACCAGATAGGGCCCCTCATTCTCCGCGAAGAAGCGCAGGCCCTCCGCCAGGCCGGACTTGAAGTCGGCAGCGGTGAAGTCCACGCCCAGGTTCAGGGCCTTCACCTTCCCCGCCTCGTACAGAGACTGGTAGTAGGGGGAGTCGAAGCCCTCGGCGGCGATGTAGCCCTCGATCAGCTCGTTGGAATCCGCCAGGTTCATGACCGCCTGGATGCCGCCGGCCTCTGCCAGGTCATCGGCATAGGAGGCGCGGCCCAGCTCGTTGTTCACGGGGCTGCTGCTGCGGAAAAAGGCGTTCTCCCCCAGATCGCCCACAGCCACGTTGCGGAAGTTGGCGAACACCGCGTCGGAGGCGTAGTCCGCCCGCTCGTCGGTGCGGGTCAGCTGGTGGATGAGGTACTGGTCATAGTAGCCGCCCTGCTCCTTCATGGAGATGGAGACGGTGATGCTCTCCAGGGACTGGCCCTCGGGGAACTCCCAGGTGTAGGAGCCGTCCTCGGCGGTGACCTTGGCGGCCAGGCCGTTGCTGGTCGCAAAGTCCCCCATGTTGATGGCGGCGATCAGCACACCCTCGCTGTCCCGCAGCACCAGCGCGCCGGTGTCCACATCGGAGTAGTTGGTGCACAGGGGCATGTCATACCCAGTGCCGTTGACGGTGACGGTCAGCAGGTCGCCGTATGTGTAGCCGCCGTCCTTCAGGTCCGCCGGATCGATGTCCAGGACGATGTTGCCATACTTCTGGATCTCGGTTACGCCGCCCTCCAGGGTGGGGTACTCCGTCTCCGCAGCGGATGCGGGCAGCGCCAGGCTGAGCATCAGCACCAGGGACAGGAGCAGGGACAATGTCTTCTTCATACGCATTCCTCCCAAATTCTCGTCGGTCCTGTTGCGGGACCTTCTGTTTCGTATCATAGCACAGGCGTTTCCGCTTTTCCAGAGGGTTCCCTCCTTTTCACGCATTTTTTCAGGTCTTCCCGGAGCTGGCATCCGCTCTTGCGGTCCGCTTTCGGGTTAGATATAATAGAGGGGTATTTCATGGAACCTGGGAGGCACGACTATGGACTTCACGGAACTCCGCCATTTGGCGGAGCAGATCGAGACAGAGTGCGGCAAGGCCATCATCGGCAAGGGTGAGCAGATCCGCCTGGTACTCACCAGCCTGTTTGCCGGCGGGCACGTGCTGATTGACGATATCCCCGGCGTGGGCAAGACCACGCTGGTGAAGGCCCTCTCCGCGGTGCTGGGCTGCGGCATGGTGCGGGTGCAGTTCACCCCGGATCTGCTGCCCTCAGACATCGTGGGCATGAACATTTACAGCCAGAAAACCGGGGAGATGGTCTTCACCCCCGGCCCCATCATGACCAACATCCTGCTGGCGGACGAGATCAACCGGGCCATCCCCCGCACCCAGTCCGCCCTGCTGGAGGCCATGGAGGAACGGCAGGTGTCCGTAGACGGCGTCACCTATCCCCTGGCCCCACCCTTCATGGTCCTGGCCACCCAGAACCCCGTGGAGACGGAGACCACCTTCGCCCTGCCCGCTGCCCAGCTGGACCGCTTCCTCTTCAAGCTCTCCATGGGCTACCCCACCCCCAGGGAGGAGGCCGCCATGCTCCGAACCGTGGGAGACGGAGCCGCCTTTGCGGACCTCCGCCCCCTGCTCTCCCCGGAGGAAGTCAATCGGTTCACCCGGGAGATCCGGCAGGTCCGCCTGTCCGATCCGGTGGTGGCGTACATCGTGGAGCTGGTCCAGGCCACCCGGGAGCAGCCGGAGCTGGCCTGCGGCGCCAGCCCCCGGGTGTCCCGGGACCTGTTCCGGGCCTCCAAAGCCTATGCCGCCCTCTCCGGCCGGGACTATGTCACCCCGGACGATGTGAAGTATCTGGCCCGCTACGTCCTGCCCCACCGGGTACTGCTGTCCCATCAGGCGGCGCTCTCCGGCCTGGAGGCGGCCGGCGTGGTGGAGACCGTACTGGCCCAGGTGCCCTGCCGGGAGACCGGGGAGGTCCTTGCCCATGGCCAGAACGCCTGAGTCCGCTGCAGTGGACTTCGCTGAGTCCAGCCTGTTCACGGGGCGCTTCTCCATCCTGGCCCTGGCGGCCTGCGGAGTGGGCTTCAGCCTGAGCGGGCGGCTGCCCGCCGCCATCTTCTCTCTAGCGGCCGCCGCCGTGGCCACCGCGGCCCGCCTCTGGGCCCGCCATGTGCTGGACGGCGTGAACGCCGCCCTCCAGGCGGAGCGGAGCTGCGTCTTCCCCGGGGAGCCCTGTCCTCTGCGGGTGACGCTGGACAACCCCAAGTGGCTGCCCCTGGTCTGGCTGACGGTGCGCTTCCCCCTGGAGCCGGGCGGCGTCCTCCGGCCGGAGCACCGCTGGGAGACCGTGGAACTCCCGGAGGGGGGCGTGCAGAAGCCCTATTATGAAAAGAACGTCTCCTTCCTGCTGGGGCATCAGCGGATGTCCTACACCAGCCGCCTCCAGGCGGAGCACCGGGGCCTGCTGTCCTTTGACCGGATCCGGCTGCTCTCCGGCGACGGCCTGTGCCTCTGCGTCCGGGAGAAGGAAATCCCGCTGCCCAGGCCCGTGACGCTGGCGGTGTTTCCCCGGCTGGTCCCCGTGTCCACCCGCTGGTTCCTGCGCAACAGCTGGGAGCTGGAGACCGGCGCCCGGGGCTTTCAGGATGACCGGACCGTGATCCGGAACGTCCGCGCCTACCAGCCGGGGGACAACGCCCGGTCCCTGAACTTCCGCCTGATGGCCCGGGGGCAGGGCGCCATGGTGAACATCTACGAGAAAATCTCCCCCCGCCGGGCCGCGTTCCTGCTGGACGGTGCCTCCTTCGCGGGCCTGCCGCCGGAGGACTTCGAATCTGCCCTGGAGATCCTGGGCTCCCTGGCGGCGCAGCTGATGGAAGAGGAGGTGGCCGTGTCTCTGCTCATCTCCCGCCCCGCCGGGCGGCTGGAGCAGTTTGCCACCTGCCGGGACCGGCGGCAGCTTCCCGCAGTCCTGACGCTGCTGGCCGCCGCAGACACCGCTGTCTCCATTACGGCGGACGAGATCCTGCCGCGCCTCCGCACCCTCTCCGGCGCCTTTCTGATCTGCGGGGATGTCCGCCGCCTGGACGCCGGTACCTGTGCGCTGCTGGAGCGGCACCGCGTCCCCCTGCTGGCCTGGGGTGAACAGTCTCACCCCCTCCTGCGGGTCCTGGACCTGAATGCTTTTCGGGCAGGAGGCGGCCTATGAGACATGGAAAGACCACCGCCCTCAAGTGCCTGCCGCTGGCCACCGAGCTGCTGATTGTCTTCCTGACGGCCGATATTCTGTGGCAGCTCCTGTGTGGCCGGCCGCCCTTCTCCATGTGGGGGTTTCTGCTCTCTGGCGGGCTGATGACCGCAGGCAACAGCCTCTTTCTCCAAAAGCCCCGCCGCTTTTGGCAGATTCTGCTGCTGAACGTTCTTCTCTGCGCCGTCTGGATCCCCCTGCTCAGCCGCACGCTGGACCTGACCTATCCGCCTCTTCTGGTGATTCAGGTGCCCCTGTACCTCTTCCCCCTGTGCCGGGGATACCACTGGGGCGTCACGCCTGTCACGGTCCGCCACCTCCACGGGGCCGGGGAGTACATGGGCCTGTATGGGCTGTTCTATCTGATCGTGGCCTCCTTCGCCCCTCAGCTGCTGGACCGGGTGCCGGTTCTGTTGGCGCTGCTGGCGCTGGATCTGCTGGCAGTGGTGGGGATGCGCACCTCCGGACGCAACACCATTCGGGCCGGTTCTCCCTTCGGGCGGCTCCCGGCCCTGCTGGTCCCAGCGGTCCTGGCCGTGCTGGCTGTGGCCGCCTGCGCTCTGCTGCTGGCCGCCAGGGGGGAGCTGATCCCCATCTTTCAGGCCGTCGGCAGCCTTCTGGAGGGCGCCCTGATCGCTGTATTCCGGTTCCTGACGTCTCTCTTCCAGGGCCGCTCCGCCGGGTCCGCAGGGATGTCCTCCGCCGCCGGAGGCGGCAGTGAGGCCGCTCTGCCTGTGGAAAGCGCCTCCGGCCCCGCCATCGCCCCTCAGCTGGTGACGGCGTTGCTGCTCCTGTCCCTGGCCGCGCTGGTCCTGGCCGGAGTGGCTGCTCTGGTGCGCTGGCTCTGGCGCAGCCGCAGCCGCATCAGATTGCCGGAGGAGGATGATGACGACGGGCTCGTCAGGCAGCGTCTGGGCCGCCGTGGCCTGCTCTCCCGGCTGGGCCAGCGCCTGCGGGTCAGGGCATTTCTGCTGCGGTACGCCGGAACCCCCCGTGCCGCCCTCCTGGAACTGGAGCACTGGGGCGCCCGCCGCCGCTGCCGCCGTCAAAGCCAGGAGACCCCCCGGGAGTATCTGGAACGTCTGGCAGGGGGGCCCCTCCGGGACGCGCTGGATGCGCCCATGCAGGCTCGGTACAGCATTCTGGTGGACGATGTGGAGCGGAGCTTGTACAGCACGCTTCCGCCCCGCCTCTCCCGGGAGCAGGTGCGGGAGCTGCTCTCCACTGTCCATAGAAGCGCCCGCACGCCTCCTGCACGTGCGAAGTGACCGCCGACCGGTCCGCGCCTCCAGAAATGCCCGAGATTCCCGATAACCGAAAATTCAAGAAGGCAGCCGTTCGCATGAACGGCTGCCTTCTTTGTATCCAGGTCGAACCTCGGCACCGGGCATTCCTCTCCGGAGTCTGAAAATACAGCCGACGCCCGCGCTTATGTAGAGGACAGCGCCGGACGGGGCGAACCGCCCCGGGTCTTTTGGGGTGCCGGTTCCACACTAGCTGCGGAATGCTCCGCCTCCGCGGTCTGATTCATGATGAGCATCTGGAGCCGGTTCTCCACATTGGCGTAGCTGGTGTCCGGATCCAGGTCCAGGGGCAGGATCTGCACGCCGGGGAACTCCTCCTTGAGCCGCTTGGTGACGCCCCGGCCGCACACGTGGTTGGGCAGGCACCCAAAGGGCTGGAGGATGATGAAGGACCGGACCCCCTGGTGGGCGTAGTGGGCGATCTCGCCCGCCATCAGCCAGCCCTCGCCGCAGGTGAGGGTCTTGGGGATGAAGTGCTCCACGTCACTGTACAGGTCCTGAGGCCGGGCCGCCGGGTGATACAGGGGATGGGACCGGGCAATGCGCTCCAAAAACCGCTGGATGAACTCCACGGCGCCGTCCAGGGCGAAGGGATAGGGCGCCAGATGGGCACCGAAGTCCCGGATCTCGCTGATGGCCGCCTGGAAGTCCTTGCGGAACTGGTAGGTGATGCGGGGCAGGATGACCTCCATGTCGTTGCGTTCCAGGTACTCCTCCACGTGGAAGTTGGTGCCGGGATGAAAGTTCACCAGCAGCTCGCCGGTGACCAGCACCCGGGGCTTGCGGCGGGAGCGGTCATAGCGGAGCCCCCGGAATGCCTCGATGGCCCGCCGGAAGGCACCGATCATCTTGCCCAGCCCCTGCTTGGATGCGGCGGCAATCCACTCCACACATTCGCTGAACACGCGGTTCGTCTCGCCTGCCGCCGTCTCATAGGGGCGGATCTTCCGGCACAGCTCCTCCAGAATGTCCAGCATGGAGAAGGCCCACGCCGCCAGCAGCACAGACCGGGCCCCCAGCATGGACACGCCGGGGTGGATACCCTTGGTGTCGCCAGGGTCTGTGGTGAGGATGGGGACGTTTTCAAATCCGGCGCTGTCCAGCGCCTTGCGCAGAATCGCGGTGTAATTGGCCATCCGGCAGTCGCAGCTGAGCTTGGCCATGCCCACGGCCACGGAGTCCTCCGGATAGTTTCCCTTCTGCAGGGCGTCGATCAGCTCGCCGATGACCATCTGACAGGGGAAGCAGATGTCATTGTGGGTGTACTTCTTCCCCACCCGGATCTGCTCCACGCCGCCCACCGGCAGGCTCACCGCCCGAATACCCTCCCGGTCCATCAAGGCCGTGAGAAGAGTGGACACCGGGGCGGAGATATTTGGCACCAGCACAGTCCGCAGCTTCCGGTCCTCCTTGCGGTACTTCACCGCGTAGGGCTCCGGCAGGCGGCAGGCCGCCTGCTCCGCCTGGGCAGAGCGGCGCAGCTGTACCGTCTCAATAAAGGACTGGACCCGGATGCCGAGAGACCCGGCGGCCTCGCTCTCATCCACCTTCAGGATCAGGGGCGGCTTGCCGCTGCCCTCCCCCAGCAGGCGGATGATCTCATCGGACAATATGGCATCATGGCCGCAGCCAAAGCTGACGATCTGCACGTACTCCAGGCAGGGCTGCTCCGCTGTCACCATGGCGCCGGAGAGCATCCGGGCGTGGAAGTCATTGGTGATCTCCACACGGGACCGGCGCAGGTCCGCCTTCTCCAGTCCGGGCAGGCTATCCACCGTCAGCACCGGGATGCCCCGACGGGTGAACATCCCGGACAGGTCGTGGTTGATGAGGGGGTCCGTGTGATAGGGCCGTCCCGCCAGCACCACGGCGAAACCGCCCGCCTTCCCGGTGTCCGCGATGACCCGCTTTCCCTCCTCCACCAGCTGATGGCGGAAAGAGAGGATGGCCGTCTCCGCCTGACGGTAAGCGGCCTCCGCCTGCCGCTTTGTGGCGCCGCAGTGTTCCACGGCATACCGGCAGATCTGCCGCTTCCGGTCCTGCTTGCTGAACCAGTGGAACACCGGCGTCTCAAAGCCCACGGAGAAGTGCTCCCCGGGGGACTGGAAGTTCCGCACCACCATGGAGTAGCCCATGATGACCGGGCAGACGTAGGGGCTCTTCTCCCCTTTGTTCTCTGTGGGCATGTGGAGGATATAGGGCAGGAAAATCCGGTCTACGCCCTGTTTGGACAGGTCCAGCACATGGCCGTGGACCAGCTTGGCCGGAAAACAGATGGTGTCCGACGCCACGTACTGCAGTCCGCTCTCATACTGTCTGCGGCTGCTGGGATGGGAGAACTTCACCCGATATCCCAGAGCCCGGAAGAAGGTACTCCAGAAGGGCATGCTGTCCCAGAACTCCAGCACCCGGGGCAGGCCCACGGTCTGGCTCTGCTCCTCCCGCACGGGGGATACCGGATATGTCTTGAACAGCAGCTCCTGCCGCAGCCGGAACAGGTCCGGCACTTCCTGGGCCTTATGGGCAGGTGCCGCCTCCATCACAACGGCGCCCCGGTCGCACCGGTTGCCGGTGACATAGCAGCCACCGTCCGGGAAATGCAGGATCGTCCGGCTGCAGTGGTTGGTGCAGTGGGGGCAGAGTACACCGCTCTCCCGGGTGTATTGGAAGTTTTTCACCGCGTCAAAGCCGATGAAGGCGGAGCAGCGGCCGTTGGCGTAGCCGTGGGCCTCCACCTCCTGCTTCACCGCGAGAGCCGCACCCAGAGCGCCCATCTCGCCGGGATAGGGGGCCAGGGTCACGTCCCGGCCCAGATACTCCTCCAGGGCCCGCAGGACGGCGAAGTTCCGGAAGGTGCCCCCCTGGACCACTACCCGATCCCCCAGCTCCGCCACGTTGGCGATGCGGACCACCTTTGTAAACACGTTCTCGATGATGGAGCGGCACAGCCCCGCCATCAGGTCGTCAGGCTGCTTGCCGTTGCGCTGCTCGTTGATGATGGTGCTGTTCATGAACACAGTGCACCGGCTGCCCAGCTCGGCAGGGGCCTGAGATCGGAAGGCGGCGTCCGCCACCTGGTCCACCGGCATCCCCAGGGTGGCGGCGAAGTTCTCCAAAAAGGAGCCGCAGCCGGAGGAGCATGCCTCGTTCAGCATGATGTTCGTGACCACGCCGTCCTTCAGCCAGATGGCCTTCATGTCCTGGCCGCCGATGTCCAGCAGAAACGTGGCGTCCGGGAAGAAGCGGCGGCAGCCCCGGGCGTGGGCCACGGTCTCTACTGTGTGGTAGTCGGCGTGAAAGGCAGCAGAGAGCATCTGCTCGCCGTAGCCGGTGGTGCCCAGGCCCAGCACCTCCAGCTGGATGCCCAGCTTCTCATACTTCTCCGCCAGGGCCAGCAGGCCCTCCCGGACCACCTTCAGCGGCTCCCCCTGGTTGTTGTCGTAGAAAGTGTCCGTCACCTGCTCGTTCTCGTCTATAAAGACGAACTTGGAGGTGGTGGAGCCGGAGTCGATGCCGATGTACCCCCGCAGAATCTGCCGGTCCGCGGCATCCACCGGCCGGCGCAGTTCCGTCCGGTGGCGGCGGAGAAAGACCTCCCGCTCCTCGTCGCTGGCAAAGAAGGGCCTGCCGGTGCCGGAGGGCCCTTCGGTCTGGGCCGGGGCCTTGTCCAGCCGCTCCATGGCCTCTGCCAGGGTCATGGCGTCCTCCTGTCCGGGGAACAGCTCGTCGATGGCGATGGCGGTGCCCCGGGCCACGATGGTCTCCGGGTGGTCCGGTCGAACGATATCCCTTTCCTCCAGATTCAGCCGCTCCGCAAACACCCGCACCAGCGTAGGGTTGAAGGTCAGCGGGCCTCCCTCAAAGATGATGGGGGCCGTCAGCTCCTGTCCCTGGGACAGGCCGCCGATGGTCTGCTTGGCGATGGCGTGGAAGGTGGAGAGCGCGATATCCGCCCGCTCCGCCCCCTGGATCAGCAGGGGCTGGATGTCTGTCTTGGCAAACACGCCGCAGCGGCCGGAGATGCTGTAAACGGTCTTCCCGCGGGCAGCCAGCTGCTCGAACTCGTCCGCCGGCACGTTCAGCAGCGCGGCGATCTCATCGATAAACGCGCCGGTGCCTCCGGCACAGCTGCCGTTCATCCGCATGTCGGAGGTCTGGAGCTTTCCGCTGGCCTCGTCATAGCGGAAGAAGATCACCTTGGCATCCTGTCCGCCCAGTTCCACCGCGGTACGGACCTCCGGATACAAGGCCCGGACTGCCGCCGCGTTGGCCACCACCTCCTGGACATAGCAGGCCCCTAGGGCGGCGGCAATGGGCCGTCCGCCGGACCCGCACACGCCGATACGGAACCGCATACCGGGAAAGTGACCGGCCGCCTCCTCCAGCAGCTGCCGGACGGCATCCGCCTGATGGGCGTTATGCCGCTGATAGCGGGTGAACAGTACGCTGTTGTCAGCCGGGTCCAGGGCCACTGCTTTGACGGTGGTGGACCCCACATCCACGCCGAGGCGCAGAATATCCGAATTGATATGTGCCATATACACTCCTTCTAGGGAAAACGCCCCAGACCCGTACGGCAGCCTGGAGGGCGCGCCGGCGGATCGGGGGCTGGTCTCCCACATCTCTGTTTATTCGAACTCATTATAGCACGTTTTTCTCACAGGCTCTTGTATATTTTTCGTAAAGAATTCGCCGTTTTAGCTATCTTTTTCCCCAAAAAAGTCCGCCATCTTCCCATCCATTTTCGTCAAAGCAGCATCCGCAGGCACACGTCCCCGCAATCGAATCGCATAGGCGAGCGGAGCCGTATTCTTTGCGGTCCGATTGCGGGGCAGAGCCTTTCCGCCGTGCGGATGGTTCCGCTGAAAAAGAAAAGCGGGCACAGGCGGAATCCAATCCCCTGCGCCCATGAATGCATTTAGACAAAAAAACAACCACATCTTTTCGATGTGGTTGTTTTTCTGGAGGTGACACCCGGATTTGAACCGGGGAATCAGGGTTTTGCAGACCCTTGCCT
>OGIE01000286.1_pt1 | contig 75055 bp, 55 predicted proteins | sample 1571581 | NCBI WGS metagenome assembly OGIE01 (sample SAMEA2582021, study PRJEB24529) | metagenome | biome: Human gut stool | place: China | collected 2011
GAACCCGTTGAACACAACGGGGGATATGCCGCCAAGATGACGACAAATGAACAGAATGCCCTTATTTTCGGAAAATTAATTGCAGCAGGAAGCATGTATACAGGATGTTTCAAATTTGATGTCGGCGCTCTTAACGATCCTCGCTCCATGACTCACTTTGGAATCCCGCATACCTTAAGAATCAAGTCTATTGAATTTGACGCAAGGTATGAACCTGGCCCACAATTGAAACAAGCTGTTAAGAGTGGCTCAAAATACTCTATCGAAGATCGCGAAGGTGTGGATGTCGGCCAAGCCTTTGTTGAGTTGATCCGTTGGACAGGTACTGGAGAATTTGAATACCACGGAAGACCGGCAGACGGAGTTGAATTACTCGGAAGAGGGGAAATCCTTTTTGACGGTAAAGATTCAAAATACCGTAATTGGGCACACTACAATCTTCCGGTTGAATACACTGACTATGAAAAAATTCCGACTCATATTGTCATTGTATTTAGCTCTAGCAAGAGTGGAGATATTTTCTTAGGAGCTCCTGGTAGTACAATGGAAGTCGATAATGTCAAATTGATTTATTAAATAACAGACACATGAAACATTACATCATATATATACTTGTATTTCTAATCTGTGGAGCTTTCGCTGCGCAAGGACAAGAAAATATAAAGAAAACAGACGATGTTGATTATCGTTTTGCATTGGGGGTTCAGTTAGGAACAGACATTGGGGGAGCAGTTCCCTTTCCGTTCAAATATATACCTGAAACATTCAATCCTTACCCGAAATTGAATTTATCATTAGGAGCCAAATTATCCTTCCCGATTACCTCTCAATGGTCTCTAGGAACCGAGTTCACGTACAAAACGATCACGATGAACGCCGATGCCAGAGTTGAGAATCAGCGTTATCAAGACAAAGACCTCGTTCAATACTTTTCCGGATCGGCTGAAATGCACATGGATTTTACCATGCTTGAAATTCCCGTGTATACCAAATACACGTTACGAAACGGGAAAGATCGACTTCTACTTGGCCCCTATTTCGCATGGGTAATGAAAAGTTCATTTGTGATTGATCCTAAAAAAGGATACATAGGGACTACCGGACCGGATAAAGTCGACTCGATCATGCCGGAAGATATGGATGACATGGATTTTAACTCTTCCCTAGACTCTTGGGATTTAGGTATATTAATGGGATATGAGCGAAAACTTTCAACCCGTTTCGAACTTGGTCTAAGATTCTCATGGGGATTCAAGGATATATTCAAAAGCAATAACCAATATTTCGATTATAGCATGTTACACATGCGAGGAACTGTGGTTATCAGCTACAATTTATTTGATATCAAACCGCCCCGGTTCCCAAAATTTAGTAAAAGATAATTTAAATAAAAGAGAGACTAGGGGAAGCTAGTTTTATATTAACGTCAGTTCGATGAAATTTACTTGATTAATTTATCAGTAAACCGACTTCATCGAACTGACGTTCAACTTTTATAGGAGAAAATACATCTGTAAATCAGCATAAAAACAGGTAATTACCATGGAGAGTTACTATTTTATTAGATCATTAATAGTTAATCACTACTTATTAAGTACCGTCATGAACCCTATACGAACCCTATAGTAACCCTATATGAACCCTATTATAATAAGGTTTGTAAAAGCTTCATATTAGATTTCTAAAAGATTATTATCACTATTAACCAGTAACTCATCAAGAATTCATGATGCAATCACGTATTACATCAATAAGGAATCTCCTGTAATGATGTATATACAATTAATTAAGGATTATAAATGTTATAATTGAAATGAATAAATCAACTACTTTTATCGCTATTTATCAATAAATAAAATAGATACGTTTCATCGGACTGACGTTATATTAATTAGCTTGTTAGACATCCCCCTTTTTTTATTGCATCAACTTTTCCGTCGTGTCTACCAACTTATACAACTTATCCGACCGTCGTAATTTAGTTTCGCAAGGCATGGAAAACACGGCACCTTTCTCGATCTGCTCCACGGGTTCCATTTCCAACCGTAATTCGGGAACGATCATCTGGACCACCCCGGTATTCGGGCCGACAATCATTACCTCGTCACCCACTTTCAAATCATAGGACTCCAATTTAAACTCCCCGACTTGCAATTTACCGAAATAATTGGTCACTTTACCGATACATATTTTCTTCTTCGTGGCTTTCGAACCATACACCTCGCTCCATTCGCCCAAACGTTGCCCCAAATAATAACCATCCCAAAAGCCCCGATTAAACACGGTGGACAGGCGTTTTTTCCAGTCCGCGATCTTCTCTGCCCCGTAACTTCCGTCAAGATATGCTTCCAAAGCTTCACTGTAACATTCACAGACTGCCTTCACGTATTCGGCCGGACGGGCACGCCCCTCGATCTTAAACACCCGCACTCCCGCATCAATCATTTTATTAATAAACCCGATCGTGCATAAATCCTTGGGCGACATGATATACTTCCCATCCACTTCCAACTCGATATCGCTCTCAGTATCTTTCACCGTGTAAGAACGTCGGCATATCTGGTAACAAGCGCCTCGGTTGGCCGAAGCGTTCATTTCGTGAAGACTCAAATAACATTTCCCGGAAACCGCCATACACAACGCCCCATGAGCAAACATTTCAATCTGTATCAATTCTCCCTTGGGGCCACGCAAATCATTTTCAACAATTTGACGATGAATCGTCATCACCTGATCCATATCCAACTCGCGAGCCAATACCACGACATCGGCAAATTGGGCATAAAACTTCACCGCCTCATAATTCGTGATATTACATTGCGTACTGATATGCACCTCAACCCCGACAGACCGGGCGTACAAGATTGCTGAAATATCCGAAGCGATAATTGCCGAAACACCCGCTTCCTTGGCACAATCAATAACCTGATGCATCTTCTGCAACTCGGTATTATATATAATCGTGTTCACCGTGAGATAGGTCTTCACGTCACAAGCACTACAACGCTCCACGATATTCCGCAGATCGTCCAACGTGAAATTAGCCGACGAACGGGAGCGCATATTCAATCCTTCCACCCCAAAATAAACAGAGTTCGCCCCTGCTTGTAATGCAGCCTCCAAAGACTCATAAGAACCTACCGGAGCCATCACCTCAAAATCTTTCCTTTTCATATCGTTTCTTTAAGCAGACAAAAGTAACTCCCTTAATTGAAAATTAAAAATTTAAATGCCATTCTCTCATCCTCATATAACTTAACTTTATGAACTATTTCTCGTCTTTTCCCGTATATACGCGTAAAAATCAACGATAACACATACTATGAAATCTCCGTCATTACTACTCTCTGTTACGCCTATCTTCGTGTTAATCGGCTTCTTGTTTCTGAACGTGATCTACTTTGACGACCCGCTGGGCGGGGCCAATCAAATAGCACTCATGATCACGGCAACTATAAGCGGTATCATTGCCGGAGTTCATCACGTGAAATGGAAAACCATACAAAGTAAAATATTAAGCATGATCAATTCCGCCATGCCCGCGATTCTCATTCTATTACTTATCGGAGCATTAAGCGGCACGTGGATGCTGAGCGGGGTGATCCCGACCATGATCTATTACGGGATAAAACTCATGTCGCCTTCTTTCTTTCTGGTAGCCTCCGTCATCATTTGCAGCATCGTCTCCGTTGCCACGGGAAGTTCGTGGTCAACGATCGCCACCGTGGGCGTGGCCATCATCGGTATCGGAAACGCATTCAACATGAACACGAGTATTGTTGCCGGGGCTGTCATTTCCGGAGCTTACTTCGGGGATAAAATGTCCCCGCTTTCCGACACGACAAACCTGGCATCCGCTATCGCCGGGACCGACATCTTCACGCATATCCGCTACTTACTCTATACTACTACACCAACTTACCTGATCACGCTAGTTATATTTGGAGTAATCGGTCTATGGTATCATAACTCCACGGAAATCAGCGATACCGACATGATCCTGTCTGGTATTGAAAGCACATTCCACATCACTCCCTGGCTATTTCTAGTTCCCACTTTACTGGCTTTCATTATCATCAAAAAAGTCCCGCCGGTTCCGGCCATGCTCGTGGGGATCGGTCTCGGCGTGCTTTTCGCTTTAATCTTCCAAGGGCAATTAATAAATAGCCTGATTCAAGGGGAGCAGTTCTCTAACGCTTATCAACTTATCGTTCAAACCATATTCGGAAGGATGAAACTATCGACAGGAGCCCCGGAGATCGACTCGCTATTATCCACCCGTGGAATGGAAGGAATGTTAAACACGGTATGGCTCATCATTATGGCCATGATATTCAGCGGCATCATGGAAGCCGGGGGATTTCTCAAACGTATTAGCGAAGCCCTGCTTTCATTTGTAAAAAGCGACACTTCGCTCATCTCCACAACCATTTCTACCTGCATCCTGTTCAATATTACCTCTTGCGATCAATACCTCTCCATCGTGGTCCCGGGTAAGATGACTCAACAGATATATAAAGACCGGGAACTGAAACCGGAAGTATTAAGCCGGGCTCTCGAAGATTCCGCCACGGTCACCTCGGTACTTATCCCGTGGAATACCTGCGGGGCCACGCAAGCGAGAGTGTTGGGGGTTGCCACATTGGACTATCTTCCCTACTGCTTTTTTAACCTGATCAGCCCGGTAATGAACATTTTTATAACTTCTATAAACTATAAAATCCGCCGGATTCATCATCACCATTCGAAAATCAATTCTTAACGAAACAAGTTAAACTTTCATTAAATCTTTATATTCATTGCAAAAGCAAAAAAAACGTTCTATATTTAGCTGTGATAAAAAGAACTATTTATCACTCTAAGAAACGCACCATGATACTAAAACGATACAACGCCAAATCACGACTTTTAATCAAGTCACAAATCGGGCTGGTGATCCTTTTCACCATTCTGTGCATACACCCGGCGATTAGTCAAGTTCAAGAAAAACAACCCGTTCAGGATTCCACGGCTGATAATAAGGTCCACCTGTTCGTGGAAGAAATGCCCGTTTTCCCCGGCAACTTGAATGCCTGGATATACAACAACATTCATTATCCGGAAGCCGCAAAAGACAAGGGAATCGAGGGAAGAGTCTACGTCCGGTTCATCATAGAAAAAGACGGATCTGTCAGTGATGTGAAAATCATCCGTGGAGTCTCTCCCGAACTGGATAACGAGGCGAAAGAAGTTATCGCTTCCATGCCCAAATGGTTTCCCGGAAAACACAACCATGTTCCCGTACGAGTTTCCTACACCGTGCCGGTCTATTTCGCACTAAGAAGCACTCCCCCCAGCGTTGAAAGGCGTACCTTCGAGAAATACCTGAAAGTGTTAAACAACGAGGAAGAGAAACTGAAAACCGGACTCGACACGGTTCCCCAAGCCTCTTTTGACATGTATCGCCTCTACCTGAAAAAACGCTACGGATCAGACAACGCCGCTTACAAGAGAATTGTCACCTCGGCCCGCGAACAACAACAGTCCTCGGAAATCATGTTAAGCATTGTCATGCCCACGATGTCTCTCCCCGTTACAGACAAGAACAAGATATTACAATTCTACAAAGAAGAATGGGAAGAACAAATCCGCCTCATTGATAGCCTTCCCGGTGAAAATTTCATCACCGAATACGTGAAAATCACACCTCGTTTCAGAGCTAACACGACACTACGGGAAATTAAAATTCGTGATTATCTGGGGCTTAAAAAATTCAAAAGATACGTCGAAGACTGCATCTTCAGTCCGGGCAAACTGATTCGGGCCGTTATTGCTAACCCGTTCATCGGGAAATGGGAAAAAATATCAGAGAACGGGGTTGATACCAAAAATGTCCTACAAAAAGAATTCTATGATGATTTCACGTTCAGTTGTTCCAACGGTGTCAGCGGCACGTACAAAATCACGAACGGGCGATACCTTTCCGAAACCTCACCATCGGTTAAAATAAAAGACATCATGGAATATCACGCCAGTTACGAGTACGAAGTAAATAGCCGGATTCTGGTGCTCACGGGAGAAGTAAAATTGAAACTGGCCGACGGAACACAGAAAAATATCCAGGTCAAGGAAACGTGGCGTAGGATAGAGTAAAAATAAAGTTTTTTTTATACCTTTGTTTGATTCATTACGTGATATTAAATCAAATAAAAAGTTATATGAACGAGGAAGTACAATTTTATCTCGACGAAGCAAAAGAGAGAATGGAAGCCGCTCTGACTCATCTTGAAACAGAACTTAGCAAGATCAGGGCAGGAAGAGCCAACCCGAAAATCTTACAAGACGTGCTGGTTGACTATTATGGTAGTCCTACCCCGTTATCACAAGTTGCCAATATTTCAACCCCGGATCCGAGAACGATTGCCGTTCAACCATGGGAGAAAAGCATGATTGCCCCGATCGAGAAAGCGATCATGAATGCTAATCTCGGACTGAACCCCGATAATAACGGAGAACTTATCCGCATAAATATCCCGCCTCTCACGGAAGAACGCAGACGCGAACTCGTGAAACAAAGTAAAGGCGAAATGGAAACCGCGAAAGTAAGTATCCGTAACGCCCGCCGGGATGTCATCGAACAAGTGAAGAAAATGGTTAAAGACGGACTCCCCGAAGACATGTCCAAGGATGCCGAAGCCATAGCTCAGAAAATGACAGACGAATACGGCAAGAAAGCCGATGAGTATTTCGCAAAGAAAGAGAAAGATATCATGACGATATAATAAAAAATCCCGGCTTTTGCCGGGATTTTTTATTATATCTTCTTCAGGTCTTCCGGGGTATCTATCCCGATAGATTCGTGATCCGTGATACTCACGGCAATCGTGTAACCATTCTCCAACCAACGTAACTGTTCCAATGACTCGGCCTGTTCCAGAATACCTTGCGGAATAGAAGTCACAGCTTTAAGAATCTCCGGGCGATAAGCATACATGCCCACGTGCTTATAATAGGGCGTTTTAGCTAACCACGCATCCCGTTCCACTCCCCGGCAATAGGGAATCGGATTCCGGCTGAAATAAAGAGCCGTACGACGATCAGAAAATACCACTTTCACCTTATTCGGGTCAAAAATCTCGTCATTCTTCTCGAAAGGCTTTGCTAATGTCGCAATCTGGACGGCTGGCTCTTCAAACCGGACAATCAACGATTCAATCTGTTCCGGAATAATAAAAGGTTCATCTCCCTGCACGTTCACCACCACGTCAAAACTCCGATGTAGCATTTCCCTCACTTTCGTGTAGGCCTCGTAACACCGATCCGTTCCGCTACGATGCGCCTCGGAAGTCATCACGGCCCGTCCGCCAAAAGCGGTCACGGCATTGTAAATACGCTCGTCATCCGTGGCGACATAAACGTAATCCGAGACAGCAACAGCTTTCTCGTAAACATGCTGAATCATCGGTTTCCCGGCAATATCCACCAAAGGCTTTCCCGGAAAACGAGTGGAAGCATAACGAGCCGGGATCAATATCAATGTATTTTCCTGAATTGTCATATTTAATTTATCTAGTCTCTTCTCCTGAATATATACGCCGCAAATGATCGGAATTAGCCAATATTTTCAGCTTCAGATTTTGCGGGTAATTCGGATGTTTCTCCAAAAACGTATTCACCATCGAATACACGTTTTTACTCGTGTGCCCGGATAATCCCGCATTCAGCCACGAATTAGGGAAAAAGATATCTCCTGTCTCCTGGATTTCCAGCAAAGCTCCCAATATTTTGGGAACATACTCTTCCGCCTCCATCCTCCTCCGCGGATGATTCAACCAGCGCAAACACTCTGCCACCCATACCTCATTCACCCGGTTCTCATTTACCAGCAAAGCATTAAACACACTGTCCCGTACCTGTTTGTTCCCCGACAAAGAAGGTAGCACGTATTCAAAACGATCCAATAAATCTTTATTCCGAACCGTTTTCATGACATATCCTTTTACCTCCTCGTACATACTCGTATCCCTCAGTGCGAGATTAAATGCAATATTGATCCTATCCTGATCGTTGATTGTCACGCCAGTCGGCAACTCGGCTCCTTGCAAGATTCCCGCCATATAACTACAAGTCTTGGAAGAAGAACAAATCGACAATAGCGTATTAAAATATGACTTCTTATTCTTCCCTTCTGCCTTGTTATTCACCATATTCATGCAAAAACGCTCCAGATCATCCTGCAACAACTGGCGACTTCCTTCATCCAGGTAAGTCGAATAAACCGATCTCAGAAAACTCAACGTCCGGTTCACGATCAGGTTATCCTTTTCCGCGGGTAAATGCTTGATACAAAGTTTTACGAAAAACTCCCCTTTCACCTTCTTGTTCAACACACCCTCGTAAAGCAGCTGCCACCCCACGGCCCGGTAAAGCGGGTTACCGATTTTCCCCAGTTCCTCGTCCAGAAAACGGATCGAGTACTCCGTAGGTAAAAAACAACCATACCCCAAAACTTCCCCGTCCGGTAATACCACCGACTCGCCATGCCTGAACGGAGTCAACGTATCCCGCAACGGAACCAAGGTTCCCTGCTTTAATCCCATGTAATTCCAACAAACAGAAATCACCTGAGGCCAAACCCGTTTTTTCCCGCTCTCGTCAATCATAGCAATTCCATTTTTCTGGAATTCAATCACGGGAGCCCCGCTTTCTTTTATCCAAATCTCGTTCCACGCCTGCAAATCTTTTCCCGTCGTAGTCTCCAACAACTTGATCAAATCATCCCAATCCGCATTGGAATACGACCACCTGCGAAGATACCTCTGCAAACCGATTCGCAACTGCCGTTCAGAGATTTCCCGTTCCAGCATACGCATCACGACCGGAGCCTTGTGGTAAATAATATCACCATACAGGGTTCCGGCATCCTTCAAGTTGTCCAGCTCCTGCAATATCGGGTGCGTCCCCTTCGTGCGATCCGTCCGTAACGCCGGTTCATAATGATTCAAGAAAAAATTCAAGTGATGATTCACCTCCGGGTACAATTGAGCCATAATCTTATCCGACATGAATCCGGCAAACACTTCCTTCAACCACACGTCGTTAAACCACTTCATGGTAACGTAATCACCAAACCACATGTGAGCCGTCTCGTGGGCGATAACATCGCTACGACTCATTCGAGCCGATAGATCGGCATCCCGATCCAAAAACATCCTTGATGCCAAATAATATGTCGCACCCGGATGTTCCATCCCCCCGTATTGGAACGCGGGAATAGCCACCACGTTATACACGTCAAACGGGTAACGGATACCCGTGTAATGTTCCATCCAGTCCAAGGCATGACTAACCTCTTTGACAATCACCGGGATACTGGCATTAATCTTGGCCGTATCAGTCTCCCGGTGATAAATTCCTATCCATCGGTTCCCCACGTAACGCTCCACATAAGAGAATCGTCCCACGGTAAAAGCGAAAAGATAAGTACTCAACGGTTTTGTCTCCTCGAACTCGTATAATTTATAATCGCTGAAATATTCCGTCCGGACAGGCTCGCCATTGGCAACCGCCCTCCAACGGGAAGGGATCTTCAATGACAACTTGAATCTCGCCTTTATATCAGGCTGATCAAAACAGGGCATCAACGTACGGCACCGATCCGGAACCAGTAACGTGTACAACATATCCTCACTCCTATTTAAAGAAGATTCCCCCGCTTTAAACTGGATGACCAGCTCGTTTCTTCCTTTCTTAAAATTTTCCGGTTGAATAATAATATGTTCGTTCTTGAACGTGTACGGGATCTTTTTCCCGTCCGAAGTCACCGATATTATATTCTCTTTCGCTTCCTTAAAATCCAGAACTACCGGAATCAAATTCAACAACTCGAAAGAGATCACCGACTCTGCCATGATCGCCTCGCTTCTCTCCATGGGGATCGAGAAATATAATTTGTAAGAAACCCCGCCTATATTGGTCTTACGCTCTTTAGCCAGTTCCCTCGACACACCCTTGTCTACCTTATCCTGTTCCTTTTCACAGGCAACCAGCACGAGTAACAATGAAATCACTGCAAATACACGACACACCACGATTTCATTTATTTTTGTTGAACATCACGTTGAATATGGCATTCGCCATTAAAGACCGCCCCGGATTCGATCGCGATATAAGCAGCCTTGATCGTCCCGGTGAACACGGCTTTAGCCCTTAACGACACGGACCCCGTTGATACGATACTTCCCTCCATTGTCCCCAGAATATCAACACTCGGAGAATTAACTTCTCCTTCTACCTTGGCCATCTGTCCGATAACCAAACGTCCCGTCGTATTAATCTTTCCTTTGATTTCCCCGTCAATACGGATGTCATTCGAAGCGTGAAGATCCCCGATGATTTGAGTTCCTTCACTCAGTAAGTTTAACGCGATTTGCTGTTGTGCTTCTTTTCCCATGATTTATCGTTTACTTTATTTTCTTACTAAACGTAACCGTTTTATCTCGTACTTCTCCGCTCTCACGAGTAGTCTACCCGTTTCCACGTCTCCTCTCAAAACGGCATTCTCACCGATTGCCAAAAAAAGAGTTTTCACAGTCCCCTCCACAGTCCCCTCGATATCCAACTCTCGACAAGAAATATTTCCGGTCACCACCGCTCCCGACTTTACTTCCACCCGCCCTCCAGCGATAATATTTCCTAATATTTTACCAAACAAACACAAGCCTCCGGGTAAATTGATATCACCCTCGATCACGGCGTCTTCCAAAACAACAGCCGGTTTTGTTTCCGCACTATCCAAGCTCGCACTTTTTTTCATTTAGCTTCCATAATAACCGACCAAATATACAACAACTAATTTAAAATCGGAAATGAATCCGATCCATATTAAGCACAAAAAAAGCGGGAACCTTGTCCCGCCTATATCAACTCAGAAATTCCTGTTTTGACTATTTATTATTCTCGGATTTCCCGTCGTATCCCCATTTCAAATAAATGGCTCCCCACGTGAATCCGGCTCCAAAAGCGGCAAGAATTAGATTATCTCCCTTCTTCAACTGATCTTCCCACTCGTATAAACACAATGGAATCGTTGCAGAAGTGGTGTTCCCGTATTTATGGATATTCACCATGACCTTCTCTTTCGGCAAGCCCATACGTTCCCCGGTAGCCTTGATTATACGCAGGTTCGCCTGATGAGGAACCAGCCAAGCCACGTCTTCCGAAGTCAAGTTATTCCGGTGCATCACTTCCACCGACACGTCGGCCATGTTCGACACCGCGTGTTTGAACACGGGCTGACCTTCTTGGTAAATATAATGCTCCCTTGCCATAACCGTCTCAAGAGTAGGCGGTTTTAACGAGCCACCCGCTTTCATGTGCAAGTGAACACGTCCCATCCCATCCGAACGCAACACGTGATCAATCACCCCAAAATCCTCGGTTGTCGGTTCCAGCAACACAGCGGAAGCCGCATCCCCGAAAATAGGACAAGTTGCCCGATCCGTGTAATCCGTGATAGCAGACATTTTCTCGGCACCGACCACAATGACTTTTTTATAGCGCCCACTTTCCACGTATTGGGTAGCCGTGACTAAACCATATAAGAATCCGGAACACCCGGCATTAAGATCAAAACTAAACGCATTTTTTATACCCACCATATCGGAAATCACGTTTCCATTAGCGGGAAAATGCATATCGGCAGTTACCGTACAACAGATTAATAAATCAACCTCTTCCGGTTTCAAGCCTGTCTTGCGAAACAAGTCCTCAACCGCCTTGGCCCCGAGATAAGCACTGCCTTTACCGGCATCCCGCAAAATACGTCGTTCTTTAATACCAATCCGAGTCATGATCCACTCATCGGTAGTATCCACCATACGGCTCAACTCTTCGTTTGTCAGAATATAGTCGGGATAATACGCTCCTACCCCCGTGATTACTGCTCTTGGCCTTTCCATAAAATAAAAATTTTCAAATTCGAATAATAGAATCAAACACCTATATACGAGCATAGCCCCCTACTACAGGGGGCTGTATTATTTAAGGCAATCTATCATTGCATAAATATTATGCAACAACTGCTTTCTCAATAGCCAATTTACCCCTGTAATACCCGCATTCCGGACATACAGTATGATACTGTACTGCAGCACCACAATTTGAACACTTTGCTATTGCAGGAACTGTTGCCTTATCGTGTGTTCTTCTTTTATTCCTTCTCTGTTTAGAGATTCGGTGTTTAGGATGTGCCATTTCTCTCTAGTTTTATTTAGTTATTATTAATTAATTTCCTCAATTCATCCCAACGGGGATCAATCTTATCATTTTCTTCCATCGTCAACTCTTCCAGTACATGTTCCATCTCCTCGTTACATTCTCCCTCCGGGTGAACCACGCGAAGCGGGTAATTCAACATGTAAACTTCGTATAGCGGCTCGCTCAAGTCAAGATAATCCTCGTCTTGTGCCAAGACAATAAAATCATCATCATTCCCCTCTTCCCGCTCCCCGTACTTCACGTACAGGTTCATCTCCCCACCAATTGGCAAATCCAATTCTTCCAGACAGCGATCGCAAATAGCTTTCACTATCCCCTCGATCTTCATCCGCACCTCCATCAGCAAGGATGATTTCACGATATCCACTTTCGCGTTTACCTTCCCTTTCGTTCCTGTTGTCGCTTCAAAACAGCCAAAAAAACTGTCATCCATAACAAACTCGAAAGAGTGAACGCCTTCCCCTAAGCCCCTGTGAGCTATCTTATATTCTTTCAATCTGTCCACTAGTCTTGACGTAAAACGGGGGCAAATGTACAAAAAAAAATAATACTCGCTACCAAATACACCAGTTTTTTCTAAAATCCATCCCTCCTTACCCGAAGACTCTCCCCTCACGATTAATTTTTCGTGCTTTCTACCATTTCTTTGCCCTTGCTCGCTTTGCCCTCCGCATGTCTCACGCTTACATCCTGCCGTCACCCCGTCGTTTAAACACCGTTATATTACCCTTGTATAGAACGAAAAGATAAGAAAGCTATAACACAGACTTAACGAAGAGATGTAAGCGTTTGTAAGGAGTAGCACAACCTTTGCCGGGAACATCATACATCTCCCCTACAATAAACTTCATCTTGAATAAAGCATCCATTAAAATCATATCTTCTTTACACTAACTTCTATCTATCTCCCATCAACCTTCTATCAGGATGGTAAAAAAATCCCAAGAAGATAATGCCCCCGTTACTAAAGACGACATGAATGTCTCCTGAAGAAAGGCGCACTCGTCAAAGAGCGTGTCATCCCTTGCGATACTTCTCTTCCCCTTCCTCGAACATGCTCACGTAACTGAAATATCGACTTTCACTGATCTCCCCGTTTTCAACAGCCTCCAACACGGCACACCCCGGCTCGTGGATATGCGTGCAGTTATAATATTTACAATCCGTGGCACGTTTGAATATCTCCGGGAAATAATGAGAAATCTCATTTTTTTCCATGTGTATTAACCCGAATGCCCGAATACCTGGAGTATCCACGATATAACCTCCAAAACTCAGCGGGAACATCTCGGCAAAAGTAGTTGTATGTTTCCCCGTATCATGCGACTCGGATATTTCAGCCACCTTCAAGTCTAAACCGGGTTCCACGCGGTTGACCAAAGAAGACTTCCCCACACCCGACAAGCCGGAAAACACGGTAATCTTATCCTTCATAGCAGCCACGACATCTTCAATTCCCTCGCCAGTCAAGGAGGAAACATGAAGACACTCGTATCCCGCCTGCATATACACCTGAGTCAAGGCTCCCAGCATCAATAAATCATCTTCCCCGTACAAATCAATCTTATTAAACACAAGTACCGCCGGAATACGATAAGCCTCCACCGAAGCCAGGAAACGATCAATAAAAACAGTTGAGGTCACCGGATGATTCACCGTCACGACCAACATCGCCTGATCCACGTTCGCAGCAATGATATGCGCCTCCTTCGACAAATTGGTCGATTTTCGGATAATATAATTTTTCCGGTCCATGATCTGGCTGATCACGCCCCCTTCCGCTCCCGCTTCAATCTCCACGACATCCCCGACAGCCACGGGATTGGTCGTCTTGATCCCTTTCATCCTAAACTTTCCTTTAATCCGACACTCAACCTGTTCCCCCGATTCAAGGCGAACAGAATACCAACTCCCGGTAGATTTCACGACGGTACCCCTCATGTGATTTACGATTTAATGATCCAAAGATTCAATGATTATTATCGCTTTTCTATTTTTTAGCTTTTAGTTTTTAGCTTCTAACGTGGCAAAGATAATCTATTTCATTAATTTTGTCCTATCAGTAATTCATGAATTTAAAAGAAGATGAAATTAGTTTTTGCAACCAACAATGCCCATAAACTAGAAGAAATTCAAGAGATGCTCGGATCTCAACACGAAATAGTGTCGTTAAAAGATATTCAATGCCATGAAGATATTCCCGAAGAACAGAACTCTCTGGAAGGAAATGCCCTCCAAAAGGCCCGATACATCCATGACAAATACGGCCTCGATTGTTTCGCGGATGATACCGGATTAGAAATTAAAGCCTTGAACAACGCACCCGGGGTTTACTCTGCCCGATATGCGGGCAACACTCATGACTCGGAAGCGAACATGAAAAAAGTACTGCAAAACATGCAGAACATTACTGAACGCCGAGCTCGTTTCAGAACGGTTATCGCCTTAATTCTAGGAGATAAAGAATATTTATTCGAAGGAATTGTAAACGGGGAAATCCTGACCTCGAAACACGGTCACGAAGGATTTGGCTACGATCCCATATTCCGCCCCGCCGGCTTTCAGGAAAGTTTTGCCGAGATGCCCCTCCACGAAAAAAACGAAATCAGTCACCGGGGACAGGCCGTTCGAAAATTATGCCAATTTCTGAACTCGCTATAAAATAAAACATGCACACCATCAAGGCCATCATATTAAAAAGCATCCCCCACTCCGAGCAACAGCAAATCCTGCACGTGTACTCGGAAGAAAGAGGTTACATGCAAATGATCACTCCCATGGCCTTGTTCAAACGCAAAAGCAACGCATCGGCCCAATGCATGCAAATCGTGGAGATCGAATTTATTCCTAACGAGAGAGGAGGACTCCACAAACTGAAATCGTTCTCCCCGCTCGTGAATACCCCCGCGATCTATTTTGATGTTTACAAAATGAATATCGCCCTCTTATGGGGAGAAATTTTAAACCTCGTTTTGCGAGACTCCGACCCGAATCCGGATTTATACGAATACATCAAAAATTCCGTGGAATACTTGAATATTTCCCAGGACGATATTGCCAATTTCAATTTACTATTTCTATTCCGACTGGGCAAACTACTTGGGTTCAGCATAGACAACAGCACCTACCGCCCCGACCACGTGTTCAACATCAACGACGGTTGTTTTTACCCGACAGGTTCCCCGAATAGCTACCATACCGGCCCGCACTCTGCCAAAGCAATCCACGCACTTTGTACCTGTCAACTCCAAGAATTGAAAAACATTCCTCTCAACCAGCAAGGTCGAAAAATCTTACTCGACATTGTTCTCCTTTTTCTTGGCTTTCATTTAAATATCGACTTCAACACGAAAAGTATTCGTGTCATTCGTGAAATTTTTTCTTGACGCCAGACAACTTCCCGTCGACAAAATTTCCATATTTGTAGATATTCTCCCACCTTTTACCGAAACGAATTGCATAACATCAATTCATATCGTATATTTACACAAGTAAACCATATTATAAAAATATCTATTTCATCATGAAAATTTGTTGGAAATATTTTGCCCGAAGTGACACAAAACAGCATATCAAAGGCGGTATATGTTAATATTTTGTTAAAACAATAAACCTTTTTAAGCAAAAAGTGTCTCATACAGAGAATGACATTTCACATTTTATTAACATATATTCCGGCTTATTATGTATAGATTTAGACCAACCTAAAATACCAACGTTATGCGTATTAAAATTGCAAATCTAAACAAAGTCTACCCGGGAGGTAAAAAAGCCTTAAAAGACTTGAATTTAGAAATCGAACCGGGAATGTTCGGACTGTTAGGACCGAATGGAGCAGGGAAAACGTCTCTGATGAGAATCATGACGCTTCTGCAAAGTTGCACATCAGGGACCATCTATTTCGATGACTATGACATCGCTAAGGACCGGAAAGCCATTCGTTCCCTATTAGGCTATCTGCCACAGGATTTCCGTTTCTTCGAGAAATTGAAAACGTGGGAATTCCTGGATTACGGGGCCGGACTTGCCGGAATAAAAGGCAAACAACACCGGGGCGAAGTTGTAGACGAAATGCTGCGCAAAGTAGGATTGTTTGAAGTACGCGACCGTTGGGCCAACCGCCTTTCCGGTGGTATGAAACGAAGACTCGGAATTGCTCAGGCAATCATTGGCAACCCGAAAGTCATCATCGTGGACGAGCCGACAACCGGACTAGACCCGGAAGAAAGAATCCGGTTCCGTAACATCCTGTCCGACATCAGCGACAAGGACACGATCATCATCCTTTCAACCCATATCGTGGGTGATATTTCCAGCACCTGTAAAAAATTAGCCTTGCTGAACCGGGGTGAATTAAAGTTCGAAGGTTCTCCGGACGAAATGATCAATCTGGCCCGCGGCAAAGTATGGGAAATATTCGTGACCGACCTGGAATACGAAGAAATTAAAGATAAATACCCGATTATTTCAACCATCCCGACGGACGGCGGCATGGAGATTCAAGTCGTGGCCGACGCTATCGAGGGCTACTCGAACAAGGCCATCGAACCCAATCTCGAACACGCTTATGTTTATTACATGGACTACTTGTTGAAAGACAAAATGAACATGCAGGTTGAAGCAATCAAAGAAAACGAACTGTTCAAGTAATATTTTAGAATAAATCAGCGATGAACGTACACAACATCAGCACAATATCGAGATATGAATCCAAACTTCTACGCAGAAGTTGGCTATTTCGCATATTTGCTATTTTATCCCTTTTAATCATTGTATTTTTTCATTTGGGCACCCAGTCAACCCTCGGGTGGTACCAATGGATCATGACAGCTATGCCATCTTCCATCCCGTTTGTCAACATTTATCTTTTCAATATCGCACAATCCATTATCGCCATATTTCTGGCGGGAAGCTTTTTGAAAAGAGACAAGAAACTGGATACCGCCGAGGTAATCTACGTGCGCCCGATGAGTAATGCCGATTACATTGTCGGCAAAACCTGGGGTATTATAAAGGTTTTCGTGTCATTAAACATCATCACTTTAATCATCGCTGGTTTTATTCACGTGTTTTCTAGTGAATCCCCGTTCACTTTATTCCCCTATTTTTTCTACTTGCTCACGTTATCAATCCCATCACTCATATTCGTGCTCGGGCTATCGTTCGTGATCATGAGTTTCATTCGTAACCAAGCAGTCACGTTCGTGATCATGCTGGGCTTCATCGTGGTTACGTTATCTTATTTCGGGAACACGGAACACGGGGCTTTCGACTTTTTCGCCCTCACCGTGCCGAATATGTTCTCGGATGTACTCGGACACACGAATTTATACCCTTACCTGCTCCAACGGTTGACTTACTTATTTTTAGGTTTGGGATTGCTCTCTTTCACGATCGCACTCGTAAATCGTCTGCCTTTACATCCCAAGAAAAACATCCTGTTGAACGCCTTAGGATGTATCATTCTTCTTATCGGGATGGGATGCGGATTCTCGTATATCGCCCGTTTCAACCATATTAACAGCCAGCGGACACTCTACTCTGAAAGGTATAAAAAATACAACAATCTCGACAAAGTCCATTTGCTTGATCAGGAAATCATATTCTCCCAGAATAGCAAAAACATTACTGTAAACTCCCGTTTAAAAATACAAAACCGGAATCACCGGGAAATCAACAAGATTCTATTCTATCTTAACCCCTCTCTTAAAGTTGAAAAATTAACCCAAAAGGGAGAAAATATCCCGTACGAAAGAGATGCACAAGTAATTGTCGCCGAATATAAACTTCGCCCGTACGAGACACTGGAAGTGGAACTTACCTATTCGGGGACCATTGACGAAAACATCTGTTATCTCGACATCACGGATGAAGAGTATTATGACACGCAAACCGGCAGTAGCGTCTTACGCTTCGGGAAAGCCTACGCTTTCGTGCAGGACAAATACACCCTCCTGACACCGGAATGTTTGTGGTATCCTACCACGTTCCCCCCGGTAAATCCGGAAGCCCCCTACAATATCCGGAAAAACTTCTCAAACTACACGTTGAAAGTCGTTCATCCCGACAACCGAACGATCCTTTCGCAAGGTGCAAGCACCCAAGTCGGAGACACTACCATATTTCAAAATAAAGAACAGTTACCGGGGATCAGTCTGGCCATCGGAGATTACGAGAAAAAAAGTATCGTGATTGATTCCGTGCAGATTGAATTATATAATTTTAAGGGTCATGATTATTATTCCCAACTTTTTCCTAACATTTCCGACACGTTGAGCGGGCTCCTCCACGACATCAAGTCTGAATACGAAATGCGGAAAGGACGTAAATACCCGTTCCAGAAATTTATCATGGCAGAAACACCTATTTCTTACACGGGATACGTCAGGAACTGGAAAGGAAACAGCGAGCAATTGCAACCGGAAATCGTATTTTTACCCGAATTCGCCACAACATTACCCAATAGCGATTTCAAGCAAAGCAAAAAGAGAATGGCCGAGTGGGGACGGCACGACCCGCAAAGAAGTCCGGAAGAAATTGATATTGAAATGAATGTTATCCGAGAATTCGCCCGCCGGGTACTCTTATCCGAAGAATCCTACGAGTCGGAAGGTAACACATTTTTGAACCTATTCATGGGACAATGGTCCGGAACTTCCAAACTAAATAAATACGACCTGTCGTCCATGTACTTCAACTACGCGGGCTCTATTTACTCACAAGATTTCCCGATCATTGACATCGTGATGAACACGTTACTCAAACAGGAAGAAAACGACGAGAGAAGAAGATTTTTCAGAATGTTCTCAGGAATGGGAGATAATCAACGGGCCGCGGCTTACTTGAATGGCAAAAGTTTCGAACAGGCTGTCCTCGACAACACCCTTTCGACCGAGGTCTTCTATGAAATGATGAAATTAAAAGGCATTTATTTGCGCAATTATATCAATTCTCGCGTTAACTCCGACGAGTTTAAAACCTTCATGGCGGATTTTACCAAGAAATACCAGTTCCAAGAAGTCAACTTCACTCGCTTAAACAGCGAATTCATTCGGAAGTTCCATTTTAACCTTATGGACTTCATTCCCACCTGGTACACGATCAACACCACCCCGCGCTTCATCGTGAAAGGAATTGACGCTGATCAGGTTGAAGTGGGAGATTACACGAAATATATCGTCAAATTCAAGGTATATAACCCGACTAACACGGAAGGTATTCTTTCTGTCAAGCTGGAAGAAGGCGGGGGCATGTTCCCCGGCGGACCGCGGGGAAGACGTGGAAGAAGCGCACAAATGGAAGATAAACCGGCTAAAAATTATATCATCGAGCCCCGGAAATACAAAGAAATCCGGATTCTAAGTGACGAACGTCCGAGTAGTCTTTCGATCAACACGAATATCGCACAGAATCTTCCCAGCGACATCGTGCATACTTTTGCCAAGATAACAACTACCTCTTCGGATACGACAACGGGCATATTCGACTCGAACGCTCTCCTTTTCGAATTCAACCCGAAAGAAATCACGGTAGACAATGAAGACTCCGGTTTTCGGGTCATCGAATCCAATCAAAAGAATAAATTACAATCTTTCTTCAAGAAAGAGGACGAGGATAAATACAAAAATTTAAATCTTTGGTCACCCCCTAGCAAATGGACGGCCACCATCGGAACGAATTATTACGGAGACTATATAAATAGTGCCATGTACAAAAAATCGGGCAGTGGAAGCAACAAAGCCGAATGGACAACACAAATTCAGATTCCGGGCTTCTACGAGGTGTTCGTTTACGCGATAGATTACCCCAGAATGGGATGGTTCCGAATGGGTAGAGGAGAAAATAAAAAATATCAATATTACACGGTGAAACATGATGACGGTGAAGAGGAAGTATCTGTTGAAACAGGAGGACGAGGCCAACAAGGATGGATCACGTTAGGTTCTTTCTATTTCTCGCCGGGAGAGGCTAAAGTCACGCTAAGCGACAAAGGCTCCGAACCGAATCAGGTGATCATTGCCGATGCCGTGAAATGGGTATACACGAACAATAACAAATAAAATAACAACAACATATTATGAAGAAGATCACGTCGATATCGTTGATTATTTCCGGATTCCTCATGCTTTGTTCCGGATCAACGTTCGCTCAGGAAATTTTGACACTGGAAAAAGCTCTGGAAATCGCTTATCAACAGAGCCCATCCATCATCCAAAGCAAAATGAGCCTTGAACAAAGCGAATTAGCGTTAATACAGCAAAAAGCCTCGCTAAAATCGCAATTCAGTCTGAACTTGAGTCCGTTTCAATACACCCGAAGTACCTCGTTCGATAACTATAACACGCAATGGTACACCCGCAAATCTATGAGTTCCGGGCTGGATTTCCGAATCAGTCAACCGATAAAATGGACGGACGGAACGCTTACACTCAGTAACTCGTTCAACTGGCAGGATGACGATAATCAATCTTTTGGCGCAAAAAGTACATCTTTTTCAAACAATCTTAGCCTGAATCTAGAACAACCCATTTTCACGTACAATAAAACAAAAATGCAATTAAAAAGGTTGGAATTCAATCTTGAAAAAGCAAAAATACAGTACGCCCTAGCTCAATTGAACATCGAGAAAAACGTAACCTCGGCCTTCTACGGGGTCTATCAGGCTTACAAAAGACTCGTTACCGCCAGAGAAGCTTTCCAAAGTCAAAAAGAAAACTACGAATTAATCAAGAATAAAGTAGAACAAGGACTTATCGCTCAAGAAGAACTATTTCAGGCGGAAGTGACCCTTGCCACCAACGAGAATTCTCTCGCCGACACGGAAATGAGCTACGAGAATACCAAAGATCAATTCAAGCAAACACTCGGCTTGCCCCTGGATATAGACATCAGCATTCTCCCCAATATTCAGATTGACCCGGTTCAGGTTGACGTGAATCAAGCCGTGAAATACGCGCTGGATCAGCGAATGGAAATCCGTCAACAACAAATCGCCATTGAAGAAGGCATATTCAGCTTGATCGAAGCTAAAGATAATAACAAATTCAAAGGTAGCATCTCTGCCAGAGTCGGATTGATGGGACAAGGAGACAAATTTAACGGAGCATTCTCCAAACCGGATGACAACGAGACGATCGGGGTTACCTTGACCGTACCTCTTTGGGATTGGGGGGCACGAAAAGCCAATATCCGAAGCTCGGAATTATCAAATGAAAATACAGAAATTTCTAACGCCGAAGAAAGAAAATCAATCATGCTCGATGTTCGTCAATTGTGCCGGGAATTACCGAAACTCTTGAGACAAATCGACATCGCAAGGCAAACCGTCTCGAATGCGGAACGCACCTACGATATCAATGTAGAAAAGTATCGCAACGGGGCTCTCACGGGTATGGAACTGAAGAATCAACAAACCCAGTTGACCGATGCCAAAAATGCTTTAACCGACGCTATCATCTCATACAAATTAAGATTGCTGGATCTGAAGATTCAAACCTTATGGGATTTCCAGAATAACAAATCTTATTTACCGGTTGATTTATTGAAATAATCCGAATAAAAATATAAAACAAAAACGCTATGATCAACAAATCTATAAAATATATCGGGGTAGTTCTACTCGCTTATACCCTGAACGCTTGTAACGAGCAACGCATGAGTTCTTCTTCTGAAACAACAACTCCCGTGTGGCTTTCCGAAGTCGGCAAACGGGATATCCGGGAACTGACCACCACGACCGGAACCGCCAAGGCGGCAAAAACCGTTGAACTGAAATCCGAAATCAACGGGAAATACGAACTCATGACTAATCCCAAAACCGGACGTCCTTATAAATTGGGAGATATCGTTGACGCGGGTACGGTGATCATCAAACTCAACAACAAAGAACACGAAAACAGCGTGTCGCTACCCACGAAAAAGATGCAGGTTGATATCGCACAAAAAGAGTGGAACGGACAAAAAGCCGTGTATGAAAAAGGAGGAGCCACAGAAAAAGACGTGCTGACCGCTGAAAGTGCTTACATTGGTGCCCAGACCGCATTAGAGACGGCAAACTCCGATCTGGCCAAGTTAACCATTAAAGCCCCTTTTAAAGGTGCTATCGTCAACTTGCCCTACTTCACCCCGAACGTGGAAGTCGCTTCCGGCGAAACCATGGTCGGCCTGATGGATTACAGCCAGATGTACATGGAAATTGCCTTACCGGAAAACACCATAGATAAGGTAAAAGTGGGACAAAAAGTTCTTGTTACCAATTACAATATTAAATCGGATACCCTTTCCGGCATTGTTTCTCAATTATCCCCGGCAATCAACGAGGATACGCGTACATTTGTCGGATTTATCACGATCAACAACCCGGAGTTGAAATTACGCCCCGGAATGTTTGCCAAAGGAGAGATCATTACTTTGCAAAAAGACTCGGTAATCGTTATCCCGAAAGAAATTGTCAATTCTCGTCGCGGTGGAAACCGTATCATCTATACGGTTGAACAAAACCGGGCCGTCGAGAAGATGATCACTACCGGAATCAGCGACGATCGTTTCATCGAGGTAGAAACCGGCCTGAACCAAGGAGACAAAATCGTGGTGAAAGGCTACGAATTCCTGAGAAACAGAGGCAAAGTAAAAATCATGAAATAAATCGACATGAACAGCATTACGAAATTTGCAGTAAAATACCCTGTGAGCGTACTCATGCTCACGTTAGCGGTATGTTTACTGGGAACAATATCTTATAATAAACTGGGAACAGACCTTTTCCCAGACTTGAAAAACCCGGCCCTTTACGTGGAGGTTAAAAGCGGCCAACGCCCGCCGGAAGAAGTCGAGAAACAAATCACGACAAACATTGAATCCACCGCAGCGCGCCAAGAAGGCGCCAAAAGCGTGTATAGTGTCACGAAAGTCGGGTATACCAAAGTCACCGTTGAATACGGTTGGGACCAAGATATGGACGCAGCTTTTCTGGATTTACAACGTAGTTTATCCAGTCTTTCCCAAGATGAGAACATCGAGGAGGTTAACGTTACCCGTTACGATGCCAACGCAACCCCGATCATGACGATAGCCCTCACACACAACGAGGTCAAGGACATGAATGAATTGCGGAAGATCGCGGAAAACTACATGCGAAACGAACTTGTCCGGGTTGACGGAATCGCGGATATTCAATTAACCGGTCAGGAACAAGCCATTGTTGAAATATCCACCAACCCTTACATGCTGGAAGCCTTTGGCCTCACGGCCGATGCCATCGCCACGAAGATCAGTTCCTTGAATCAAAATGTTTCGGGAGGAAATATCACCGATGGAGATATCCAATACACGGTAAAAGGAGTAAACCTGATCTCCAACCTTCAGGATATTGAAAATATTATCGTGGCCTTCAAGGAGAATTCTTCCGGGAGCTCGTCTTCAAGCCAAAGCACGACAACAACCAGTACCAGCAAGACAAAAGCCCCGGTATACCTGAAAGATGTTGCAACCGTATCCATCCGGAACAAGGATCCGGAAAACCTCGCTCGCTATAACGGCGAACGTTGCCTGGGTATCAGCGTTTACAAGGAAAACAAATACAACACGGTTAATGCGGTTGATAACTTGCTTGCCAAAATAGATGAATTCCGTAAAAGTTTACCGGGATACGACTTTCATATTATCAGCAATCAGGGCGAATTTATCGGAAGTTCAATCAATGAAGTAAAAGATTCCGCGTTAATGGGTATCATTCTCGCCGTTATCATACTTTATGTCTTCCTGCGACGGGTAAACATGACATTGATCGTGAGCGTTTCCATCCCGATCTCCATCATAGCAACCTTCAACCTCATGTATTTTAACGGGCTTTCCATTAATATCATGACTTTAGGAGGACTCGCGTTAGGTGCGGGAATGCTGGTGGATAATGCCATCGTGGTCATGGAAAACATCTTCCGGAACATCGAAGAAAATCACCTCTCCCCGACGGAAGCAGCCGTCAGGGGAACCTCTGAAGTGGCAGGAGCCATCACGGCTTCCACCTTAACCACGATCGTGGTATTCCTTCCCATCGTGTATTTACAAGGAGCAGCCGGGGAATTATTCAAAGAACAGGCATGGACAGTTAGTTTTTCTCTCCTCTCCTCCCTCTTCGTATCCATTCTCTTTATCCCGATGCTGGCCTCCAAATTTATCCGTAAAAAAGATAATAAAGTCAGTCACGCCATCACAATCAAGGGATTCGGAAACTTCATCGGCAAAGTTCTCAAGAAAAAATATCTCGTTATCACGATTGCCTTCTTACTTATGTGTGTATCCTACCTGATGCTACCGCTGATCGGTATGGAATTCATGCCCAAAACCGAGTCTAAAGAATTCTCCGTCTTGATTACCATGGAGCCGGGAACAAGACTACAAAACACGGATAACGCTGTCGGGACGATAGAAGACGCGATCCAGACCCTCGGACAAGACGAAATCGAATGGCAATACACCCTTGTCGGACCCTCCAACTTGGAAAGTCAGAGCGGGGGAAAACTAGAATCGGAAAATCAATCCCAAATCAAGGTAAAGATCAAAAAGGATTCCAAACTGGATGCCGACTATTTTATCTCGAACATAAACAACAACTACCCCTTACCCGAAGGCGTGGAAATCTCCTACGAGAAAGGTGAATCCGCCCTACAAAGTATCTTGGGTACAGAAGGAGCTCCGCTCGTGATCGAGGTGAAAGGAGAGGAACTCGACCTGTTAGATGAACTATGTACCGAAATCAAAGAAAAGATTAGCGGGCTCCCCGGTATTTACGACATAAAATCCTCTTTGGAAAAAGGAGCACCTGAAGTCAACATCAAAATTGATCGTCTGAAGAGCGGTATTTACGGCATTGACGTTACCACGGTAAGTAACCAGGTGAGCGAAAAACTAGCAGGTAAAGATGCCGGAACTTTTGAAACTCAGGGAGAAACCATTGACATCAGCATCAAGGTCCCCGAAGTCACGCTTGCCGAAATCAACAATATCGAGATTATTCAAGGAGACAAGAAATACCGTCTCGGAGAAATAGCCGATATCGAGATCACTTCAGCCCCCAAAGAGATCAACCGGGTAAACCAAAGCCGAACGGGTATCGTGACAGCCATGATCGAGAAAAACTACTCGCTCAGCCATATCACCCCTTCCATCAAGGCCAAACTGGCAGAAATGGAATTCCCGGCCAAATACACGGCCAGCATCACGGGAGAAGAAGAAATGAGACAAGAATCATTCGGCGGACTCGGTTTCGCCCTGTTCCTGTCCATCCTGCTCGTGTACATGGTCATGGCGGCACAATTCGAATCCCTGCGCCACCCGTTCACCATCCTACTGACCATACCGTTAGCCGGCGTGGGATGTATTTTGGCCTTCTTGCTCACGGGACAAACGCTTAACATGATGGCCTTCATCGGTATTATCATGCTGGCGGGTATAGCCGTGAACAGCTCTATTATACTCGTGGACGCTATCAATCGTCTAAAGGAAGAGGGACACCCGTTGGAAGAAGCCATAAAAATGGCAGCCCAACACCGCGTACGTCCGATCATCATGACCAGTGCCACCACGATTCTGGCATTGCTCCCCATGTGCTTCGGATTCGGGGAAGGTGCTTCACTCCGCTCCCCCATGGCTCTTGCCGTGATCGGCGGTTTGTTTACCTCGACCATCATGACCCTGATCGTTATTCCATGTGTGTATTACGTTATTGATAGAAAGAAGTCATGAACACGATTATAAAAAGAAGGGTTCTTGTATCGATGCTTTTCATCGGCCTGGTACTTATGGGAATTTTCTCCTATAAACACCTGCCCATGGAACTATACCCCAATGCCGAACTTCCGGTATTGAGTGTAAGCATCTCGCCCAAGACAGAATCCGATCCTTCCTATATAGAAAACCAAGCAGCTATCCCGGTTGAAGGAGCCATCAGTTCCCTCAACGGCGTGGAAAAAATGGAGACCCAGATATACTCCCGGGGAGCTAATATCTCGATCTCTTTCAAACAAGATGTTGACCTGAAATACACGTTTCTTCAACTGGAAGAAAAAATCAAAACGATCTCGAAGAACATCCCCGACATCTTCACCCTGCGGGTAAGCAAGTCTTCCGCCGGAGCCGTGAGCGATATGTTCATGACCCTGCGGATTCTCGGGGAAGATGACGTGGATTACGTCCGTAATATCACAGATGCGGATATCGTCCCTTATCTGGAAAACATTGATGGTATCGCCAACATAACAACCATGGGCGGACGCCAGAAAAGTATCGAAGTGATTATTGACCCCGAAAGATGCAAAGCTCTCAATATTACCCCGAGCAGCATCAGTTCGAAAATATCATCCAACCTGGCCGAAAAATCGTTTGCCGGCTCGGTCTTCGATCATAACAAACGTTATTTCGTCAACGTGACAGCAGAATACCTTGCCACGGAAGACTTGGGAAGTATCGTTGTTGCCCCGGGACCGATCCAGTTGAAAGACATCGCGGAAATTCAATTCGGAGTTAAAGAAGAGGAATCTTATTCCCGTACCAACGGGAAAGAGGTCATTTCCTGTATCCTGTCCAAATCCCCGCTCGCCAACGTGATCGACCTCTCCGAAAGAGTACGGGAGGAAATTACACGCTTGAACGAGGAAATGGCTTCTAAAGGAATCACCATTGAAGTCCAAGATGACGCCGCCGAAGTCATGAATAAGAATATCGACCAGATTATCGACCTGGGACTCTCGGGTGCAATATTGGCTATATTCGTGTTATTCCTCTTCCTGCGTAAAATACGGATTATCTCCATCGTGGCGTTTGCCATCCCGATCTCCGTATTCTCGTCTTTCTACTTTTTCTATCTTTTCGGGATAACGATCAACACGCTAACGCTTACAGGTATCGCCCTTGCCGTCGGGATGTTATTAGACAACTCCATCGTGGTCATGGAAAACATTTATCGCCTGAAATCATTGGGCGTATCCACCGATGAAGCTTGCGTGCAGGGAACCACCGAAGTCTGGAAAGCAATCATGGCCGCCACGGTCACCACGATTACCGTATTCCTACCCTTTCTGTTCGCTGACAATTACCTGATTAAACTTATCGGGGAACACATCGGGATCTCTATTGTCGCCACGCTTACCATATCCCTAGTCGTGGCCTTGTTGCTTATCCCGATGGCGATGAACCAGATTTTACGGAAGACGTCCGATAATGTCAATTTCAGCAAGATGTCTATCCACAACCGACTGGTGCAGATGTACGTTGCTATACTCAAAATGTCTCTTCGCCGTCCGGCACAGGTCATCATTATCGCGTTAGTGGCACTATTAATCACGGTTGTCTTATCCACCTCTTTAACCCTGAATACGCTCCGGGAGGTTGAACTGAACACGTTCAACGTGTATGTCACACCCCCGACAGGATACACGCTCCAAAAGACAGACGAAATGATCCGTCTTTTTGAAGATGCCCTACTCGAAGTGCCGGAGATAAAAGAATTTTCATCCAATATCGTCAAAGATCAGGCACAATTAACCATTCGCCTGAAAGACGATTATCAGAAAATCAACAAAAAATCCATTATCCAGTTGAAGACAGAAGTACTTCGACTTGCAGAAACCGTCAATATCAACCAGATCAGCCTCGAAGCTAGCGAAAGCAATGAAACGTTCAGAGGCAGTAGCGGGGGAGGCGGCATGTTGGGCAACAGTTCCCTGCTAAAACTCATGGGTATGGGGAGCCAGACGGAAAAAGTCATCATCAAGGGACAAGATTTCGAGTCCATGACAAACTTTGCCGAATACCTCAAATACCAACTTGACGATCTGGATAACATATCCAACTCGCGTGTTTCGGTTTCCCAGGGAAGCACGGTCGCTAAAATATTCTTCGACCAATACCTCATGGGCGTCAATGACGTAGAACCCCGTAACGTGGGCAGCGAACTTAGCAATTTCCAGCCCCAAAGCACGGCAGAAGTGAAATACAAAGCCGGGAATCAGGAATATGACATCCTGATCCGGGACATTAACTATGACGAAGACGACCAAAAAACGCAAACCCGAACACTGGAAGATTTGCGTAACATGGAAGTCACGAACAGTAATAACGGTTTAATCCAATTACGGAGCTTCAGCCGGATCAACCTAGGACGAGACAAAGGAAATATCACCCGGATCAACCAAGAAAAAGAGGTGAATCTCGTCTATATGTTCAATTCCGACATCAACGAATCAAAAGACCTGCTGGAATCAGCACGGGAAGAAATTGACGAACTGGTGCAAAGCCTGGATGTTCCCACGGGTATTGCTGTTGAAGTCGTACACGAGGAAAACGAAATGGATGACTTCACCTTCCTTATCCTGGCCGCATTCGTGCTGATATACATGATTCTGGCCGCCGTCTTCGAGTCGACAACCGCCCCGATCGTGCTGATGTTCACGATCCCCCTAGCTGCCATAGGTTCATTGCTAGCCCTACTGTTCACAAGCAACTCGCTGATGAACGCCAATGTCTTCGTGGGTTTTATCATCCTCATCGGAATCGTGGTCAACAACAGTATCATCCTTATCGATTACACCTCCTTGCTACGCCGGACAGGCAACCGCAAGCAACGGGCAATCATCACCGCCGGACTATCACGCCTGAGACCGATCCTGATAACGGCGATCACCACCATCGTGGCCATGATCCCGTTAGCTCTCGGTAAAGGAGAATACGTTTCCGGATTAGGAGCCCCGTTTGCCATCACCGTGATCGGTGGACTTACCATGAGTACCCTATTAACACTGGTAATCATCCCGACCTTGTACTCCGGCATGGAAGACGCACTGGCACGTCTACGCTCGCAAAGCCTTTTTATGAAAGTACTGCAAATCGTACTTTTCATCGTATCTGTCATTTGCGTGTACCTCTGGACGGCAACCCTGTTAAACCGGATTTTGTACTTAATCCTGACTGTCATTCTAGTACCGGGTATCACTTGGTTCCTAGAGGATAGTTTGCGTCGGGCACAAAGTAATATCATTCCGGAAAACGAAGAACTGGAAATCAAAATTTATAACCTTGTAAAAATATATGGTCGCCCCTCACGTTTCAACCGGGAATGGAATTCCGGTCTGAAAATCCGTGAACGTCTCGGTCTGCAAGGTAACTATTACAAATGGTCAGACATGCAGCCCATGCTCTGGTCACTACCGGTTCTTGGTTTCATGTACTACTTCACGTTCAGTTACCAAGTACTGTTCATGTGGGCAATCATCTTTGCTTTCATCTCCTGGACAATGACGTTAAGCACCCTAACCATCTTCCGGAAATTCTCCGAGAATCGAGGCAAGGCACTTATCGCCAAAATTCTTCGAATCATTGCCATTATCATCTATTATGTCGGTCCCATGTTCATTCTTATTTGGGCAAGCAAGAAATTCGAAAACAGCGGGGGAGCCATCTTCCTAGGCATGTTCTGGTACCTCGGTATCGCAGCTCGTTACCTATCCAATAAAATCAATAAAGAAAACATCAATATTGACTTGATCGACGGCCGTTTCCGTATGTTGCGGAAGACCATTTTCCAACTGGCCTCCAAAGCTCCTTTTATCGGGGTAAAAAAGAAACCGTTCAAGGCATTGAACTCCGTTTCTATGGATATCCACACGGGAATGTACGGTCTGTTAGGCCCTAACGGGGCAGGTAAAACCACCCTGATGCGTATCATTTGCGGAGTCTTCGAACAGAGCTATGGGAAGATATTCATCAACGGCATCGATACTCAGAAAAAACGGGAAGAATTACAAGGTCTCATCGGATACCTGCCACAGGAATTCGGTACTTACGAGAACCTCACGGCATGGGAATTCTTGGAATACCAAGCCTTGCTGAAAGGAATATACAACAAGAAAGTACGCCATAACCGGATTGCCGAAGTACTTTCCGCTGTCCACATGTACGAAAACAAGGACAAAAAAATCGGAGGCTTTTCGGGAGGTATGAAACAGCGTATCGGTATCGCCCAGACGTTGTTGAACCTGCCCCGTATCCTCGTGGTTGACGAACCTACGGCCGGACTTGACCCGCGGGAAAGAATCCGTTTCAGAAACTTGCTCGTGGAACTGTCCCGCAACCGGATCGTGATCTTCTCCACGCACATCATCGAAGATATCGCCAGCTCATGTAACCAAGTCGGGGTGATCAACAAGGGTGTACTGAAATATAACGGGACACCGAGCGACATGGCCAACATTGCCAAGGATGTCACCTGGACTTTTGAAATTCCGGTACGTGATTTTGCCAAATTACCGACCGACATGCTCATCGTCCACCACATCCGTCAAGGCGACATCATTAAAGTGCGTTGCCTCAGCGAACACAAGCCCACCGAAAATGCAGAGCAAATACTTCCGGCATTAGAGGACTCCTACTTGTGGCTACTGAGAAGCGTGAAGATCGAAAATAAAGAAGAAATAATAACACAATAAACAGTGTAATTTATGATTTTAGATTTACAATTTTAGATTTCAACCACATGAAACAAACGCTTTCAATTGCTGAATCATAAATTTAAAATCTAAAATCTAAAATTTAAAATTAACGTTATGGTTCAATTTTGGATAACCTTACAGAAGCTAGTACAATATAACATCAAAATTATATTCGGGAATAAATTCCTATACTTCATGTTGAGTGCTCTCGCCTTCTACATCATCACGGTTGTCGTGAAACTGCTGGGAGAAGATGAAATTACTCAGGCAACGGCCTACTCCATGTTAATGTTACCAAGCATCTTGCTGGTATTTTATCCCATGTGCTTCGGCATACAGAACGACCAGGATGCGAAGATCGTGGAAATCATCTTCGGAATCCCGAACTATAGCTATAAAGTCTGGTTATTGCGTCTCGTGATCTCCTACGTGATTTGTTTCGCGATCACCTTCTTCCTAGCCCTGTTAACCGATATCGCCATCGTGTCCGTTCCCCCGATGGGCCTGACCCTGCAAGCCATGGTTCCGGCCCTATTCATCGGCACACTCTCGTTCATGTTGAGCACGATGATCAAGAACGGCAACGGGACCTCGGTCGTGATCATCATCATCGGGTTACTATTTTCCATGATACAAGGCGCCTTAGGTGCCAGTCAATGGAATATTTTCCTGAACCCGTACGATGTTCCTCTGGATAAAAACCCGCAGATATTCTTCAACACGGTCTTCCATTGCCGGATGAATATGATGATCGCCTCTGCCTTGTTTATTATCTTCGGACTAAACAACACGAGAAACCGGGAAAAGTTCATATAACCTCGTCCATAGTTGTACGCTTATACTAATGTTCAATTTAATATTTATGAGAAACCTTATCACAATTATTACCTTACTGATGTTCAGCTACTCAGCCTTCGGACAAGGAGTAAATTTCGAACATCTCACATTTGACGAAGCTTTGGCCAAGGCTAAAGCAGAAAACAAACCGATCTTCATGGATTGTTACACGAGTTGGTGCGGCCCTTGCAAGTATATGGCCGAGAAAGTTTTCACCCAAGAAAAAGCGGGAGAATTCTTTAACCCGAAATTCGTGTGCGTGAAATTCGACATGGAAAAAGGAGAAGGACCGGAACTGGCAAAAAGATTCGAGATTAAAGCCTTCCCGACCTTCTTTATCCTTCGCCCGGACGGTAGCATGCAACACAAAATTGTCGGTGGTGGAGAACTGGAAGACTTTATCGCCCGTGTTGAAAAAGGGTTAAACGAGAAGACCTCCTTAGATTACCTGAACAAAGCTTACGAAAAAGGGAAGATGAACAAGAAACAACTCATCGCCTATCAAATCGTTTTAAATGAAGCCTACGAGAAAAGCAAAAGCGAAGAAGTCAGCAAAAAACTGGATTCTATCCTAAAGGACAAAGACAAATTAAAAAAAGAATACTGGCCCATCATTAAGAAAAGCTCTTACGGGTCCGACAATTTCAAGTTTGTCATCAACAATCTGGCTACCTTTAACAAAAATATCGGTAAAAAAGAAGTAGACGCATTCCTGTCCGGTAAGATACACGGGGCAATCGGCAACGCTTCACGCATCAACCCCAAAGATCCTCTATCCGTACTGAAGCAAGTTCAGGAAGATTTATCCAAAACAGATTTAGAAGATCAGGCACGATTAACCTTCACGCTCGAATTGGCCTTAGCAGCGCAGGAAAAAGATGTCGACAAAGTCATCTCTTTAGCCGGACAAATCGAACATAATGAAAACAACGAACTCTGGGGTGTTTTCAATGCCATCAACAGCATCCGGGCGAATGCCACAAAAGAAGATTTGAAACGTCTCCTTCCCCTGGAAGAGAAATTCATATCCATCACCCCCGAAAACAGCAAGGATTTCGTGAGAAATTATTTTGAAAATCTCTCCATCGCCACTCACGTGGGAGTCTATTTTCAGGACTTAACTTACGAGGAAGCGTTGAAAAAAGCCAAACAACAGCAAAAGAGACTCTTCATTGACTGCTACACCAGTTGGTGTGGTCCTTGTCAATACATGGCAAACAAAGTATTCACGCAAGAATCTGTCGGTGATTTTTTCAATAGCAACTTCATCTGCTTGAAATACGATATGGAAAAAGGGGAAGGCCCCGAATTAGGAAAAAAATTCGGAGTACGTGCCTACCCGACATTCGTCATCATAAACCCAGACGGCAGCATTCTCCACAAACTCGTGGGCGGTGGTGAAGGAGAACAATTCATCGGCCGTGTCAAAGAAGCATTTGATAACGAAAAAGCACTCGGAACCTCGATCAAAAAATACAACGAAGGCTGTCGGGATAAAGCATTTTTGGCCTCATACGCCCAAACCTTACTCGGGCTTTACGATCCTTCAGCCAAAGATGTTGCCAACGAATTATTCAACTCGTTGAGTGATGAAGAACGGGTATCTCCCGACTACTGGTTTATCTTCGCCAAAAAAGAATTCAGCCCCAAAGGTTCGGCCGCCGAAAAGTTTTTATTAGCCAACCGGGCAAAATTCAATAACGCTAACGGCCAGGAAGTCGTAGACCTGCGCTTAAGCCAAGACCTACAAAAACAACTCATGGAAATCCTTGCCACCAAAGGGCAAGCCATAGAAACCTCCAAATTCGACGAGATCACCAAAGAGATTAAAAGCCTGAAATTAAGCAACGAGAAATCATTACTGGGACTTGTTGCCATCGGTCGGGCTGTAAAGAATGGCAACATCGATCGTTTCCTGACTACCTGTGAAAGAGAAATGCCCAAGGTAAAAGCCAACAAACGTCAGCTGAATTATTACCTGTCACAACTCACCACCAGAGGAAGCGACGCACAGAAAGCCCGTTGGAATAAAATTGCAGAAAAATACCTGCAACAATAACCCGCCACCATTCAAGTGGCTATTACCATAAAAAGACTTCCCGAACAATTATCGGGAAGTCTTTCTATTTCCCTGGCTTATAATATTTCGTGAAACATTCAAGCCTCTTCGTCTCCACCGGAATCCCTTTAGCCTTAATATCTTCTATCAACTCGTTATAACTCTTCGGATTCACCAAATCAATCACGTACTGCCACGTACGCTTCTTTGTCTGTTTTGTAAACACCTGCATATAAGGTAAAGAACGGCCTCCGGCCCATCCGACCTTTACTTTCACGATATCCTGATATAAACATTCCTTCTTCCAAAAAGTATAAATACCATTCCTCAGCATCAACCGATCCTCTGCCAGTATCACGTAAAAATACTGAGATGGCATAAACAAAAAAACTAAAGCAAACATTCCTATCGGCAATAACACGAGTGGATGAAACTCATAACATTCACTATTATAAATAAAATCTATCGGGTAAGGCAAAAATAACACGAACAGAACCGACATCGGAATCACATAACATTTCGATGTCTCCGCTTTCCAAAATGGCCGACGAAATATTTTCATTTCCAATCCTTTTTAACCGTGAAATGGCAAAAAAACGTAATAGTTCCCCAAACTTAACACCTTCAAAATCACATTACCAAGATACTGTAATAAAAAGTAAAATACAACAAAAAAACAATGAAATCCTTTCCACGTAATGAATCAAGTCAAAATTTGCAACCTAAATCATAAAGTTACTCTATACAACCTTTTACCACTATCCATTCTTCAATGCTTTTCTTTTAAGCACCCTCGCAAACGGCATCAATATAGGCATAAAGAACACCAAAGCAATGATCGAAAACAGCAAACCGCCCATTGTGCCGATCGCAAATGAAAACCAAAACTCTTCCGCTTTCGGTCCATCTATCAGAAACGGGACCAAGCCAAGTACGGTTGACAATATGGTCAATAAAACCGCTATTATCTTATGATTATAGGCCTTCACATAAAGCCGAACCGGATTAATTCGATTAAGTCTCTCAATATTTCTATTAACGAAACTATTATACTCATTGATCACGTAGATAGCCGCATTAACCACCAAACCGCTCAACAAAACAAGTGATGCGAAACCACCCGTTCCAAAATTTACTCCCGAAAAATAAAATGTCAGGAAAGTACCTATGAACGAAATGGGTATCAATGAAATAATCACAAACGGTTGACGGAAGGACTCAAACAAAATCGAACAGGTAAAAAAGATGATCACGACAATCAGTAAAATCAGCCAATACTGAGATCCCCTGTCGTCATACCACCCAAAACTCTCGTTAACAGTCCTGAAACCAACAGGCAAAATCGCGTTTACTTCTTCGGTGGTTTGCTTGATAAACTTATCCGACAAATCATACGATCCCATAAAATTAAAAGCGACCTGAAGCGAATACTCTTGATTGGTTTTAGTAATTCGAGTGGCAGCGTTTCGCTTACCCACCTCTCCAATATGAGCATAACACACTTGTCTATCCCCTACTGTCAAATAGCTGTTCATCAAATGCCACACGTCAAACTTATCTCGCTCAGAGGAATGATAATCAATTGCAATCCGTTGATCCTTGTTACGATATGTACCAACTGCTCCTTCATCCATCAATGCGGCCAACGTCGAATAACACTGCCTCAAATTCAAATTGTTAAGAGCAATTTTTTCCATATCATATTTGATATACATCTCCGAAGCAGGTTCATCCCGCGATTGCCAGTAATCAGAGTTTCCCAATTCTATACCTACATCATTGACCCGCTTATTACTTTTAATCTTCTCTGCCACCATTTCAGCATATTTGTACAAGCGATCATAATTATACCCGCTCAACCCGATTCGGTGAGATTTATGCCCCAGTCCCAGCGAATTGGAGAATCCCCGCTCGCTAACTCCCGATGTTGTCCAATCCACACCACCAATCAGCAACGCTTCACGAATAACCTGCGATTCGAGGTATTGAGGAAAAGCCCCATCTTTGTGTTCATCAGCAAACTCCACTTCAATAGAACCACTTTTACCGTCCACTCGTGTAACGAAACGTTTCACCTCCTTGAATTTAGCTAGAAAATGATCCATTTGCCACATCTTTTGATTTAACACCACGGCATCATCCCCTTCGGTCAACTGGGCTGAAATATAAAGTTTCACGTCCCGTTCTTGTTGGGAAAAAGTACGTGACGAGTGTACCGACGAGAAGAGTCGCAATGTCCCGCCAACAACCTTCTCTAGCGGCTGCCGCAAAGTCCCTTGATAAAAATTACTACCAATGGTTTTATTATAAACATCTTCATACCATTTTGGCTCTTGTTTCTCTCCCGTTCGATAATAATAATCACTTTTCCCCAATTTCGCGGGCAACAAATGAATCGGTATACCAAATGCAAGCACGAAAACGGTAATGTATATCCATTTCCGTTTTTGCGTAAAAACGATATACCGGGAGTAAAACCGACTCCATCTCACGGTTCTTTTTAAACGACAATAACTTTTCTTCGCCTGTCGACGACAAAACCCGTTACGATCAATAATGGCCGGTACAAAAAAGAGCGCAACAAACAAGGCCACGACTAAATTGATAATAATAATCGTGGAAAAATGATTCAACGCCCCCTTCACGTAATCAGGCATAAAAAAGACAATCACCAACGAGCCGATCGTGGTAAGCAGTGCCGCCAGAATAGCGATAAAAGCACTTCGATTGTGATAATAACTATAGTGATCAACCATCACGATAACAGTATCTATCATGATTCCGAACGAGACGGCAACACCCGCCAACGAGATCAGATTAAGCTCAACATCAAACAGGTAATAAAAGATAACGGATATCAATACGTTGGCGAACAATGAAAGCGCTATGACAGAAAGATAACGCCCGCTTCGACTAACAATCCAAACAAACAGGAACAGGATCACCAGAGACAAAAAAGTACGTTTGACCAACTTTACGAGTTCCTCCCTCACCTCTTTAGCCGCATCATTGGTCAGTGTCACGTAAAATCCATCCGTCAGATTCGCCTGAATCTTTTCCATCCGTTCTCGCAGTTCGGCAGACGCCTTAATAACACTCGTCTCCGTGTCTGCAAAAATACTCAAGTATATCGTGTTAAGACCATTAATACGGTAGAAACTGGTTTCTTGTCGTTTTTTATAATCAAACTTAGCGATATCACTCAAATAGATGATCTTACCCTCTATCGTCGCTAGCGGGGTTTTACCAATATCCGAACCGAGCTGTTCGGTCTCCAATAATAACGTGATACGTTCTTTATTCCCATACCGATCAATACGATCAACATCCCCGACAATAGAACGTTGTCCCAAGAAATTTTGAAGTCCCGACACGATGACATTAGGTTCAAGACCGTATCCTTGCAATTCTATCGGATTATACTCGATATCCAAATAAAGCGGCATGGCTCCCCCAACAGACACATCCCGGACATAATCAATTTGCGTGAGATAAGGTTTAATATTCCGCTCGACATAGTCTTTTATATCAGCGGGATCCATATCGGCATTGATAATATAAGACAAAACCTGTTGCGTGTTCGGTTTGAGACCGCCACTGATATTCCCGCCTTGCAAATAAAGACTACCCGCTCCCTCCGGCAACTTCCCGGCGATCTGTTTCAACAAAGACGATATTTCAAAACGCACGGCCGACACATTGACTTTCTCCTTCAGCACAACAGTCACACTTCCGCTTCCTTGTGATGACATGGAGGTCGTTTTTTCAACCCCGACCACGGACGATACCAACCCCTCTACTTTAGAAGTGATCTCCTGTTCGATAACCCGTTGCGACGCTCCCGGCCAACTAAACGAGATACTCAACCTCTTACCCTGTTCAGGAGTGGGATGATAGGCAATCCGCAACAGTGGGATTAAGGCACCTCCAATCACCATCAACACTGCCATAATCAAGATAAGTGAAAAAGAAGGTATGCATTCTAAAAATCCCTTTTTCTTTATATCATTACTCATAAGAATCAGCGTTTACGGTAGATTATATAATAGATCAGTGGGATAAAGAACAAACTAACAATCGTCCCGACACTCATACCGATAATAATAGAGAGCGATAACGGATATTGCAGGTCAGACCCCATATCTACCCGGTTCAAGAAAGGGGCGATAGCCAATATCGTCGTTAGTGAAGTCATGATAATCGGTTTCAACCGACTATGTCCACCGGTAAAAACAGCTCTTAACAAAGACATGCCACTCTTTCGCAAGCGATTGATCGTATCTACTTTGAGAATCGAGTCATTGATAATAATACCACTCATCACGACAAGACCGATCATCGACATGATATTCAGACTCTCGCCAAATAACCAGAGACCAAACAAAACGAAGAAGACATCCACCACGATCTCCGACAGGATAATAAGCGGTTGTATGACACTTTCAAACTGTGCGGCCAAGATAAAATAGAGCAACGAAATTGCAACCAACAAGATCACTATCAACTCCCGGATCGTTTCTCGACTGGAAAAATACTCACCCGTAAAAGTCACAAAAAAGTCCTGATCCTCCTTAACAATCTCCTCCACGGTCCCCATTACCCGTCTGACATCACGATCTTCCACGTCAAGCACGATCGGGTAATAATCCCCACCACTGCCGGAATAGAGCTTTTTAAAATCCTCACCTTTCGTCTCACGAATCACCATCGAAAGAGGGATTTCGACACCATTACGGTTACGCACCTTACCCGATAGAATATCCGAAGCCTCGGCCTGCGTGTCTCCCGTTGTCACGGGCACCGAATAGCCCCCCTGATTAATACGGAACAACGTGTTCTGGCTAATAATATTTTTCATCTTCCCGTAAATATCGCTAAACGTGATTTCATGAATTGCCATAGCCTCCACGTCAGCTATATAACGAATATTTTGCTCCATCACTGCCGGGGGAATCTGCACGTCCGGTAAGGCTTTTTCAATCTTGTCAACCACACGTGTCACCTGTTCTACCGTCGGGGCTTGCCCCTCTTTACTATGCAATTGCGCCACGAGTGTACTCCCCTTTTCCGCAAATATCATGTTGAAAATATTACCGGAAACTTGAAAAGAAACTTGAGCTTTCGGGTAATTCGAGGCCACGTAATCTGAAATCTCCCGTTCTATCCGTACCAAAGTTGCGGGATCTTTGGCTTTAATATAGACCACGCTCTCGGAAGGAGTTATCTCCTTGGTGTGTGACATCAAAAACTGTTGGACACCAACCATCGACGTCGTTTGCAACACAAGACTATCCACTTGTGACAACAACCTGTAAACTCGCAGATCATTCTCTTCCAAAGAAATACCGCTATTCCAATCAATTGTCAGGATCGTATCGTCATGCGATATTTTAGGCAGACGACTTTTTTCCACCATCTGGTAAACGAAATAAGTGAGCGGGATAAGTAACATGAAACAAGTAATCATCAACCGACCGTGACGCAACGTCCACTTCAGCCCGATCTCGTAAGGACGATAGTAGTTAAACGTGAAAAACTTAGCGATGAATCGATTTTCCGTATGCGATGACAACTTACGATACATCAGGTAGAAATAAACCGGCAAAACGAGTACCGACACCAGCAACGAAGCGAACAGGGCTACCGTAACGGCCATGGCTTGATCATAAAAAAGCGCACCCGCCGTACCACTTAAAAAGATAAGCGGTAAAAAAACCGAACAGGTCGTCAGTACACTACTCAACATCGGAGTAAAAACCTCACCGACCGCCTTGGCAATAGAATCCCGGAGTTCCATACCCGCTTTCCATTTTTGGAAGATATTGTCTATAACGATAATCGAATTATCAACCATCATTCCCGTACCGAGAATTAACCCCGAAAGCGATATGATATTCAACGATATATTCAGCACGTGAAAAGCCAGAAGCGTGACAACAAGCGACAACGGAATAGTAATAACAATCAATACCGGTGAACGCAAATCTTTCATGAACAAGAAGATAATCAACGCGGCCAGTATAGCACCAATCAGCAGATTACTATTCAGATTATCAATAGAATAAGATAATAACTTCGTCTGATCCCTGGTCAACTCAAAACGAATATTGGGATATTCTTTCTCCAAATCGGTAATGAGCGTGGCTATACTTTCTTGCAAATCCGCCATCTTGGCATCATTCTGTTTGATAATCGCCAGCGAAATAGCGGGATAATCACCGCTACGAACCAACCCGTTCCGTTTTGCCGGGCGTTCCACGATTTCACACAGTTCTTTAAAACGATAGACCCGCCCGTTGTGATTGATATATATATTCTCGATATCTTCTTTAGAGATAATTCGGGAATCAAAATGAATACTGTAACGATATTCCCCGTCTTTGATACTCAACGCCCCCAAGGATACGTTATTATTATTAATTGCGTTTTCAAGCAGGCTAACGCCTACCCCCATGGAAGTCAGTTTCGTGTAATCGGGGATACAAAGCAATTCCGGGGTTACAACACCGCTGATATCAACCATGGCCGTCTGCGGCAATTGCTCTATACGTTTCGCGATAACGTCTCGGGCAAATTGCCCCAGTTCACTAAAATCAATTCCCGCTTCCCGTGGCTTGTCTCGTTCTTTCGGGGCCCCGCTTTTCAACGACAGGTTGAGATAGAATGCCGGGATATCAGTTATACTGGCCTTGATCACTTTCGGACGCTCCACGTCCTTGGGCAGTGTCGCCACAGCACGATCCAACTTCTCGTTAACGTCAATAAAAATGATATCAATATTGCTATTCGGTTCAAAATCCATGTAAATAGCCCCCGCATCCGCCCGTGCTTCTGCGGTTATATTCTTCAGTCCCGTCACCTGCGACAACTGGTTTTTCAGCGGTTTCAAAAGAGTATTATCCACCTCTCGAACCGATAAACCGGGAGCCGAAACCTGAATCGTGATCTGTGGAATATCAATAGCAGGCATAAGCGACACGGGCAAGTATCCCATCGCCACGATACTCAATACCACGATCGCGACAACACTCATCGTGACCCCAATGGGACGTTTCAACAATTCCTTTATCATTATTACCGCTTATTATTAGGTGTCACATCCGTTCCGTCAGCAAGATTCAAGTTATTCGAGGTAATCACGACATCATTTTCCGAAATAGAAGTTTGTTTCTTTTCACTACCCGTGACCACGTGAGAATCGATATTCGACATCACGACATCGACATACGTCCAGACCGCTTTACCATCCCGATAACAGAAAATAACCTGAAAACCATCCCGCAACACCACCGCATCCTTCGGAACCACGAAACTATTCTTAATCTCTCGTTCCAACACGATTTTAACGTTCATACCCTCTATCAGATACCTGTCAGCGTTGCGCACTCTTGCACGAATCTTCACCTGTCCGTGTTCATCAATCAAGGGATTTATCTCCGTCACGTCCCCGTAAAACGTCTTTTTATCATTAATAAACGGGATAATCTTAACATGTTGCTTTTGTGCCACTTCCTCTATCTCCGCTTCCAATATGCTGAACTCGACATCAAAATACGAATCATCAATCAACGTGCACAATTTATTGGCAGAACGATCATACACCTTGGCATCCAGGTTGGCAACACGCCCGCTAAAAGGGGCAATCAAATAACACCCTTCCAGACGACGTTTTGCCGCTTCCAATTGATCCACCGCATTATCATAGCCGGACGAAATTTTCATATTACGCAAGATTGTTGCCGGAACTGCCGTCGTATCTGCCGAGTATCCCTGCCCGATCAATTTGTCCTGCAAATCGATATTAGCTTTCTCCATTGCCCGGCGACTCTTTTCCAATTCCACCATTGCCTCTTTGTTATCTAAAGTCGCCAGCACCGCCCCCTTTTTCACATATCCCCCGTTTACCTCGTTTATCGCGGTAATCACACCCGTACCGTCAAAACTAAGATCACTCTTAAAAACAGCACGTAATTTCCCGTTACACACGATTTGCTTCTGAAAAGTACGTTTTTTCAGTACCAGCGTGTCAACCGTGATTAACTGGCTTTGCCCTTCACTTTTACCGATTTCTTTTTCATCTTTCTTTTTTTCATTACCGCAAGCGATCACACCCGACACGATAACACTCAACAACAGACTTCTATATAGATTCATTTTCATCATCATTAGTATTTTTCACGAGTAACTATTTTTCCACAATTTTATCAAATTCGGCACTGATGTCCTTTTTAGCTATAAAATCGTACAGGGACAACTTCCGCAGCTCGAAATAAGCATTCCAGAACGTACGTAGTTGATTAATATACTGTTCGCTGGCACTATCCAGTTCCTTTTGAGCCGTGTTCAAATCCGTTACCGTGATTCCCCCGTTCTGAAAACGTTTTTTAGTGATGTCATAACGTTCCTCGGCAATCTGTAACGCCTTGGCAGATATATTACACTGCGTGGCCTGATTATTAAATTGCATCACCTTGATCCGGATATCCTGTTGAAACTTCGTCTCCTCCTGTTCCAATTCCGTTCGGGCCAGACGAGCCTCCGCCTCCGCCATCTTCACACGTCCGCGACTCATCCCCCAGTCGTAAATAGGCATGGTTATAGACAACCCGACCACCTCACGATCTTTCAAACGACTATAAACCCCTTGCAAATCATCCCCGGTTTGCGAGAATCCCAGGTTAGCCCTCAGTTCCACCTGGATACCCCGATCGGCTTTCGCCTGCGCCACACTCTTCATTGAATTTATCTCTTTAATTTTAAGCGCAATACTATGTGTCGAATTTTGCAACGCTTTATTCAACACGAAATCATACGTCATAGACACTTCCGGGGCGATCATCGGTGGTAATAACTCGAAAAAAGTACCTTCCGATACCCCCAGGAATGATTTGAAATTAAAAAGGGCCACCTCCAAATCAACTTTACTATTGCTTACCGTTAACTCCGCGTTCATCAACGACAATTCCAACTGCAACAACTCGCTTTTGGTAACCGTACCGATATCATAGCGTTGTTGAGCGATCTTGTACATACTACGGGTATCTTTCAGATTATCCTCACTTTTCCGGTAACTCGTCTGGGCTGACAAGACCGAGAAAAAATAAGAGGTCGTTTGCAGTGTTATATCCTCCAGCGATTCCAAATACTGTTTCTTAGCCTTTTCATACTGCAAGGGTTCCGTTTTCTTCTGCCATTTCAGCGTGTTGAATGAACGCAACGGTTGAGTGTAATTAATTGTAACCGGGTTAGAATTATAAGTTTTCGTATCGTAAGAAAACTGATCCAACCGGGCAAGCGACGTGTTGAGAGACACGTTTCCCCCCGTGAGTGCAATTTTCTGATTGATATAAATCGACAGATCATTACTTAAGGTATTATTCGCCACGTAACTAATGCGCCCTGTTTCCGGGTCACGCACATCCACCAACGAACGGTTATAATTACCCAAGTCTCCGCTTAAATTAAGCGAGGGCAACAACTGCGCCTTGTAGGAACGAAAACTCCAATACTGCGACATGAAGCTAAGTTGCACCATCTGCGCTTGTGGCGAACGGGTATGAGCAAGCTTAATCGCCTCCTCCAGGCTCATCTTCCCCATGACCAGATTCTGCCCCACGACAGAACTACAAACCAGCCATCCCACGGATAATAATATTAGTTTCTTTTTCATTCGATATATTTTGTTATTGTATTATCATTTTACGGTTCAACATCCAGCATTTTCCTAATCTCAAATTTCATCTCGTCCACGGCAAGAGAAGACACCTTGGGACGTTTCTCCAGCAAAATACGACCATAATAATTCATCATCGTCGTGTCTCCCCGTTCGCCTTCCAGTTTGGTCAACAAATAGAGCGGGTAAACACGATTCGGACACGTGTAATAAGCCCGCAGGTAAGCCGCCACTCCTTGATCATACTGCTTTAACGCCAGGTAATTATTACCCGTTATATTCCAAAACATGGGATCCGCACTATGTCTGGTTCCCTGTTTCAGTATGACATTACTCTCCTCGTACCGCCCCGCTTTATGAAGTGAATGCCCGTATTCAAACAGAAATTTAAAATCGTTCTTCAAGACAGGATAAAGCTTCCCGTACTCCTCGACAATGCTTTGATAATCCCCTCCCGTGTAATAAACAGCGTTATTTTTCCACTCCCGGTATGCTTCCCGGTGACCATACTCCCGGAAGTCGAAAAACAAGGCCACTACCCCCATCATCCCGAACATCAAAACATTCGCGTAACGTGCCGTCCCGATCTTCCGGTCCGGCAACTGTGCCACGGCAAAAAGGAACAATATAGCAATAGACGGGATATAAAACGTGTATGAAAAAAGCGAGGCCACGAGCAATGACACCGCGACACAACCGTAAGCCGTCAATCGCCGCAATTTTAAAAACAGTACTATTGCCGCCAATATCCCTCCCGTTGCCCCCAACAACAAAAATAAAGCGAGCGGCTCATTAAACGCAGACTCCACCACTCCCGCTAACTCCGTGTAGCGATTGTCTTGCTCCAAGGCGTTTTCTTTCATAAAATAATCATGTTGGGCCTCCGCGTATGCCCTCTCGAAACCGTCAATCCCCACCCCGAACAAAGGTGCTTTCGAATAAGCCGTGATCGTGTTTTGCCAGATAAAAAGCCGCCCGTTGGCCGAATCTTTTTTAAGCAAATAAAACAGTGTCAAGACGATCATCAATCCCATGACTCCCCCCCCGATCACCCAACGACGGCTTATCTTGATCCGCCCGGCGATCTCCTTGCGGTAAAGCAACATCACGCCAACCAACGCCCCGATCCATCCGGCACGGCTCATGGTCGGCACCATGGCCACCAACGTCACACAAAACGCCATGCAAGCCGCCACGTAACGCACAAACATCAGGTTAATACCTACCTTCCGGTACCCTTTCTTCATCATGGCAACAGCAAGCACGAATACTCCGGCCAAAAAAATCCCGCAAGGTCCGGGATTAAAAAACGATCCGGTCACGACAAAACGCAGATGATTGGAAGCCTCGTATCCCAACAGTTGCCCCAACACCAGACAAGATTGATAAACCCCGCAAAGCATCACCGCAATCGAGACCTGATTAGCCAACCGCATCCCTTTTATCACCCGAAACACCGCGTAAAATGTGAAATAAGAAACACTTAAATAAAACTCTCTACTCTGCATCGCGTGAGTCGCACACGCATGCACCAACAAGTAAACGAACAACACGAACACCACCGTATCTCCCCAATAAAGTGTTCTAGGAACTTTCAACAACCACACCGTCGCCACCATCGTCCCCAGCAACAGGGCAAAGTAGTTCGAGGTGTCGATCCCGCCATAAAGACCTCCCGTCACCTGAAACTGACCTAGCAGGAGTATACATCCTCCCAAAAATACAATGGCCCTCATCATCATCGGTTATTCTTTAACAAATCATCCACGCTTATTGTCGTCAAACACGTTTTATCCATATCCTGAGTTACCAACAAAGCCTTATCGTCAAAAACATACACGTCTATAATAGAAGCTGAAGAAAAAGGTGTAAACACGAATGAAGCAGCCTCTCCGCTTGATTTGTCATAAACGCCCAAACATTTCCCTCGTTCACACAAAAATCTAAAACAAAAATATTTATCTGATTCGTAAATATTCGAGACCAATGTGCCATAATCTTTTTTACTATTATTCACAAAATCGATACGATCATATTCATCTTTAAAATTAGGATTAAGAGGCACATTATTTTCTCCAAAATCGACATAATATTTTACCGTCACATTCTGCTTATCATCTATAGCATAGATATCATTATAGAGATACCTATGATACAGCACTTCTGTAGGACTATACACGAAAAAAGGATAACCGAGATAAATTCCGGATTCAATCTTCAAATCCCCAATCTCTTTCACGAATTCAAAATCTTTATCATACAAATTCAATTCTATATTATGCTTCACACTACCATACACACGTTTACCAACATAATAGCCTCCAATCGTTTTAGCCAAGACTTGAAATGGATAATTACTAGCCTTATCCGCAATAGAGATTACTTCAGATAAATTTCCATTAAAATCATATCGAAGGATTTTCTTACCATTCATATCATATATACAAATAGTTTTTCCTTCAATCCATGCATCCCAAAGACTAATAAACTCATCCCTTGCCCTCCCTTGTCCTGAAAAAGACATTTTACAAACTCCACTTTGAGCGTCAAACGCTAGAATTTTATTTCTACCTTGAATAATATATTGTCCCTCTACGAACAATATCTTTTTCACCTCATCTACTAACGCTGGATTTCCATTATCCGTTAAACAAATCCGCATTGCATATTCCCCTTGAAGATCAATTTCATGCATCTTTTCCAAATCAATGGGAATAATTATTTTGTTATCACTCTTTTCAGATTGCTTACAACCGGCAATACAACCCAGAATTACGAATACGATTAAATACTTTCTCATATACCATTTCTCTTTATTCATTCATCCTTCTCAGCAACCTATCCTAGCGGGATTCACCGCTTTCCTGTCACGGAAGCAAATCATCCACGCTTATCGTTGTCAAACACGTTTTACCCATCTCTTGAGTTACCAACAAAGCCTTATCGTCAAAAACATACACGTCAACAAGAGAAGCCGAAGAAGAAGGTGTAAACACGAATGAAGCTGCCTCTCCGCTTGATTTGTCATAAACACCCAAACATTTTTTCCCATCAAACGCAAACCTAAAACAAAAATATTTATCAGACTCGTAAATATTTGACACTAACGTAGCATAATTCTCCTTACTACTATTAATGAAATCGATACAGTCATATTCATCTTGCCAATTCGGATTAACAGGCATGTTATCCTCACCAAAATCGACATAATATTTTACCGCCACATTTTGCTTATCATCAATGACGTAAATATCATTAGAAAAATATCTGTAGTACAGTATTTCATTGGGACTACACACGAAAAAAGGGCAACAGATATAAATACCCGATTTTATCTTCAAATCCCCAATTTCTTTCACGAATTGAAAATTCTCATCATACAAATTCAGTTCCGAATCCTCCATACCGCCATACACGCGCTTTCCCACGTAGTGACCCTCCCCCACCTTGGCCAAATACTGAAACGAGTTATCACAAGCAACAAACTTCACATCAACCGCGTTTCCATTAAGATCATTCCGGAATATTAACTTCCTGCTCATATCGTACATGCAAACGGTATCGTCTTCCACCCACGTATCCAAAAGACCTACAAATTGGGCATCCGGCCCCCACTGCCCAGAAAAAGACGTTTTCAGAACACCGTTCCGGGCATCAAACAGAAGAACCTTATTTTTACATTGAACAACATATTGATCCTTTGCGGACACCACCTTCTTCACCTCGTCAACCCATACCGGACTTCCATTATCCGTCAAACAAATCTGTTTCATATACTCCCCGTGAAGGTCTATTTTATGAATCTTTTTCAAATCCACGCGAATGATGATACCGCTATTATTTCTTTCCGGTTCAGCCAAAGCCATCACGCCCGATCGCATAAAATTCTCAGTCTCCGTCCCGTGAACAGAATAACCCGCACACGCCATTGTCAAAAGCACCGCTACTACAATAATAAATTTTACTTTCATACGATTCTCATGCTTACCATTAATATCTTATTTATTCACCCCTTTTAGCAACCTATCCCAACGCAAATCACCGCTTTCCTTATCACGGGAATACGTGATGCGAGTCACCACCCCGACAATAAATTCCTCCGGAACGAAACCCCAGTAGCGGGAATCATTCGAATTCAACACCTGATCCCCGCAAAAGAAGTAATAATCACCTTGAAATATATAACTGTCTATCGGATTCCCTCCCAACGTCAACTGACGTTGAGCGTTAACCCTAAGTTTTTCACCCGTCTCGTACTCGATTACCAAGCGATAGAGTTGAAAATTAATGGTATCAAGCATCACCAGTCCCCCCTTCTGCGGCACGTAAAGCGGCCCGAACTCCTTGATCGTCCAACCATAATGCCGGAAATCAAACGGGAATGCGTGTATAACCGTATTAGCGATCAACGAGTCTGGCGTTTCCGACAGGCGGCGTTGCTCCTCCTCGACTCCAAAGATCCCGTCATAATTATTATTCTTAAAATACCCGTTTCTAATCTCGACCGTATCCCCCGGCAAACCGATACACCGTTTACCGTAAACGTAATTAATTTTAAACTCGATCTTATACTTACTCCGGTTGATCGGGAAATTAAAAATCACGATATCATTGTGTTCAACTTTTCGAAACCCCTTAGTTCGGTGGCATTCCAACGGATCACCATCCTTGAAATCAAGCCGATCATAAATCCGCGCCCCAGCGATCAGCTTGTTGACAATCACGTAATCCCCCGGTATCAAGGTCGGGCGCATCGAATCCGTCGGGATCACGAACTGATCAACCACGTAAACACGTGCCGCGATAAAAATCCCGATCAACACCCCGATCCCGATAAAGGTATACATCACACGTAAGATAATATCCCAGAAATCCAACCTCTTTTTCATTCCTCCATCTTTTTGCGTCCATAAAACAACAACACAACCATAACCAACAACACCCCGAAAAACGCCCCTCTCTTCCATCGTTCCCCGCTTAATTCTTCTCCGTATCCTTGCTCAAAACGATAAGGCGTGTATAATAAATTCCATTTACCCGCTATGCGACGATCAGCGGTAAAAGCCACCACCCCGGCAGAAGTTCTCAATATTGATTTCAACGCCACGTTATCCATAAAATAAACCGGAACATCGTCATAACCCGGAATCGTAATCCCACTCCGGGAGGCCACGACAAACAAATTAATCGCCCCGTTTTGGTAAGCCCCATACAGAGGCGCAATCTTGCTACCCGTCTCCCGCGAACCTTCTTCTTTTATCCCGATCATATAAGTCGGCTTCCCATCGGCAAACACGTTCTCCGTGACATCATTAAAATCGGAATTATAAAGATTAATCGCATTCTCTGTCCCCATTCTCGTCCCCACGTTATAGGGTAAAAAATCGAATGGCGGCAAATAAAAATAAGCATAAAGCGGCACGAAGAACGCTACCACCAGCACCCCGACAGTTAACCCGATCTGCCGATAATTAAAACTATTTTTAGCCTGTCTGAAAACATTCCACAAATGAAGCCCTGCCACAACAAGCAAAAGTATATTCTTCGCGAAAGTAGCCCCGTTAGAAAGATGTAAAGCCTCGCCAAAACAGCCGCATTCATTTATACCACCGTATGGATCAGTATAAATCAAATAAGTCAGGATCGTGAATCCAAGGATAAAAAGAGCCACCGTTACCGCCGTAACCCTACGCCACAGTCGCAGCAGTAACAACAACCCCAATGTCATCTCGGCAGCACAGAGCAGCACCGAAAAAGACATAGAAAACATGCTCCAACTCGAAAGTTGAAACATCCCCAAATATTCCTCGATCTTATACGACAACCCCACCGGATCAACCGCCTTAACAAAACCGGACACGACAAACAACACTCCCAACACCACGTCCGACCACATTTTCTTTATAAAATTCCTCATCAGCAAAATCAAGGTTAAACAAGTTTGAACTCTATAAATACATCTTCATCACGCTCATTAACAGATAAACCGATCAACGAACCTGTCTTCCGACTATATGAAATAAATCGCACATCTTTATCTAACTTATACATATACAAAGGTTTCCCAGACAAATCGAAAACAAGTACGGTATTTCCTGATCTTTTCTGTGCATCATCAAGTATCGTTTTAGATTGATGCAACATGTAAAATTTATCCTCTCCGAATGCAGACGCAATAACACCGACAACATTACTCTCAGACATTGCGGCCCCCTTAAGTCCGCTTCTGTCAACAATGGTAAACTTTGGTATGTTATATTGATAAGCAGCCGTTTCGACAGGCTCGTGATCTTCCCTGCTACAATCAAAAAATCTTATCATATCACCACACATGGATGTATAAGCGAAATGTGTCCCGTCCGGGTTCGTGACGATATTTCCCTGCTGGGTCATGTGTATAAGCTCCGGGGTAATCTTATCCTTGGATTCCACCTCGTCCACTTCTCCAAAATCATACAATGTATTGAAATTTTTATCTGTTATTTTGAAGACCGTGTTTTTCGTTATATCATGTCCCTTGAACAAAAACCGTCCTCCACTAATCATATTCACGTCTGGATTGTATATAAACGAACTCTCTTTCTGTACGACAATCCTGTCAAATATCACCGCAGAATCACCTATCCGTGCCAATGGTATACTTCCAAGAACAGACTTGCTAATATCATACATAACAAAATTGTCTTTGTATGGATTCTGCATATTGGCCCACAAAGACTCATTATTACTTCTTCCATAGGCAACGAGCTTATTAACCAAAGTCCCGGTATTTATATTGTAGGCATAAAAATTGTGCGTGCTATTATACGATTGAACAATAACTATAGAATCCATTATTGTCATCCTTCCGATTGTCGACAAATAACCTTTAATCGCTACTTCCCGTCCCGCGTGCAAATCAATAGATTCCGGAAAAATATCATAAATATTTCCCGTCATTTTACGATTGACACATGATAATACAAATAAAGATATCAAGGGAATCACAATCAAACACCTTATCGTATTCATAATTACTTTTGTTTTTCAAATAGCTATCACAAAATCAACAAATTTGGATAACCAGTTATTAATTATCTTCCGCCTTTTATCAATTAAATAAACACATCCTCCTATATCCCATTCTACCCACGCAACGCATCCTGTAGATTTGTACAAAAATGAATATTTTTTTATACAAAAACGAATAAAAAGGTTGCATTGAGGTTGCAAATTTCACTCGAACAACATTTCCCGAAGTAACAATTTTACGAGAACGCAAAAAAATACAGATACAAGAAATCATTTTGTAATATATCTCAAAACGACTATTCCCCCGTTTTTCATATGCTTCTCAATTTCTTTCGAAGCACGTGGGTACCCGTATTCAACAAACATTTCGTATTCGTCAAAAGAATTCAACAGGCAAATAAATCGTCCCTGTTCGTCAACACAGGAGGGGAAAGGCATACCCATACTTTCGTCTTCGTAAATTCTTTTCATCACGTCATCATTTATAGAATACAAAAAACAATCAGGATTACCTGGATTAATTATATCAAAGGCTATATAGTTTCCATTCGTAACAGGTGTTTCATCCATACAATAATATCCTCTTTGAATTATCTTTTCCCAACCCTCCTTATATTCGTCCGGAATCCCCTTATCGCCAAAATCAACACCAACAATTTTAATACTGTCTCCTTTGGCACGATCTATAATAGAAAAGTAGTTGGCGACTCCATAATGGAACAAGATGTTCTTCTGTGACACCGAAAAATAAGTCATCTTTCCAATTGGATCAATTTCATCTTCTTCGTACGGGAATAACTTTTTTGTAATGTTCAGATCGTCATCCGTAAAAAACAATCGGTATTTCGATTTGTTGGGATCATACTCTTTACTGGAAGATGAAAATGCAAACACATACCCCCCGCGATCAAGCCATTCCACATCCCAAGCCACAAACGGCATCTTCTTGTTCATTAGGAAACGTCCTGTTTCAACATCATAAATCTTAAAAAAATGATTATAATTATCAATTATGGCTATCTCATGATCTGTCACGCAGAAACTTCTTATCTCCAAATACTCGTTAGCAGCTCGCCCCCGGCTATCCATCGTGTACAAAAACTCCCCGGTATTACGATAAACAACAATTTTATTCTGAATAAAATCACCGATAAACACCTTACCATCCCGAAACACCACTTTTGTACCATGAGAAAAATACCCTTTCTCATTCAACTCCAAAGGAGAATACACCACCGAGTCAATATCTTTTGCCATCGACTCCATGCCCTCATCGTTAAATGTAATAACCTTATCTATACTTATGTTCTCACGCGTATTTCGTTGACACGATTCAGTTAAAAATAACGCCAGAATAAAACCGATTGTCGTGATAAAAATATTCTTCATGATTTAAGCTTGTTTTAATAATGGTAATTATATACATCCTTTTATTATTTCAGTACTATAACTCATTTAAATCAATATAATACATTTCATCTGTATCCAAATCTGCGGTGTATAACCTATTTCTTACCGGGTCCAGAGCAATTCTAAAAAATACCCGATCGGTCTTCAGCTCGTATATCATTTCTCCATTCCAGTTAAACACATGAATTATATGCATAAACGGACATTTCGATCCGAAACTTGCATCCCACTCCTTATCTCCCCAATAGGTAGCGTATATATAATCATTATCGACCTGAATACTATTATAGTATATGTACCCATCGTCCCATCTGGAATCAAAAAGAGAAACCCGGGAAACATTGGCCAGACGGTAGAAAACGGTCTCTCCCGTTCTAGTATCTATGATATTGATTTGAGGAACCTTTCTCATTGCCTGAACAATTTTCGAACCATCCGGTTTTATGGCATCAAAAGAATAGACCCGCTCTTTTTGAGTTTCATCAAAATGAATATCATCGCCCTCCGGCTTTTTATAAACATGATAATCATTTATTGTTTCACAAGGCAATCGCCATTCTTTATAATATGGAAGAGGAGTATCACCTTCAATAAGGTATCGCAACTTAATCTTTGCCAGGAAAGTATCATCCGATTGATAAAATAGATTATCTACTGTCAAATTTTTGCCAAGGTTCAAGGCATCATACGAGATAACGGTATCGTACATGGTTGTTTTCTCTAAAACGGACTGACTGATATTCCAAAAATATATTTTCCGTTCATTGAAATCACATATCGGCGTTTTAAGGTCATTATCCATTTTGAAAAATTGAAAAACAGGACCGATGGAAAAAAACTCGTTATGCCCTCTCCCTTTATTACAAAAATAACCTATTTCTTCTTCGGTATCGACATTATACAGGCAAAAGAACTGGTCAGCAAACCTCGGATTCCAGAACACGATCAATGAATCATACACCGAGAACATCCCGTATCCATAATTCTCGACACCAATCGTCTTGCTCGTCACATCCCGGACTTTCACGGAATCTTTATTGATATATACAATTTTGCCATTAAAGTAATCTGCATCCTTATTTCTATCATCACAAGCCGAAAAAATGAATACCAACACCAAAAAAGTTATAACCTTGAATGTTTTCATAAATACATCATTTTATTTATCATACACACTAGTTGAAATCACTGCCAAATCCAAATAATACACCTCTTCCGTATCCATATTTAGCGTGTATAGCCGATTTCTTACCGAATCTAACCAAACACAAAAATAAGATTGATCTGTTATAAGTTTATAAAGCAATTTCCCGTTCCAATCAAACACATGGATGGTATTAAAAAGTGGCAGTTTAACGCCGACACGACCATTCCACAGTTCTTTTCCCCAATAGGTTGCATAAATATAACGATCATCCGCCTGCACGTTATTATAATATCTATTCGTGGACTTCACATCCGTTTTCAAAAGAGAAAAATCGGGCCCGTTCTTCATCCTGTAACCAACAAGATCACCCGTACGAGTATCTATCATATTTATCTGCGGAAGACATGCCATCACTTGAACAAACTTAGAGCCATCGGGTTTCATCACGTCCCATGAATAAAAGAAAGAACTTAGAGGCTCCGCGACTTGATGATTCTCCACGGTATCTATCTTGTAAATAGGATAATCCCGTATTAACTCGTTCGTGTAAATCGTTCGTTTTTCATAAAACGGCGTGGTTACGGCCGTCAGCCCCAACTCGTCAGAAGCTTTAAAAACAAACAGCGTATCCCCGGGTTGATAAAACTGAAAATGCATACGACTATTATCATACGAGACAATCGTATCGTACACCGTTATGCCTTTCTCCACGGATTGACTGATATTCCAAAAAAACAATTTACCCTCGTTAGAAGTGTAAAGCAATGTCATTATATCATCCCCCTTCTTGAAAAACTGGCACACGCACCCAGCGGATAGCGACTCTTCATGACCTCGACCTTTTCCACAAAAAGAACCTAATTTCTCTCCCGTATCCACGTTGAAAACATCAAAAAAATGATCGGGAAATCCAGGATTCCAACAAACTAACAACGAATCATACACCGCTATCATCCCCGTTCCCATGTAGCCTTCATCTAACGGAACGGGTTTACTTTCAACGTTCTTTGTAATTACACCACTATCATCAATATATCGGATCTCTCCATTGAAAACATCATCGTTGTCTTTCGTGCTACAACAAACAAATACGCCAAGAACCACAATCGAAATCGCGATGTTTATTACTTTTATATTCATATCAACATTCCATTTTCAATCTTACCCTGTAAACATACACGCGCATTTTTCCTTCATCCACGATAGCATCAGAAAAAAGATACGGTTTAATATAACCTATCGGCTTAAAACCTTTAGGGACATCAATATCCGCGATAAGAGTTCTGTCTTGATAAATTTGCAATCCATCCGAACTCTCTTTCTCGCCTTTCGAATACGACCGGAACAAATAACCAAGCTCGTCAATGTGTTCTACCCACGTGTAATATCCTTTCGTTCGATATTGAGCAACACCCTTACCTTGAATATCCTTGACACTCTTTACCGACACGTACTCTTTATCCCTCGCTCGACCTTCAAAACCGAACGAGTACAACGGATTATAGTCTTTATCATATTTATATATCAACGAATCGGCCATATAAGCCACGTAGAAGTTACCATCAGGGTCAATATCAAAAAAGGTTGACGAGAATATGTAATGTGTATCCGATCTATTTTTATAGACATCCGGCATTCCCCTCCCCAGCAATCGGCCTGTTTCTTTTTTATCCAATCTCTGTTCTGTAATACCCCGGAATTCTTTGACAAAAATATCGGGAGTCCGGAAATAATTAAATGTCGGATCTTCTGCCCTGTTATTCGTGAAAACAGAATTTTTATAACTTCGGCAAACTAAAGGAAATCCCATCGAATACAGCTCGAACTGGTCGTAGCCGATCTTATCGCCCAATTTATACGATTTTCTGGTCTTCCGGTATGACTTTGATCTATCTATTTTATATTCACGATCAAATAATTGAACGTCATCCGTTACTCCTTGCAAACACAAATACCCGTTATTCAAAAAGGTATGAGTATAAATTTGCCCTATCGTGGTTTCCGTTGGCCCTCGACCGATGCCCAGCGTTCGAAAGGAAATTTTTCCCGTTGAATCAAAAAAATGTATCGTACAAAACAATCGATCAATAAAATATAACCTATTATCATGAACGCCCATATTCCCCTCGAATGTTGTATTCATCGTGGTGTCAATGATTAACGTATCCACCATGTAAGTAATATTTCTTTCTTCCCTGATATTAATATCGGGAGAGGGAAACATGTTTTTCGTGTTATCCTTTGAACAGGAAATATTAACGAACAACAAAATTGAAAGATAGATTACGTCTTTTGCATTCATGTTGGGTTGATTTATACTAGTTAAATTTATCTCATGTACCATATCATTCAGTTAGTTGTCTCATCAGCAAGATCATTTTCTTTGGTCGAGGATTGCTGTGGCTTACCTAATTTTTCCTCCACGGTTTTATAAAACATCTCCTTGATCTTCCTATTCTGTGACGGATTTCCAACCAGAATCACGTTATTATTCTCATCTAACAAAAAGGTATGAAGGGCTCTATTTTTCGGAAGATGAGGATTCAATTTCTCAAATTCCCCCAAGGTATCCAACAATATCGGATAGTCAAACATCGTATTGGCTATCATTAATTCTGTACCACGCACCTCTTTTTTCATTGGAGAAAATATAAAATAAAATCTTAATTGATTATTAAATTGTTCTGCATAATCAATAAAATGCCCCCATGAATCAATGTGATTAATTGCACAAGCCGTACACCCAATGGAATCAGCATATACAACTAATTTAAGAACTTCCTTGTTTACATCAATTTTTTGTACCTCAACACCTTGTCGCATAAATAATCCTTTTGAAGGCAATTGTATTGCTTTCGACTGCAAAACTTTTATTTCTTGTGTAAATTGTCGTTCTCGATTCGAGCAAGCAACAAAAAAAAGTGCAGTGCAAATAAAAGTGACAAAAACATTCTTCATGATTCAAATTTTTCTTTAAATTCTTTCATTTCTGTTGTAATAAAGCTAATACTTATCGCATGTAACAGTCTCATTTTAAACAGAAATACTTATTATATCACTTCACGTTTGATACTTAATCATTCCATTGACCAAATCAAAGTCTATAACAATAAATATCATAATCCAGAATTCTTCTATACAAATTTCACTCTCATAACAATTTCGGCAATTAATCAAAATTCTCTTTTATATCAACACTAAATAATATCGGATTATCATTTGATAGTGTTCCCTTTTTTAATAATCCTTTAATTTTCTCATTGGAATCCAACACGCCCAAACTCTCTGCTGGGATCATTCCATAAATTCGATCACCTTCTACCGCAAACAATGGGCTTTTTCCTCCAAATCTCATGGCTAAAAAATCTTTAATTGTCCCTTCTTGAGAATCAAAAGTAGGCACACCATTAAAAATTATTCGATCAGAAATCATATCATAAACAAGCAAACAACCATTCCTTCCTTCATCTGCATATTGAGATATCATATAACGGTTTGTGTAACAACTCACATTTTGTACATAAGAATGAGATCGTCTATATTTTTCTATAAAATTCTCATAATTCTCATTACATCGCTTAACAAAATCATCCGGTATTCCCACTTTAGAAAATTGGAATTTATACTTCACTTCTGTAACCAAACCATCTAAAAAAACAATATTATTAGAAAATGGAGCATGATACCAAAAACGACCCAATTCGTATTTCAAATTATTAAGCTCACAAAAATTTATAGAATAATCCATTTTAAGATGCTTCGATAAAATATTACCATGTGTATTAAATTTCAATATTTTATATTTATGAATTGCATCAATATGTCTATTATCACCTGCTATACCAATAAATACAGAATCAACACCTGTTCTTTCTATTGTTTGCAATGCGAATTGTAATCGAGAGACTTCCTTAAAATTTCCCTCTATGTCAAATATCAACAACTTTGTTGATCGATTATCAAGAATTATCACATGATTACCATCTACCGTAAAATCCGTCGGCTCTATATACTCTGAATTACTTTTCCCATAGTTTCCAATTTTTCTAAGAAATTTTCCACTATTAAGATTAAATACTAATAGAGACTTTGCTTTGTTTACATCTAACAAATAGACGAAAGAATCTTGAATCATGATTTTATCCACTTCTCCTATTAATGACTTAGAGCTTGTCTCCAGTGGAATTAACTTCAAATCATGAAATAAAAATCCTGCTTCTTTGTATTCATAATTACAATCTATATTTATTAATCTTACATCATCAGGATTGCCCATCGTATCCTTCTGCATATTTTGTATAACGGCCTCATTTAATTTACCATATTTGTAATTATATTTATTGTTATTCTTACTTGTACAAGATACGCAAAGAGCAACAAGAATAGCAAGGGAGAATCCCCCCTTGCTAATAATACCAATCAATTGTAATCGTCCCATAATTATTTGATTATTTAACGACAATCATTCTCTGAACAAAAATTCCATCCATCTTTACAATAAGATTTTTGACCGGGTTGATTTCCAGGCACAATTCGAAATGATACTCTATTTTCTCTCAATTGAGCCGCAAGAGAAGCCGTATACTTATAAGTTGCTCCCGCTGTATATCCCCCACTAGTAGACGTTATTTCTATATAATCTCCAGTTGTACATCCCCACCACTCTTTTTTCCACAATAACCCAGAACCTCCTCCTGTCTCCTCATCTGTCAAAGCCTCAATATTGGCCTTCATGAACTTTTCAGCTTCCGACATAGCCATTTTTTGGTGTGCGGTATAACCCACATACCCCATTGCACAGAATAAAACCGATGCAACTAAAATTTTTACTCTTTTCATTTTTATTCTTGTTTTTTATAACCAAAAGACTCTTCTTTTCGTTATTATTGTATGTTTTCTTTGTGTAGTCCTTTCTATTCAACTTGATTCAAAACCTTGTTTCGATAAAGTCACGGATGAGAGGGCTACCTTTTTTTCATCCGTTCCGTCCAAATTAATTCTTATTTCTTATCCTATATTCCGTCCTTTTAAATGATTAAACAATTGCATCTTTTACCAAAATCTTACTCGCCCATTCATCACCGTGAACGGTCGTTCTTCCTTGCCCTCGGTTCGATTGCGCAACCAGTACAACGCACCTGAAGGCACGTTTTCATACTCGATATAATCCGCCGTGGCCACTTTCCGACCTAGCGATACCCACTCTCCTTTATCAAAATACAACAACTCGTAAATATCACCCGCGTAAACCCCGTTCTTGTCATTTCGAGTTATATATTTCACGACATCAACCGATACAGGCTTCTCAAATTCTACCCCGGCTATTTTAGGCAAAGTTCCGTAATCCAGTAGATCGTCATTAAATATATTTTTAGAAAGTAATCCATCCTTATCCATTTTGCCCGCAGCATCAATTGTAAAAGTACTTGCAGCATTCAAAACACCCCCATCCTCCTGCATGAACTTGACCGATGCGAATTCGGGATAACTGTAACGTTCCTTCGTCAGCATCCAATATTTATACTTTTTGGGCGTGTTTACACGCAACGTGTCGTAAGCCATGTAATTATAATGCCGGATCACGCCTATCGAATCATAAGGTTCTTTCGACAAATCGTTGGTAGCACGTATCTGCACCCCGATGATCGCCGAACCGCAATAATCTCCCGACGAATTATAAGTAAACTTCCGATTCAAACGTAACTTCTGTAAACGCTCTTTATCGGGAACGAGAGACTCCACCTCACCATTCGACCTCACCCACAACGGGTAGTCAGCAAACACCTGGCTGTTACCATGATAGTAACAGGGCATATACACGATATCACGACCGATCTTCTCGAAAACAACTTTCCCTCCCCGCATCTCACTCCAAGCTACCTCATTCCACGCCAGGTTATTAAACACGCACAAGTAACCGTATTTCGTATCCGGCCGACACGTTTTAAATTCATATTCCAAGCTCGTGACATTCTCGTACTCCTCCGTCACATCCATTTTGTAAGGATCACGAATAAAGCGCGGGATAAAATTATTCTTATCTTCCGGTATCGGGTTAATAAAACTGGTTTTACGATACACTTTAGCCGTGTATGGAGTATTTGAATAATAATATTTACTATTCACGAAACGATGATCTCGGAGAATCGTCCAGTAATGGCGATTTTCCTGCGTCGGGTAGTGAGGAACAAAATCCACGGCTGTCGGGATACCGAACACCTGATTGGTAATTCGCGTACTATAAGCATTATCAATACAATCCATCCTGTACTTTTTGAATAACGAATCCGACAGTTGACTTTTAAATGTCCCGAAACCATAGTAGGTGTTCACCTTGGCAGAAACGTAACTCGCGTAACTACTCAAACTAAATCCCATATTCTCTCCTTTATAGAAATCATACAAATGATAGTAGGCAGTATCTTTCCACTCGGTTAAAGGTTCGTTGTTAATCCTGTAAGGCAATACATATTTAAAGAAATCCTCGCGCGACAAATCGTAATGATTCTTTATATCTTCCCAGATCTCGAATGATCGTTCGATATTTCGTATCAGGTAGCCCGACGTGATCTTGTGCAGATCATATTCAACCGTGTTATCTCCCCGTTCCGTGGCAATACGGGCAGCCACCAGGTAAAACATTAATTTAAGGGCACGGGGTTGATCCCGGAGCGTGGTATCAATATCCCGTTTCAAACGCTCCATCGTCTCCCCGGCTACCGCGTAATGTGCCACCATGTTACTGATCAGGTACTCTGCCGCTTTCAATTTCAGCGGGTCAGGTTTTTCCGTATGGTAATGATCCAGCACCTTTTGAAGTTCCCCCCGGTTCTCCCCGCTCAATTCCAATGCGGTATTCACATCCACGAACATGGGGCAATTTATCGTATCTCGGTGACAACTGCTCACGGTCATCGCAACACTCAATATAAAAAACAACCCCATCGTAAAAAACGGCTTCATATCTTTAGTTTTACTTCCTTTCAATAAACATCTACAATCTCAATTCAACCAGCGATACCCCGGTATTACCCGCAACCCCGTACAACTTTCCCTCGTCACGATCATAAGTAATCCCCGTCAACGCGACATCGAAATCAAAGCTTCGAACCAGATTCCCCTCCCAATCATACTCCAGCAAGCGATTACATTCAAAAGCCCTCTGCCTGTCCACTCGGTAAGTCTTCCCGGAATAAAGCGCGTACACCCGCTCCGGGGTCACCGCCACGTCCATAAAACCGAAACGATTCTCCCGACTATACAGGACACGGGGATCGGGAGTTTCTGAAATCTCCACCCGGGGATAACTCAACCTTTCCAGTTTCACGCGTTCGATACCCACCGAAGTAACCCGGCAAAAATCAATCACCCCGCTATACATATCGGCACACACGAACGCTTGTCCGTCAGGGCGCACCCGTAGAACGTTGCTGGCGTATAGCATCCCTTTCGTCTTCTCCTGCAAATCCGGGTATTGCGGGCAATCCGGATAAGACAAACAATAGCGGGAGGAACCATCCGTCAGCGAGTAAAGCAAATAACGCCCCTCCTCGTAAAAACCCGTGGAGATCACGAAATCGTTTGTCTTCACCGCTATCAAGTGTTGTTCTTCCGCGGGAAGTTGTACGATCGACTCTTCCGATACCCCCCGGGCAAGTGGAGAAACGGGACTCTCGATCAATTCTCCGGTCTTGAAATCCAACGCCGTCACGCTCTTCCCGTCAAACGAGTTGAAAGAACTCAACGCTCGCAGCCGCTTCGAAGAATTGATTGCCCCCGAAGACAAATCCCCCTCCACCGGATTTTCCAGATCGAGAGCCCGTGCTACCCCCTCCTTCATGTATGTTGCCCCCACTATGATTTTATTCCCTTGTTTAATAAATCCACTCACATCATAAATCCCGTTCCGGGATAAATCCGCCAAACGAACTACCTTCGCCCGCTCGCTCTTCACCATATTCATGCTCTCGTCATCCATGTAACGATCGGTACATCCGAGCAAGATGCCCCCGAATAGCACGTATAATAACTCTCTCATTCTTCAGGAGGTAATGCAATTCCTTTTATTTTAATTCCACCAATTAAACAATAACCTTTTGCATAAACACAAGGATCATACGGGTTCTCGGCTTCCGGAGAGGTCAAAGCCTCAACATTTCCTAGCCTCAAGGTTGCCAAGCACGCTCCTTGTCTAATACTCAAATTCAAGCTGATAGCGATACCCGCCACCAGCAACACGAACATTGCTATTTTCAAATATTTTTTCTTCATAACACACATTAATTTTCGTTCGCAACAAAGGTGGATTCTTTTTTTTCAAAAAAAGAATAAAAAGGTTGCATTGAAGTTGCAAATTTCATAACTTTGGAATATAACAAACACAAAATATGGATCGCCGTTTACGATATGTTATCATTCTTGCTGTTTGCATCATCTTAGGTAACCAGTTTATCCACTTGTATCGTTTATACCAAGAAGAAAAAACTCAATATTTACATTGGTATAACAATATAATTACCGGAGCTGTCTACCAGTTCAACATGAAATCCTCAAATAATAATGATATTGTCAGTTACAATGAATCAATCAAAAAATTAATATATCGAATCAATCAAAAAACAATAAGTTTTCAATTAAACGAAAAAGACGATATCCGGCAAATCTCCGAAGTAAGTGACTATGACATCCGAAACTCAGAATCATGGACTTTAAAAAATTTCTACACCCTTTTGCAGACAAAGTTAGATTCCGTGCAACTAAAAACTCTCGCATTGCAATTTGTCATCGGAGACAGTACCGGACAAATAAAAGATTCCTACCCTGGACACCACGGGAAACTCCCTTCTTCCCCGGAATATCACGAACCCCTCGGCTTTATTTCCGGTGATACCCTGTATGCCACGTACAACTACCCTGCCATCTTGTTTATTCAAGTGGCTATTTGGCCTATTATTTTAACTATAATCATTTCCGCCCTGTTCATCATTTGTATTGTCAACTTCTACCGAACGATTCGCAACGAGAAAAAGAGCGGGGAATACCGGGAATCATTCATTGACAACCTGGTACACGACCTAAAGCGACCGGTTGGTAACCAGATTAAAGCCTGTTATCTCCTCCCGACCTTGCCACCCGACGAGCAAGAATCATTCCTCGAAGACAACCGGAAACAACTCAACGAGATGTTACAATCGATCAATCGGATGTTGCTCCAATCCACGGATGCCCACGGGCTACAGCTAAACGTCAAGGAATTTAACCTCAAGGAAACATTGGAAGCATTGAAACAAAAAGATCGTTGGAATACCCAAAACAAACAATTTGATATCGACGTCGATTTCCGGTCCGACAACCCGATCATCACGGGGGACTATCATTTCCTGTTCGCCGTTTTCCAGAATCTCGTGGACAACGCATTGAAATACTCCGGTGATCAGGTAAAAATACAGATCACGTGCACAGACCAGGATGCCCAACACGTGCTAATCCAAATCGAGGACAACGGGTTCGGAATCCCTCTCAAGAACCTGAAACACGTGTTCGAACGCTACAACCGGGGAGACCACCAGGGTAACAAGAAAATCAAGGGGCACGGGCTGGGATTACATTATGCCCGCATCGTGATTCGCGCACACGGGGGAAAAATTGATATCCAAAGCGAGGAAGGCAAGGGCACCACGCTATTCGTCACCTTACCCCGCAAAGCCAAGATCAAAAACAAATACAAACAATAACACGACCATGGACGAAACGAAGGTAAAAATACTTTATGCCGAGGATGATGAAATCGGGGCTAAATTCACAAAAATGATTCTTGAAAAAGAGAACTTCGAAGTCATGATCGCACCGGACGGGGCAGAAGCATGGAAGATATACAAGGAGTGGAAACCGGATATCATCCTTACGGACCTGGATATGGGGGAAAATGGTGGGTTGAAGCTGACACGGAAGATCCGGGAACACGACCAGCAAATCCATATCATCGTGTACACCTCCCACGGCGAACCCGCTAATGAAGTGGCCGTACTGGATGCCGGAGCCGACACATTTATCTGTAAAGAACGGCCCGAAGTCCTGATCTTATACATAAATCGTGTGCGGGATAAAATAAAAAAATGCATGAATATCCCTCACTTGTATACACTCTCGCCACACACGACATACAACAGCGTAACCCGAGAACTCTCGATCGACGGGCAAACCACACGACTAAAAGGCATCGAAGGACGTCTTCTGCAATTATTGTGTGCAAAGAATCATGAAGTGGCCAATAGAACTTATCTAGTTCAAGGAATATGGAACAAATCAAACGAGGGTAAAGACTCAGAACTGAAAAAATATATCAGCTTGCTACGTGCTAACCTGAAAGCCGACCCCACGCTACAAATCGAATGCAGGAATGGCAACTACATACTCATGGTACTTTCCCAATAAAACAAACAACTCCCCCCGAATTTAATTCTTACACGAAGGCGTGTCAAGAGTCATTTTTGTAAATAACTTTTGACACATGCTATTCTATTCATCGTGATTTCAATATGAAATACAATATAAGTACTTGTTGACTACTGTATCAATACCGTATATAAAATTTTAATTAGTATATAATACATATATATGAACCCTATTCTAAATAGGGTTTATATAGGGTTCGTATAAGGTTCATATAGGGTTCATGACAGTATTCATAAGGTAGTCATCACCTAGTAAAAATGCATTCCTATTTGAACTCACACACAACAATCCATTATATATCAACGTATTGAACAAACACACCCCGTTATCGCCGGTATTAACTTTCAAACCTGCTAACTTATAACTTGTAACCTGTAACTTGTAACCTGCTAACCTGCAACTTTCGCCTCTGGCGAAAATCAGTGAATCCCTGTACGCCCGAGTTTCTCGTTGAGTTTGCCCCGGATCTTGTTGATTGTGTTCTTACGTTTCAAGAGTTCCAAAATTTGTTCGGAATTTTTGTTGTTCTGCATTTCCAATATGCGATTGTCGATATCTCGTGAAAGCATTTCCACTCTTCGCATCTTGTAGTTATCCAAAATCTTGGGAAGAAGCTCACCCAGCTTCATTTGCTCGGTTTCGACAAAACTTTCCATTTTATACCAAATTTTGCTTAACTCGTAAGGCTCGCTTAGGATATTGGCCGCCATGGAACTGATCTTGATATCGGGGTGAGAGATAAAATAGCGAGCCGGGATAAATGACGGTGATTCGTATTGCCGTTGATATTCTAGTTGTATGGAACGGAAAACGGGATTCAATAACTCCAGATCGTCCTCCGACAATTCACGAATGATAAACTCCCCGACACTCACGCTTCGCATGTAACCGTTACGTTCCTCCTCATATAGCTCGCTATCGCCGAATAGAAGCAGGTAGCGAATCAACACGCTCTCCTCGATATCACAAGGTGTTGCCCCTCTCGTTACGTTAGTTACCTGCATTTCGGGCATGGAAACCGGGGTTTTCGAGGGTTGCTCGTCATTCTTCAGCCGGACTTTAGCAATCTCGGTGTACAGCACCCGTTCCTCCACGTCCATCTGGTGGGCGGTTTCACGCACGTAAACGGAACGCACGATGTTGTCGGGGATTTTGGCTATACTTCGCACGATATCCGTGATCAGGCGAGCACGCTCGACCGGATCGTCTCCCGCTGAACCTAACAATAACTTAGTTTTGAAATTAATAAAATCGGTCTCGTTGTTCGCAATAAAATCGGACAACTCCTGCGGGGTATGACTCCGGGCAAAAGAGTCGGGGTCTTCACCGTCCGGTAACAGGAGTACCCGTACGTTCAAACCTTCCTCCAGCACGAGATCAATTCCCCGCAAAGATGCCTTGATTCCCGCGGCATCCCCGTCATAAATAATCGTCACGTTGGGAGTCAGACGCCGGATCAGGCGGATTTGTTCGATCGTCAAAGAGGTCCCAGAGGAAGCCACCACGTTCTCGATTCCCTTGGCGTGGAAGGAGATCACGTCGGTGTAACCCTCCACCAGTATACAACGATCCTGTTGCACGATGGATTTCTTGGCAAAGAATATCCCGTACAGGGTTTTACTCTTGTGATAAATCTCGGACTCCGGAGAATTCAGGTATTTTGAAATCTTCTTGTCGGAGGTCATCGTCCGACCACCGAAGGCGATGACTTTACCCGCCAAATCGAGGACAGGAAACATCACGCGCGCCCGGAAACGGTCAAAAAGTCCTTTCTCGTTCTCGATAGTCAATCCCGTTTTCACGAGGAATTCTTTCTTGTAACCTTTTTCCTGAGCCGCTTTCGTGAAGGCGCCCCAGCCCTCCGGGTTGTAGCCCAGACCGAATTTACGGATCATCTCGTCGCTGATTCCCCGCTGGCGCAGGTAGCCCAGGCCGACGGAACGTCCCTCGTCGGTATTCCACAATTGATACTGGAAATACTCGTTGGCATGGGCCGACACAATCAACATGCTCTCCCGCTCGGTCTTTTCCTTGATTTGTTCCTCGGTCAATTCTTTCTCTTCAACCGGGATATGATATTTCTCGGCCAAGTATTTCAAGGCTTCCACGTATGACATCTGCTCGTGTTCCATGATGAAATTCACGGCGTTTCCCCCCTTCCCGCAACCGAAGCATTTGTATATGCCTTTCGCCGGGGAAACAGTAAAAGAACCCGTTTTCTCGTTATGGAACGGACACAATCCGAGATAGTTCACCCCCCGTTTTTTCAAACTCACGAAATCGGAAACCACCTCGTATATGTCGGCCGCATCAAAAATTTTTTGTATAGTAGCCTGATCAATCATGATGCAAAGATACGATTTATGTAATTGAAAATGGGAAAAGAGTCCATAAAGTTTATAAAGTCCATAAGGTATATAAGGGATGTATTCCCCCGTGAAATACCTGATATACGGCAGTTTACACACCGAATCACGATATTGAAAACCACCTCATAGATGTCTGCATGGTAGCCAGACCAAGCATAGTAGAAATGATAAGATTTGTATTTGCGAACCAAGAACCCGTAACCTGCAAACCTACAATTTGTAACTCGCCTTGGGCGATTTTTTGATTTTAACAATAAATTAACAAACAGGCATCACGAATGGATCAATATTTGTATACTTTTGCACGTGGAAACGAATCACCCACGAAACGTTTCCGAGTGATAACAGATAAAATTTTTAAATCGCCTATGGAAGAAAATACGAATCAATTCAAAGAGGAGCTATTAGCCAGTATTTCGGAGCTATTCCTAAAATACGGGCTGAGAAGTACCTCCATGGACGACATTGCAACACACTTGAAGATATCCAAGAAAACGCTTTACCAGCAATTCACGAATAAAGATGATGTTGTAGAACAGGTTATGCTCTACCGAAGAAGGGTCAGGATCAAGAACGCGAACACGGAAGGGCTTGACAAGCTGAACCCGATCGAGGTGATAAGCCGGATTAAAGATTTCATGGAAAGTGATTTGGGTAGCCGTATCCCGGCAAACTATTACGACATGAAGAAGTATCACCCCGCCGTGTACCAGAAGGTCGTGGAACAGGACGCGACCCTCACGAAAGAGTTCCTGGTTACCTTACTAGACAGCGGGATCAAGAAAAAATATTTCAAGGATGATGTCGATAAAGAATTGCAACTGTATCTCTTGGGTAAACAACTCCAGTTCTTGAGGGAACCGGAGGTCATAAGCCAGATCATTTACCCGTTATCTGTTATCATCACCACGATTTTTGTCAATTTTATCTATGCCGTTTCCACGGAAAAAGGAATAAAAGAGTTTGAACGATTAAAGAAAGAAGCGAAAATGATAAAATAATGTATAAATACAACATGAGACATATTTTTGGTATGAGTTTTGCAAAAGAGAAAAAAACACGTGAGAATTTCCCGGAAAAAATAAATAATTAAATCTAACAGTCTATGAAAAAAGGAATGACACTCTTCCTCCTAATGCTTTTCGTGCCATGGATGCTCCGCGCCCAGGATGCACCGCAAACGATATCGCTGCAGCAAGCGATAGAGTTCGCCATAAAGCACAACAAAGAACTGCAATCTTCGCAGATGAATATTGATTTGTACCGCCAAAAAGTACGGGAATCCGTATCGCAGGGGTTACCCCAGATTAACGGTACGGTCGATTACAACACGAACTTCGGATACAAGATGGATTTCGGAGGAAACGCGATTAAAATGAAAGATCAATCTAATTTGAAATTAAACTTGCAACAACTATTATTCAGCGGTCAATGGATTTTAGGTTTGCAAACAAGCAAGATCGCGGTACACTTGACGGAACAAGAGGTGGGGATTACCGAATTGGATATCACAGAGAATATTTACAACTCGTATTATACCGTGCTTGTTACCGAGAGGATGCTGGAGATTTTACGCCAGAACCTAGAGAACATGAACAAGATTTACGAGCACACGAACAATATGTACAAGGCCGGAACGGTCGAGATTACCGACGTGGATCAGATTCGTATCAACGTGGGCCAACTGAAAAACAGCATGTTGTCGATGGAGAGAACGGTTGCCGTTAATTACAACTTGTTGCGTCTCCAATTGGGTCTGGAAGCGGGCACGCCGATCACACTCTCGGATGGTCTGGATTTCTTCCTGAAAAACGATAAATCGGTCCGCCTGAGTCTGGAAAAATTTGATATTAACAATAATGCCGAATTCCAACTGGTGACAACACAAACCGAGTTGAACAAGAAGATGCTGGGATTGGAGAAATGGAGTTACGCGCCCACCATTTCCGGATCTTACTCTTTCAATTACAAGATTCTGAAACCGGAACTGGACATGAGCCCGAAACACACGGCCGGTATCACGATGAGTATCCCGATTTTCTCCGGCCTGCAACGTGACTCGAAAGTGAAACAAGCAAAGATCACGCTGGAACAAACGTACTTGCAAAAGAGCCTGTTGGAGGACCAGCTTAACGTGCAAGACGAACAGTTAAAATTTAACCTGAAGAACGCGATGGAAAATTATGACTTGCAAAAGGAAAATATTGACGTCGCCACACGGGTTCTTGCAAACTACCAACGGAAATACGAGCTGGGAGCGGTTTCAAGTCTTGACCTGACGCAAGCCAATAACAACTATCTGCAAGCCGAAACGAATTACACGGACGCAATACTCACGTTGTTGCAAGCACAAGTAAGCTTGGAAAGATTATACAACCAGCTCTCACGCTAATTATTTGAATAATAAAAACAAAAAAGAAATACAATGGTAAAGAATCTTATTTTATCGACAATAGCATTGGCTATCCTTGCCAGTTGTTCCGGCAAAAAAGATAAAACGTCGAACGGAGATGCGGTGGAAGTGATCCCCGTGAAAGTACAAAAGCTAGAAAAAACAGATATAGCTAAAACACTGGACTACACGGCAAATTTGGAAGCAGACGAACAAGTATTTTACGCTCCGGCCTCTACCGGAAGAATCGAGAAGATTCACGTGGAAGTAGGCGACCGGATCAAGAAAGGTCAATTACTGGTGGAAATGGACAAAACGCAATTGCACCAGGCAGAAGTCCAGTTGAAAAACCTTGAAACGGAGTATAATCGTGCCGTTCAGTTGAACGAGACGGGAAGTATCTCGAAACAGGCTTACGATGCAGCCGTAACGCAATACGAGGTTGCCAAATCAAACGTTGATTTCCTGAAAGAGAACACCAAGATGGAAGCCCCGTTCGACGGTATCGTTACCGGGAAATATTTCGAGAACGGAGAACTTTACACGGGTGCCGCATTCGGTGGAGCTACCAAACCTTCGGTTATCGCTATCGAGAAGATCAACCCCTTGAAGGCTAAAATCAACTTGTCAGAACAATATTACCTGACCGTGAAAAAAGGAACCAAAGTGGAGTTGAAGAGCAACATCTTCCCGGATCGCACGTTCGAAGGTACCGTGAATATCGTTTACCCGACGATTGATCCCGCTTCCAGAACGTTCACGGTTGAAGTGCTGATCCCGAACAAGGACGAGGCCCTGAGACCGGGTATGTACGGTATTATCAACTTCTTCATCGGTAACACGGAGACTATTGTTGTTCCCGCTATTGCCGTGTTGAAATTGCAAGGTTCAAACGATCGTTACGTGTTTCTGAACAAGGACGGCAAGGCGAAACGTGTCGCTGTAACCCTGGGTAGACGTTTCGAGGATCAGGTTGAATTGATCAGTGACGAGCTTCACGAGGGAGACGAGCTGGTTGTCGTGGGACAAGGTCGATTGGTTGACGGAACACCGCTTTCTATCACGAAATAAATGATTTAGATTATGATTCATGACTTATAATCTAAAATTTAAAATTTAACATTTAAAATTCGAAATATGAGTATATACAATACAGCGGTCAACAAACCTATCTCGACCTTAATGGTTTTCCTTGCCATTATGGTATTGGGTGTTGCCTCTTATATACAATTGCCGGTGGACCAGTATCCCAAAATGGACCCGCCCTATATCACGGTAATGGCAACTTACCCCGGAGCTAACGCTGCCGATATTGAAGAGAACGTGACCAAGATTCTTGAGGACCAGTTAAACTCCGTGGATGACTTGAAGGAGATGACATCCACCTCTTACGATAACCTGGCGGTAATTTCGCTGGAGTTCGAGTGGGAAGTGAATCTCGATGAAGCGTCTAACGACGTCCGGGATGCCGTGGATAAATCCATGTCCGGGCTTCCGGATGATATCGACCGACCGACGATCATGCGTTTCAACACGTCTATGATGCCGATCCTGATCTACGCTATCACGGCAGAAGAGTCTTACCCGGGTATCGACAAGATTTTGGACGATAAGTTAATCACCCGTTTGAATCGGGTTGACGGGGTGGCCTCCGTTATCGTTGCCGGAGCACCGGAGCGGGTTGTTTACGTCGATCTTGACCCGAACAAGATGGAAGCTTATAACCTGACGTTGGAACAAATCGGGAACAAGATTCTCGCTGAAAATAAAGATATCTCTTCCGGTAACGTGAAAATGGGTCAGATGGACTACACGTTGCGCGTGGAAGGAGAATTCGAGGAGAGTGACCAGATCAAGAATATCGTGCTGGGGACTCAAAATGACAAAGTGATTTACCTGCACGATGTTGCTTCTGTCCGCGACACGTTGAAAGATATTACCCTAGAGCAAACGATTAACCGGGGTAAAGGTGGCGTGTTGATGGTGACGAAACAAACGGACGCTAACGCTGTTGCCGTTGCCAAACAAGCCAAGAGCGAAATCGAGAAAACGATGAAAGAGTTGCCGGCGGATATCAAATTCCAGATTATCTCGGATAACTCGGACTTTATCGTGAAGTCTATCAACAATCTTCAGGACTCTTTGATGTACGCCTTGATTTTCGTGGTCTTGATCGTGTTCCTATTCCTGGGACGCTGGAGGGCAACCTTTATCATTGCGCTGACGATCCCGATCTCGTTGATCGTGGCCTTTATCTACCTGTTTGCAACGGGTGAATCATTAAACATTATCTCGCTGTCCTCGCTCTCCATAGCGATCGGTATGGTGGTGGACGACGCGATCGTGGTTCTGGAGAACGTCACGAAGCATATCGACCGCGGTAGCCGTCCGCGAGAAGCTGCCAAGTACGGAACGAACGAGGTTTGGTTGTCGGTTATCGTGACCACCCTGGTAACGGTTGCCGTGTTCTTCCCATTGACCTTGGTAAGCGGTATGACCGGAATCCTGTTCAAGCAATTGGGATGGATCGTTTGTATCACGGTATGTACGTCAACCGTAACGGCTATTTCGTTGACCCCGATGCTTTGTTCCCAGTTGATGAAGATTCAGGAGAAAACCGACTCGAGCAAGTTCAGTTTCTACCGGTTTGTTTCCTCCATGTTGGATAAACTGGATTCGGTTTACGAGAAATTGATCCGCTGGGTACTTGTACACAAGACGGTCACAATTTTATCTATGTTCGCCCTGTTCTTCGCATCCATGTTCTTGGCCAAATTGATCAAGACAGACTTTATGCCGCAGAATGACCAGAACTCATTGACTGTATATGCCAAAATGCAATCCGGCCAACGCGTGGAAATAACTAAAGAGGTCGCCTTGGATATCGACTCGATTATCCGTAAAGAGATTCCCGAAATCACGCTGATCAACCTGTCATACGGTAGCGAGGAAGAGGCTTCTTTCGCATCCATGATGAACAGCACGGGTAACAATATCCTAAACATGCGTTTGAGAACGCTTGATTTAAAAGATCGTAAACGTAGCGTGTTCGAAATCGCCGACCAAGTCCGCGGTATCCTGAAACGCTTCCCGGATATCTTGCAATACACCGTAACGACATCCAGCGGAGGTTCCATGGGTAGCAACTCGGTGGATATCGAAATCATGGGACATGACTTTAACACCACGACGAACCTGGCTCACAAGATCGCAACAGAGGCTCGCACGATTCCGGGAGCAGAGGATATCAAGATCAGTCGTGACGAGGATAAATCCGAATTGCGGGTGGTACTTGACCAGGATAAACTGGCCCGTCACGGGTTAACGACCTCGGAAGTCGGTTCTTACTTGCGTAACCGTATCTACGGATTCCGAAACAGTAAGTTTAAAGAGAACGGGGAGGAATACGATATTATCGTTCGTTTCGATGAGAAGTATCGTTCATCTATCACCGAAATCGAAAATATCCTGATCACTGATGGCAAGGGACAACGGGTTCGCTTGAAAGAACTCGGAGAGATTAAAGAGTACTTCTCTCCGCCAAATATCGAGCGTAAGAGCAAACAACGTATCCTGAAAGTGTCGATCACCCCGGCTGCCGGAGTAGCCATGGGAGATATCGCCGGAGCAGCCCAACAGTTAATTAACAAGTTGGAAGTTCCACAAGAAGTTTCCCTGTACATCGGAGGAGATTACGAAGACCAACAGGAGTCGTTCAGTTCTTTGATCATGTTGTTGCTTCTGTCGTTGATGTTGGTTTATATCGTGATGGCCGCCCAGTTCGAGTCATTCAAGATGCCGTTTATCATCATGTTGGCTATCCCGTTCGCCTTTACCGGAGTCGTTCTGGCCTTGTTGATCACGAATACGACGTTGAGTATCGTTGCCGCCTTGGGAGGTATCATGCTGGTGGGTATCGTGACCAAGAACGGTATCGTGTTGATCGACTTTATCAACTTGATGCGTGAAAGAGGTATCCGCCTTTACGATGCTATCGCTCAGGCTTGTCGTTCTCGTTTGCGTCCGGTGTTGATGACCTCGTTGACCACGATCCTGGGTATGGTGCCGATGGCATTGAGCGTGGGTGAAGGTTCCGAGACATGGCGCCCGATGGGTGTTGCCGTGATCGGTGGTATGATTTTCTCCACGATTATCACGATGGTGATTGTACCCGCCGTTTACGCAGCCATGGACAAGAGTGGTAGCCGCGACAAGAAGAAAGCTCTTAGCAAACAATTCAAGTTTATGAGTGATTTCAACGCGGAAAGAGACCTACCGAAAAAGAAATAAATAATTTATGATTTTAGATTCACGATTCTACTTATCGTGAATCTAAAATCAAAATCAAAAACAGTATGAAGAAAGCAGTATTTATAACTTATAATCAAGCCCTAACCGAACGGGTTGCCTTTATCCTTGATCAGTTGCAAATCAGAGGATTCACGCAATGGCCCCTGGTTAACGGAGCCGGGACGGTAGACGGGGAACCGAGAATGGGAACCCACACCTGGCCGGAAATGAACTCGGCCACGTTGACGATCGTGGAAGAAGAGATGGTTCCCTTGGTCCTGAAGTATGTTAAAAACCTGGACGAGGTGAATAAAGAAAACGGTATTCGAGCCTTCGTCTGGGATATCACGGATATGTATTAAAAAAGAGCCGAACGGCTCTTTTTTTGGTCCATAAAGTTTATAAGTCTGTAAGTCCAATGGCCTGTCGGAAGGAGTATCGTGACCCTACGGACGTTCAGACGATGAATAAAAAAAGAGCCTTCCGGCTCTTTTTTTATTCATCGTCTTTCAATGACTTAAATCCTCGCCCTAATATCTCTCGCGAATCGATCACGTTAATAAACGCTTCCGGATCAATTTCACGAATACGATGACGCAGAATCATCATTTCACGGCGAGTTAAAATAGTATAGATAATCTCACGGGAATCACCGTTATAAGCACCAATGGCGGGTAATATGGTTGCACCCCGATTGATATCTTTCAGAATAATATTTTTCACGGTTTCCACTTCTTTCGTCACGATCATCAAGGTCTTGTGAACAGAAGCTCCTTCGACGATCAAGTCGATGACCTTACCCTCGATGAACACGATAATCCAGGAATACATCGGTAATTTCCAGTCTCCGAAAGCCACAACAGTAGTCAGGGTAATGGTACAGTCAACAATGATTACCAATGTACCTAAAGAGATATGCGTGTACTTGTTCAGGATCATGGCGATGATGTCCGATCCTCCCGAAGTTGCACGAGATTTAAAGATCATACCGATACCGATACCGTAAACGATACCCCCGAAGATAGAGGATAATAATGGTTCTTGAAGCATCGCACGTTCTGTAATTCCCGGTTCGAGCAAAGCGTCAAAACCGTAAGTGTGGTGAATCAACCACATGAAGCCCGGAATAGCGAACGTACAGATAATGGTCTTAATCCCGAATTTTGCTCCCAGAAAATAAATTCCTAACAACAATAACGGAATATCCATACAAAGAGCCGCAGCCTCGGTTCTCCACCCCCACAAGTGATGGAATACCATAGACAAACCATAGGTCCCTCCCGGCGCGAACCCGTAAGGTTCGGCAAACATCACGGCACCCACGGCAAACACGAAACAACCACCCAGCAACCAAGCATAGGTAATAAAGAAGTCCTTAGAGAATAATTTCTCCTTAGTTACAAATCCCATACTAAATTTATTTTTATTTGAATTATTAATTTCACTTATTTTTAGCGGCACAAAAGTACAACTTGTTTTCGACTTTTTACAACGTTTTCGACTTCTCAAAATTTAATTTAACTATCTGATTTACATTATACTATAATTTAAAAATCATGCATAATTATACAGCTCATGTCATAATTATTCGAAAAACACAAACTACCCCCCGGAAAAAATAATTTTCAATTTCCAACTTTCAATTTCCAATTATTTTCTCTATGTTTGTGAACGTATTGGAGTGTTAATGTTTTCGTAACATTACGAGGGAATCCCGTGAGAGTCGGGAACTGTACCCGCAGCTGTAAGCTTCGTAACTTTAGTCTCTACTGCCACTGTCTGTACATGGATGGGAAGGCGACGAAAAGGGAGCAAGTCAGAAAACCTGCCAAGACGTAACTGTTTATGTAGCTTTCGGGAAGTGAAGCTGGCAAGATGTTTATCGTGAGTATCCACGATTTTCCTCTACCCCAATTTTCCAACAAGCATTGTTCTGTGAAATAAGTGAGCACGTGGTGAAGTGTAAAATATCTCTGCCAATTTTGTTTTACATTTGCATGACAAGCTCACTTATTTTTTTAGCAAATCTTCTAATTTTATTGCCTGAAAGATCAAATGAGCCTGAGAACTCTCGTACAAGATTCCCACGGTTTCTTCATCTATTACCGTCAAGCATGAATATCCCCAACTTCCCCCACTATCCAGCAAAAGACCGTCAGACCAAGTCAATCCCTGATCGCCGCTCCATTTGACGGAGATATCCGTTCGTGCTCGTGAGTTCGCAGGATTACTGAAGAATAACAAATCCCGGTAAGCGATTAAACTCGCCATACAAACCGGTTCGACAAGCGCCTTTCGGGAAGATGGGTGATCTTGCCATGTTTTACCCATATCCGAAGTGGTCATCACGGCACGCGTTCCTCCCCGGTTATCTCGCATATTTAACATCAAATCACCATTCTTGAGTTCCACTACTTGCGCCTCGGTCGTGTTGTCCCGTGCAGGAGTACCAATTTTCCACGTTTTCCCCCGATCACCGGAATAAACAATCGTTGCGTGAGGCATGTCATTCTTATCTACGAACTGGAAAGGAAATACCATCATTCCACTCTTCATCGTAATTCCCCGACCGGGCCCCTGTAAGAGTATACCCCAAGAAGGGTCCTTGATCTGTGAAGTTATATTTATCGGTTTTTCCCAAGTCTGTCCGTTATCACGGCTACGAGCCACAA
>OGIE01000287.1_pt1 | contig 75026 bp, 54 predicted proteins | sample 1571581 | NCBI WGS metagenome assembly OGIE01 (sample SAMEA2582021, study PRJEB24529) | metagenome | biome: Human gut stool | place: China | collected 2011
AAACTCTATGATATGACGGCGTTCAGCAATATCATTGCCGACCCGTCGTTTCTGGTGATGTATGCCATTGCTTTCATTCTGCTGTATTTGGGTATCAAGAAGCACTACGAACCGTTGTTGCTGGTGCCCATCGCTTTTGGTGTACTCATCGCCAATTTTCCCGGTGGCGATATGGGGGTCATTCAGGCAGACCAGGATGGAATGGTAATGGTAAATGGGGTATTGAAGAACATCTGGGAAATGCCGTTGCATGAAATTGCACATGACTTGGGATTGATGAACTTCATCTACTATATGTTGATTAAGACAGGTTTCCTGCCGCCTATCATCTTTATGGGTGTGGGTGCTCTGACGGACTTCGGGCCGATGCTGCGCAACCTGCATCTCTCTATATTCGGGGCGGCAGCGCAGTTGGGTATTTTTACAGTGTTGCTGTGTGCTGTTATGATAGGCTTTACACCGCAAGAAGCCGGTGCACTGGGCATTATCGGTGGTGCTGATGGTCCTACGGCTATCTTCACGACTATCAAGCTGGCACCTCATTTATTAGGTCCGATTGCTATTGCGGCATACTCTTACATGGCATTGGTGCCGGTTATTATTCCGTTGGTGGTGAAGCTACTTTGCTCTAAGAAGGAGTTGATGATTAATATGAAGGAACAGGAGAAACTCTATCCTTCGAAAACAGAAATCAAGAATCTGCGCGTACTGAAGATTATTTTCCCGATAGCAGTGACTACGGTTGTTGCTCTCTTTGTGCCGACGGCAGTGCCTTTGATTGGTATGTTGATGTTCGGTAACCTGATTAAGGAAATCGGCGCAGATACGAGCCGTTTATTTGATGCGGCTGCCAATAGCATTATGAATGCGGCAACCATCTTCCTGGGGCTGAGTGTAGGTGCTACGATGACGAGTGAGGCGTTCCTGAACTGGACGACTATCGGTATCGTTGTCGGTGGCTTCCTTGCATTTGCACTTTCTATTTCAGGTGGCATCTTCTTTGTGAAACTGTTCAATATGTTCAGCAAGAAGAAGATTAATCCGTTGATTGGTGCAACAGGTCTGAGTGCTGTGCCGATGGCAAGCCGTGTATGCAATGAGATTGCTACGAAGTATGACCCGAAGAATCATGTACTGAATTACTGTATGTCCAGTAATATCTCCGGTGTAATCGGTTCGGCTGTTGCGGCCGGTGTGCTGATTTCGTTCCTAGGATAAGAGTTCTATATCTATAATAATTAAGTGCGAATTGTATGATTTGATCATGAAATTCGCACTTGATTTGTATATATATAAGGCTAAAATACCCTGTCTTTACTCTAAAAGATATAAATATTCACTTTGCTGTTTTTATGCCAGTCTTGTTCCGGGATTAATATAATTAGTTATATTTGCCTCCTGAATATTATGAAAACAATAAATTGACGTTGAAATCAATAAAATGAGTTCACACAAAGCAATATCAGTATCACTTATAGATAAAGCGATTATAGATAATATCAATCGAGGAGATGAGAGGGCCTTCGCTGCTTTATATAATAGCTATTTTACTTATCTCTGTACTTGCGCGGCAGGATATATCTTCGATGCAGATGTTGCCAAGGAAATTGTAAATGATGTCTTTGTGCATATATGGAATAAACATGGCGGTCTGGAATTTCCTATTCATTCTTATCTGTTGCGTTGCGTGCAAAATGGTTGCCTGAATTATATTCGTTCACTACGATCGCGTGAACGGGTTCTGGATGAATTCAGAGAAGATTTATTGCTGTTTCAAGAAGAATATTGCCGGAGTGGAGAAACACCTTTGCAAGTGTTGGAAGTCGAAGATATAAAGAAGCAAGTGCATGCAGCTATACGGACATTGCCGGAAAAGTGTCGGATTATATTTGAAAAATACCTTTATAAGAATCTTTCCCCTCAGGAAATTGCTGATGAGTGTGGCTTGTCAGTGAATACAGTCCGTGTGCAGATAAAGAATGCCTTTGATAAATTGAAGAATCATTTAGGCCCGGCTGTCTTTATTTTATTCTTATCTTTTATTGAGCAATAATTATCCACTTGCTCTGTTCTTTATATTTTGTTGGTTTCTAATGAATTAAATATCCATGAAATACTTTCTCTAAAATAATACGAAAAAAAAAGCTTTTCGGATAAATGTTTTCTGCATGAGATGTGTATTCTATATAAAGAGTTATTAAATGCATAAGTTCATGAAGGAAAATAATGAAGAATTTGATAAATGGATGATGGATTACATGGCTGGTAGTCTTTCAGGAGAAGATATGCAGAAATTCCATACTCTTTTGAAATCAGATATTCATTATAGGAACAGGTTTAAAGACTTGTCTGCAATTCATGCGAAACTATTAATACCACGATTTGCTGCAGAAGAGGCTGATAACTATGAGAAACTACTGCGTAGGATTAATTTGAAGAAAAGCACGTCTTCACGGTATTCATCACCACATCGTATTACTTGGAAGTCTATACGTCGCATAGCGGCAGTCATTGCTCTGCTGATAACTTCTTCCATTGCATGCTATTATGTGTGGGATGATGTGTGGAGAACTTCCCAGGATGTTGTGTTGTGTCAAATGGAGGTGCCGTTGGGCTCACAAACAAAGGTCGTGTTGCCTGATGGTTCAGTGGTCTATCTGAACTCTGGCTCTGTTCTGAAGTATGACCCCTCTTTTATGAAGAATAAGAATCGAGATGTTTACTTGACCGGTGAAGGATATTTTGAGGTGCAGAAGAATCAACATAAACCGTTTATTGTACATACCGGAGATTTGAATGTAAAGGTGTTGGGAACTGTTTTCAATGTACGGGCTTATACGAATGAATCGAATGTGGAAATAGCCCTCGTCAAAGGACGGGTAAATGTATTCTCCCAATCCGAAACAATAGGCAATGTAGTCTTGAATCCCAACCAACGGGCTGTTTATGATAAAAAATCCAGATCTCTGTTTTCGGAGGATACAGATGCGGAAGTGGCGGCTCTGTGGATTACTGGACGCTTGAGTTTCATAAATACTTCTTTGGTTGATATAATGAAAGAGCTGGAACGACATTATAATGTACGGATTATTGTTGAATCTGAACATATGAAAACAGAAATCTTCTCAGGAAGCATTAATTCTAAGCTGTCTTTAGAAGAAATGTTAGACTATCTGGATGTAGACAATAAGTATGTATGGACGAGAAAAGACAATGTGATCACAATAACTGATAAATGAATGTTTAACCCTAAAAAATGAATGAGATGAAAAACACCACTTAAAAAAAAGAATCGGAGAAACATATTGACCCCATGCTCTCCGATTCGTGAATCTAAAAACTATTTGCATAATTTTTTTAACGATACAAATGTATGAAAAAAAATCATATTCAAGGAGTGATTTGCTTATTTTATCACTCTAAGCGACTTTTTATACCCGTACGGCTGTTTACTGTGCTTGTTTTATTTTCCATAATGGCAACATTTACAGCCAATGCAATCCCTTATCAAGATATCCGTATTACTGTACAACGGAAAAATGTGGCTTTAACTCAAATCTTTCGGGATATCGAAAAGCAATCGGGATATTCTTTCCTGGTGAGGAACAATGACGTTAATACAAATGAGAAAGTTTCTATAGATGCAAAGAATAAAACTATAGAACAGGTCTTGGATATGCTGTTTTCTGGAAAAAACATCAAGCATAAAGTGGAAGGCAAACGCATCACTATTTATAAACCAATGAATAAAAATAAAGAGCAGACATCGAATAGTGTTCGCAGAATAACCGGTAGGGTGACAGATGAGGCTCAAGAACCTGTTATCGGCGCTTCTGTTACGATTGATGAAACTTCCGATGGCACTATTACGGATGTAGATGGATATTTTTCTTTAGAGGCTCCAACTGATGCTGTACGCTTGAAAATCTCATATATTGGTTATACTACCCAAGTTGTTACTATTGGTAATAAAACGGAAATCAATATATTGTTGAAAGAAGACACTCAGATTCTGAGTGAAGTGGTAGTAGTGGGCTATGGCATACAAAAAAAGGCTTCATTAACCGGTGCGGTGGCAGCCATCAGAAATGAGCAACTGATTTCTACCAAGAATGAGAATACTCAGAATATGCTAACCGGTAAAATATCAGGCGTTCGTGTTATGCAGAAATCTGCCGAGCCGGGCTCATTCAATAATAATTTTGATATTCGTGGTATGGGTGATGCCTTGATTATTATTGATGGAGTACCTCGCGATAATATGTCCCGTTTGTCTCCCAATGATATTGAGTCTATTTCTGTATTGAAGGATGCATCTGCTGCAATTTATGGAGTACGTGCAGCAAATGGTGTTGTTTTGATTACTACCCGTCAGGGAGAGGCTGGGCATGTAGAGCTGGAGTATTCAGGAAACTTTGGATGGCAGAATCCTTCCGGTTCAGTAAAGAGTGTGAGTGCTGCCGATTGGATGACACTGAAGAATGAAAAGAGTATGCATAATGTGAATGGTGGTTCTTTAGTCTTTGGGCTGGATGAGATTGAAGCTTATCGTAATGGGACAAAGCAGGGAACCGACTGGCATGATGCAGTGATGCGCCCACTGGCTCCGCAAACCCAACATACTTTAAGTGCGCGTGGTGGTAATGAAAAGGTACAATATTATATGAGTGCAGGATATATGTATCAGGAATCATTCTTACGTAGTGAGAGCCTGGATTACGATCGCTTTAATGTCCGCTCTAACGTGACCGGTAAAATTACAGATCGGTTAACCGTTAATTTTAATATGAGTGGAATCATGGATCAGAAAGATCAGCCTTATACGAATGCGGACTGGATTATACGTGCTATGCAACGTGCACCGGCCACCCAACCCATTTACGCAAATAATAATCCTGAATATTTAATGTATGGCTGGATTGAAGGTGATAATCCGGTAGCTATGATGGATGCCGACCAGGTAGGTAATAAGAAATATAACAATAAATGGTTTCAGACTTCTGCACAGGTCACTTATGATCTACCTTGGATAAAAGGTTTGCAATTAAAGGGAATGTTCAGCTATGACTATCAAATAGCCGATAATAGCATTTATTCCAAATCATTCAACGAGTATGAGTATGATGCTGCAACGGATGTCTATGCAGTTCGTAAGCTCCAGGTGCCGGCTACTTACCGCCGTGAACATTACACGAAGCAATCTTGGTTGTATCAGGCTTCATTAAACTATGCACATACTTTTCAGAAGAATCATAATGTAACAGGATTATTGCTATTGGAAGGTCAGCGCCGTGACGGTGATAACTTTTTTGCTAGGAGAGAACTATCCTTGAATCTGGATAAACTGTTTGCGGGGAATGTGGCAAACCAAGAAGGTAACATGGGAACTGGTGGTAATGAACTATACCAAATGGCTAATATGGGATTAGTAGGTAAGTTCGGTTATGATTATAAGTCCAAGTATCTGGCTGAATTCAGTTTCCGTTATGACGGTTCTTCCAGATTTGGCACTGGCTCTCAATGGGGATTCTTCCCCTCAGGCTCTTTAGGATGGCGTATCTCTGAGGAAGGTTTCTGGAAAGATTCTCATCTGGCTTTTATTAATAATGCAAAAGTACGTCTGTCCTATGGTAAGTTGGGAGATGATAATGCTTCCAGTTATCAATTCATTACGGGATACACTTATCCTGCTGGAGGCGATGCCAGCGGACGTCCCGGAGGATATGTTTTCAATGGTTCTTATATAAATGCAGTAGCGAATAAAGGTATCACTAATCCACTTATAACCTGGTACATTGCCAAAACATTTGATGTGGGTATAGATCTGGATGCATGGAATGGATTATTGGGTCTTACCGTTGACTACTTTAGTCGGTCCCGTACTGGTTTATTGGCAACTCGCGCAACCAGTCTTCCATCAATTGTAGGTGCAAGTCTGCCTCAGGAAAACTTGAACGGAGATTTTACACATGGTTTTGATGTTGAAGTATCTCATTACAATAGTATTGGTGATTTGCGTTATAATTTGAAGGGTATCTTCTCTTACACTCGTACTAAGTCTAAATATGTGGAACGTGGTGAATCGGGAAATTCTTATGAAAATTGGAGAAATAACAATAATGATCGTTTACAAAATATAGTTTGGGGATTTGGTGATGGTGGCCGTTATACCTCATATGGAGATATTGCAAACAGTGGTATTTTTACCGGTTATGGTACATTGCCCGGTGACTATAGATATCAAGACTGGAATGGGGATGGCATTATCTCCGACCTGGACAGACATCCTATTGGTTATGAAAACCGCCCTTTAATCAACTTCAGCTTGAATATGGGAGCTAATTGGAAGGGATTTGATCTGAATCTTTTATTTCAAGGAGCTGCTATGCAATATAATCGCTATATAGAACAGTTGCGTGAACCGATGTGGGGTAGTGATTATTCAAATGCATTAGATTATTTTATGGATAGATGGCATCCGGTAGATCCGACAGCTGATCCTTATGATCCTTCTACGAAGTGGATAAGCGGTGAATATGCTTATACGGGTACATTGTCTGATGAATGGTCCGAATACAATGTACATAATTCAAGCTATATTCGTTTGAAAAGTGCCGAATTAGGCTATACGTTCCCGCAAAAATGGATTGGAAAAAGTGGAATCAAAGATTTACGCTTATATGTAAATGGCTATAATTTGTTTACTGTTAAAGGGGTACCGTTTGATCCGGAACACTCTGGTAATGATACGTGGGGTAACTTGTATCCGTTGAATAGAACTTTTTCTATTGGTGTAAATGTTAAATTTTAATTGAATAATAATATCATGAAAGCATTAAGATATTTATGGTGTCTGGCATTGACTTTTACGATGTCTGCATGTCTGGATTTGAATCTTCCACCTTTGAACGTTATTCAGGATACTGATGTATTCGGATCACAAAATGGTATATATAGTTATTTGGCCCGCATTTATAGTGGCATGCCTATGGAGGACTTTCGTTATTCTCCGGAAAGAGGTTTCTTTAATGGCTATACAATGACCGGAATGAGTGTAATGGATGGTGAAGCTATTTGTGCTAACCAAAGTAAAGGAGCTCAAAGTGAAAATACCAAGTACTGGAGGGATGCATATGCTTCCTTGCGTGACATTAATTACTTCTTGGAAACTTTGCCTAAATATGCTTCTAATTTTCATGACTCGGATGTAAATACTTGGAAAGGGGAAATGCTGTTCAATAGAGCTTTTATCTACTTTGCTATGGTGAAGCGCTATGGAGGTATCCCTCTTGTAAATGAAGTCTTGAAATATCCAGGACAGTCTATTGATGAATTGAAATTACCGCGTTCTTCGGAAGATGCCGTTTATCAGCAAGTCAAGAAAGATCTGGATGATGCATATAGTTTACTTCCGGAAACGAATGAGTTAGGCCGAGCTACAAAATACGCGGCCGCTGCACTCAAGTCAAGAGCAATGTTATTTGCCGGTTCTATAGCAAGATATAATCAAATAACATTAGTAGATGAGAAAAGTGGAGAACGTCTATGTGGTATTTCTGCGGAAAAAGCTACTGAATATTTCAAAGAAGCTTATGACGCAGCAAAATTATTGGAAGGACATTTTTCATTGTATAAAGATGATTGGAAAGCGGATGACAAGGAAGCTCAATATCAGAATTTTGTAAATATGTTCTTTAATGACAGAAGTTCTGAGAATATCTTGATCCGTCAGTATCTGTATCCCAGTTCAGTACATGGATATGATTGTTTCGCTATTCCCCGGCAATATATGGTCGGAGGCTATTCCTCGGCTATAGGTCCTACACTGGATTTTGTGGAAATGTTTGATGGCTTTCCAAAGGATGAGAACGGGCGTATAAAAACGATGGAAAATGGCAAATATGTATTGTATGATAATCTGACGGATTTCTTTCGAAATGCAGAACCGCGTCTGCGAGCCACTGTTATTTTGCCTGGTGAGCAGTTTAAAGGTGAGGCTGTTGAAATCTGGCGGGGTATTTATATCGGATCGGTAGAAGGCGGTATTTCCCCGTTAATCCCTGAGGGTACGCTTTCTAAATATGAATCCAGTGAATGTAAGGACCTTATTGTCACAAGTGCAAGTGGCAGTGGGCAAGTTCCTTATCAATTGTCTAATGGACAGTTAATGAATCCTGCCGGGCGAAGTGGTTGTTTCCATAATGATAACGCTAGTGCTATTTCCGGTTTCTCTGTTCGCAAATATCTGGATCCTAAATTAGAGGCGTCGCTTGTGGTGCTGAACCGTTCTGTACAGTCATGGATTGAGTTACGATATGGTGAGGTGTTGCTGAATCGTGCTGAAGCGGCGATGGAATTAGCTGAAGCTGGCGGGGGAGCAAACTATAAAGAGGATGCCTATGCTTGTATTAACGAAATTCGAGAGCGTGCCGGAGCCACTTTATTGGAAGATGTCTCGGAAATAACGATAGAGGTAGTTCGTGTAGAAAGACGTAAGGAGCTGGGCTTTGAGAATAAATTATGGTGGGATTTGAAGCGCTGGCGTACTTTGGATAAGGAACAGAATAATCGAATTTACCGGATTCTGATGCCATTTTATGCGGATAAAGCAAATAAATGGTTCTTTGATGCCCGCTATGATGAGAAAATGATTCGTTATACAGCTGACTCTCGTTGGTATTATCTGGATATACCGGGGGATATTGTGAATAGTGATGGAATTCCCCAGAACCCAGGTTATTAATTTTATAAAGGAATAGAATATGAGAAAGATAGGTTATTTTTTAGTAGTAAGTTTTATTTTATTGGGGACAGTTTCTTGTCAGAAGTTTGATAATTATGAAGAGCCTCAGGAAACATTGAAAGGAGCCATTATCGATAAGGGAACGCAAAAACCATTTCTAACGGAAACGGGAAATAATGGTGTTCGCATCAAGTTGATGGAATATAGCTGGAGTGATAATCCTACCCCTTATTATTTCACAGTGAAACAAGATGGCACGTTCAATAATACTAAAATTTTTAAAGGCAATTACAATATTGAACCGGAAGGTGCTTTTGTTCCTTTGGTTTTGAAAGGTGGAAATGGCCAAGTATTAACAGATGAGAGTATAACGACAGATATTAAAGGAACAGTTACTCTGAATTTTGAAGTTGAACCATTCTTGCGTGTGGAATATGTAGGTGAGCCTGTTGTCGAGGATAAAAAGATTACTATTCAAGCTAAGATTACCCGTGGTACAAATCATGTTGATTATCAGCAACAGATTTCTGATGTTTACCTGTTTATTAACGGATCAAGTCCTTATGTCGGGAATAATAACTTTGATGACCGATATGATAAGCATTTGAGTGGTGCTGCGGTGAATGATATTTTAGGGAAGGTAATTACCTTGACAACAGAAGGAGAACTTCCAGCAGGCAGAACTTATTATTTACGTGTTGGAGCGCGTATTGATAAGGATATTGCTGGTGCCAAGCGCTATAATTATGCTGAAGTTAAGACTGTTAGCATTCCTTGATTCTAAATAGTCCAATTAATAATATAGAACATTACCTGTTGGCTGAATTAGCTTAATCTCTAAAAACGGATTAAGTTGATTTAGTCAGCGAGTAATCATATTGAATCATAATTAATATAATGATGATAAAGTTTTTTGTTTTATACGTCCTTTTATTCTGTTCTATGATTGTTTCTGCGCAACAGCGAATTTCAGTTTCATCACCTAACGGGAAACTTAAATTTTCACTGAAAATAGAACCTGAAAAAATAACTTATGATGTGGATTATAAGAAATGCCCCATTATGACAAACTCTTTATTAGGATTTAGCTTTGACAATGGTGATTTTGGTCATAATATCAAAACTGGTAAAGTACGCCGTAAGTCTATTGATGAAACTTATGAGCTGATTATTGGTAAAGTAAGTGTTGCGCGTAACTATTGTAATGAAGTCATTATTCCTTTGCAAGAGAAGTCTGTCCCCACTCGTTTGGTTAATTTAATTGTAAGGGCTTTTAATGACGGAGTAGCCTTTCGCTATGAGTTTCCTGAGCAAGAAGGGTGGGACTCGTATGTGATGTATGATGAAAAGACTCAGTTTAATCTAAATGGCAATCCGATGACTTTGTTGATGTACCTTCCGGGCTATGTAAATACCCATGAGAACGTTTACAATCGTGTGAAGTATGATGATATTGCCGGGAAAAAACTGATTGAAATGCCTGTTACATTTGAGTTTGAAGACAATACCTGTGTATCCATTACGGAGGCTGCTATACGGGATTATGCAGGTATGTATCTGATGAAAGAAAAGGATAAACTGGTAGGCAAGCTTTCGCCACACCCTGGACAGGAAAAAATTAAAGTAGAAATCAGTACATTCCCGCATCGTACTCCATGGCGTGTGATTTCAATAGCTGAGCGGGTTGGGGCTTTGTTGGAATCCAATATTCTGACCAGCCTGAACGAGCCATGTGCGATAGAAGATACTTCATGGATCAAACCGTGCCGCACAACGTTTACTTGGTGGAACGGAAATGTGGTTCCCGATAGCACTTTCTCGCCTGGTAATAACTTTGATACGAATAAATACTATATTGATTTTGCCGCCCGCAACGGTTTGGATGCCCATGGAATTTATGGTTATGCCGAAACTCCATGGTATTATGATGAAAATTTTAATTTTGGTCATTCAGGTCCTGATGCCGACGTTACCAAACCAATTCCTTGCCTGGATATGCCACGCATTGCAGAGTATGCAAAAAGTAAAGGTGTGGGTATACATCTTTGGGTAAACTGGCGCCCGTTGTACGACAAACTGGATGAAGCTTTTACTTTGTATGAGAAGTGGGGTGTAAAAGGTTTAATGGTTGACTTTATGGATCGTAATGATCAGGAAATGATATGTATACAGGAAGATATTCTGAAGTGTGCTGCTAAACATCGCCTATTTATCCAGTTCCACGGCTCTAGCAAGCCTTCGGGGCTTGTGCGCACTTATCCGAATGAGTTTACCCGTGAAGGAGCACTAAATTACGAGGTTTGTAAATGGGACAATGCTGTGAATGCCGACCATGATATTTCTATCCCTTTTACTCGTATGCTTGCTGGGGCTACAGACTACCATCTGGGTGGTTTCCGTGCTTTACCACGTTCCCAATTCAAGATTCAGTATGTTAACCCTTATGTAATGAGTACCCGTTGCCATATGATGGCGATGTATGTGGTTCTGGAGAATCATCTCACTTCTCTGTGTGATACCCCTATGGCTTATGAAGGACAACCAGGTTTTGAAGTTTTGCGTACTGTTCCGGGTACATGGGATGAAATACGCGTACCATTGGCAAAGATTAATGAATATGTTACAGTGGCCCGCCGCAATGGTTCCGATTGGTGGGTAGGTACTTTGAATAACAGTACTGCTCGCACTTTGCAACTGAAATTGGACTTCTTGGATGAGGGGGATTACGAAGCTACTATCTATACGGATGCTGCTGATGTGGATGAGAATGCCAATCACTTAAATAAGGAAGTACGCAAGGTTATCCGGACTGACGTACTGAATTTGCCTTTGGCTATGGACGGAGGTTCGGTTTTGCATATCACTAAGTTACAATAGGGTTGTTTTTTAATAATATAATTAGATCTTTAGTATCATGAACAGAAGAAATTTTATAAAAAGAGTAGGTTTATTAGGTGCTGGATATGCATTAAACAAGAGTATGGTATTTGCCCATTCTGGAAATTCATTAGAGAGTGATTCTCTGACTCTGTTTCCTGCAGTGAGAAGAGTTCCGTCAGAAAGACATTTCAAGAGCCCGGCTATAGAGAAGGCTATTGATACTTTCAAAAAGAAAGTGAAGAATAAAGAGTTAGGATGGTTGTTTGAGAACTGTTTCCCAAATACATTGGATACAACTATTTATTATTCGGAGAAGAATGGTCGTCCGGATACTTACGTCATTACCGGCGATATTGATGCCATGTGGTTAAGAGATAGTTCGGCACAGGTGTATCCGTATTTAGATTTCATGTCTGAAGACAAGAAGCTACAGCAGATGATTGCCGGTGTTATCAACAAACAGACAACATTCATCCTAAAGGACCCGTATGCTAACGCTTTCTATGATGATGATAAAAAGTACACCCGTTGGACTAGTGACCATACTGAGATGAAACCGGGTATCCATGAACGTAAATATGAATTAGATTCGCTTTGCTATCCTATTCGTTTGGCTTACGGATATTGGAAAAAGACAAATGATGCTTCTCCTTTTGATACGCAATGGAAGGAAGCGATAAAAGCTATACTGAAAGTTTGTAAAGAACAGCAAAGGAAAGATGGTAATGGGTCTTATAGTTTCCGTAGAACTTCAGAATGGGCCATTGACGCTGTGCCAATGGGTGGAGTAGGGTACAAGACCAATCCTGTGGGGTTAATTTGTTCTACTTTTAGACCCAGTGATGATGCTACTATTTTTCCTTTCCTGATTCCTTCTAATTTCTTTGCTGTAGCCAGTCTGAAACAAGCATCTGAAATGGTGCGTAAGATTTCAAAAGACAATGTTTTGGCAGATGAATTGATGGCGTTGAGTGACGAAGTTCGTAAGGCTTTGCAGGAATATGCTGTGGTTAATCATCCTAAATATGGTAAAGTATATGCATTCGAAGTGGATGGTTTCGGTTCAGCTTATTTGAGCGATGATGCCAATGTTCCTAATTTATTAGCTCTTCCTTATTTAGGTGGGACAGATCGTAATGATCCTATCTATGAGAATACAAGAAGGTTTGTGTGGTCGACGGACAATTCATTCTTCTTCAAAGGCAGAATGGCCGAGGGTATCGGAGGACATCATATTGGTGCTGATATGATATGGCCGATGAGTATCATTATGAGAGCTTTGACTTCCAAAGATGGTAAAGAAATCCAGCAATGTATACAAACATTGCAACACACGCATGCCGGAACCGGTTTCATGCACGAATCTTTCCATAAAGATGATCCTAAGAAGTTTACCAGAAGTTGGTTTGCTTGGGCGAACACTTTATTTGGTGAGCTACTATGGAAAACATTTAATGAAAACCCCGCTTTACTGGAGTATTAAGTAAAGCGGGTAAACAATATTTTTTATATTAATCTAATAACGAAACAATGAATATTCTCAAAAACAATAGTTTAATTTTATTGACTCTTTTCCTGTTATTCAGTTCCCAGCTAATGTCGCAGAAGACATACAGGTGGACCGATGAACTGGAATTACTTAAAAGAGTGGATAAATTGCCGGAATACCGTACAGGTTCTTATGTCGAACAGTTCTCGAGTTACGACCGAACTTGGGGTAATGACGATGGCTTTGCCGGAACCTACTCTTTTCTTCGTAAAGAAGCCGGTCGGCTTGTTATTGCTGAGATGGAAGGTCCTGGTGTGATTAACCGTATCTGGACCCCTACACCTACAGACCATATGTTATATTTCTACTTTGATGGTCAAAAAGAACCAGGCTTAAAGATTAAATTTTCCGATCTCTTTTCTGGTAAAGTTTATCCTTTTACCAAACCGATTTGCGGAAACGAGATTGGTGGTTTTTATTGTTACCTGCCAATAACCTACAAAAAATCATGTAAAATTGTTTTTGATGGTCCAAAGTTGGAATTCATCCAGATTCAATATCGTGCCCTGCCGGGTAAGAAAGTAGAAACTTACACAGGAGAGTTCTCGCTGCAAGACAAGAAATTGCTTTCTGAAGTTAATAAGATATGGGCTGATATTACTCCTGAAGTAGTCAATTATACACTTGGTAAATCGGCTGATATACAGACGAAAGAAACAACATTCACCCTCAAACCGGGTGAAGAAATGCCTTTCTTTGAAATGGACGAACCGGGGCGGATTGTAGGTGTGGAGATTGATGGGGGAACTTCTTTTGAAGGTTTATATAAAGATGTGATACTTTCTGCCAAGTGGGACAATGAAAAAGTTGAGGCTATTTATTCTCCTGTTGCCGATTTCTTCGGATACGCTTTTGGTAAAGGGGCCATGCGCAGTATTGTGATGGGGAAGCAAGGTACTTCCAACTATTGCTATCTTCCTATGCCTTTCGATAAATCTGCCTCTCTCAAATTGGTTTATAAGAAAAGGGATAATATACAGCAATCTCCCATCTCTGTAAATGTGAGAATTTATTATAACAACAATAAACGTAATGCTAAAGAAGAAGGTAAGTTCTATTCTGTGTGGCATAGGGAAAAGACTCCATTGGGTATGTTTCACCGCTTCTTAGCCCAGAAGGGGAAAGGGCATTATGTGGGTACTATGCATCAGGCACAAGGTTTGCGTCCTGGTATGACCCTCTTTTTTGAAGGAGATGACAGCACTTATGTAGATAATAAGATGAGGCTACATGGGACTGGTTCTGAAGATTATTATAATGGTGGTTGGTATGCTTTGTTGGATCGTTGGGATAGAGGTAATAGCCTTCCTATTCATGGATGTCTGGATTACTCTCTTCCGATGGCACGAACCGGTGGTTATCGTTTCTTTTTGTCTGATAAGATGTCTTATGAAAATGAAATCTATCATGGAATGGAACATGGCGAAGTGAAGAATAATTTCCCGGTCGACTATACTTCCGTCGCTTTTTTCTATGCAGCACAACCTTTATCTGATAGAATTGAACCTTCTGATGAACAACGGACAGTCTATCGTCCTACCATTCATGTTTACTTTCCGCAGTTGATGTTGCTGACACCGAGTGGAGGTGTCCAGGTAGTGAATGAAAGAGGTATTCGTATGACCACCCAGCATGAAGGGACTGTGCGTATCATGTTGAATGACATTCCCGAAGGAAAATATAAAGTACTGATTAATTATTTTGAAAAAAACAATGGAGCGGATTTTCAAATCTGGCAGCGTCAAAAGCAACTGTCCGATTGGATATCAAGTAGGGGGGACAAGGAATTATTTAAAGATAGAGTATATGTAGGAGATATCGAATTGACGGAGCAAACTAATTCCATTACTGTGCATGTTAGGAATAATAAAGGGAGGGACGAATTTGAATTAACATTAATCACACTTGAAAGAATTGAATAGATGTACTTGTTTTCAATAAGGTAAAATAATATATATAACAGAAAACGATAAGAAATGAATTGGATAAATAACAGATATCTTTTATTGCTGGGCTTTGCCGTTTGTGGTATCACAGGAACTGCTGAAGCCATGCAACCTTCGCCCTCAAAAGGTGGAAAAACGCTCCACATAACGAATGTTCGTAAAGTTGCTCGTGTTACAGGGGATACACTTCCCGGTGAGACAATCTATAGTCCTAATAATACCGGACCTGATTTTGATGTTTATGGTACGGACTTAGGTTTAATGTGGCGTACCGGTAAAAAACAAGTAGGTCTCTTTTTTGGTGATACCAGTGGTAAAGGCTTTGTCATTAATAAAAATGGTGGCAATGGTTCCAATTGGCGCTCTAATGTAGTTGCTTTCTCATCAGATGTTTATCTGGAAGATGGATTAAAAATTGATTCCATGTTACTGGATTCTGAAGGCAAAGCCCGTGAAATTTGTGCGGGTGGAAAAACAAATCCGGATGTATATCAAACTTCCATTCCGACCGGTGCTATTCGTGCCGGAAAACGGGACTATGTGCATTATATGAACATCCATAATTGGGGAGGGGGGCATGGACGCTGGCTCACTAACTTTTCATCGCTTTATGCGTCTGAAGATGGTGGAAGTACTTGGACACGCCGCAATGAAGTCACATTTGCTGCTGATAGCCATTTTTCCCAGATAACTTATGCCAAGCGCAAAGGCTGGGTTTATATGATTGGCACACAATCGGGGCGCGGAGATGCAGCCTATCTGGCCCGTTTTCGTGAAAAGGATATCCTTGATATGCAGTCTTATGAATATTGGAATGGAGAATGTAAGAAGTGGGTACGTGGTAAAGAAACTGCTGCAACTCCTATTCTTCGGGGGCCTGTGGGCGAAGCATCATTATTATGGCATAGAAAGTTCAAACGTTGGATTTTGACTTATAATTATGATCCTAACTATGATAAGGATCCCGTAATAAAGAAGAGTGGGATACTCTATTGTACAGCAGAAGATATAACGCAATGGAGTTCTCCTAAACTGTTGTACCCTTCTCATTATTGTGCTTATTTGCACCCTCTCAAAGATAATGAGGATAAAATATGGTTTATATCGTCTCAGTGGGGACCTTATAATACGTTTTTGATGAGTGCAGACTTGCATCTGGAATAAAAACTAATGTTTAACATTATGAGAAAAGTGTTTGTATTAATTTGTTTTTTGAATTATCTGTTTGGAGTACATGCCAAAGACTTCACGCAGTATGTCAATCCTCTCATGGGTACACAGTCTACTTTTGAACTTTCCACCGGCAATACTTATCCCGCTATTGCACGTCCTTGGGGAATGAACTTTTGGACACCACAGACAGGGAAAATGGGTGACGGATGGCAGTATATGTACACAGCCAATAAAATCCGGGGTTTTAAGCAAACGCATCAGCCTAGTCCGTGGATTAACGATTATGGGCAGTTTTCTATTATGCCTATAGTCGGGAAGCCGGAGTTTGATGAAGATAAGCGTTCCAGTTGGTTTTCGCATAAAGGAGAAGTGGCACAGCCTCATTATTATAAAGTGTATCTGGCAGAATATGACGTCGTCACTGAGTTCACATCTACTGATCGTGCTGCGTTGTTTCGTTTCACATTTCCTGAAAATGATCATTCTTATGTTGTAGTGGATGCTTTTGACAAAGGTTCGTATATTAAAATTCAGCCAGAGAAAAACCGGATTATCGGATATAGTACACGTAATAGTGGAGGTGTTTCTGAAAACTTTAGGAATTACTTTATTGTTGAGTTTGATAAACCTTTCACCTATCAGGTTACCGTGGCCGGCGGTGTTGTACAGGATGGACAAAACGAGCAGGTGACCGATCATGCGGGAGCAATTATTGGTTTCAAAACCCGTAAGGGAGAGAAAGTACATGCACGTGTTGCTTCCTCTTTTATAAGTTTTGAACAAGCGGACCGGAACTTGAAAGAGTTGGGGCATGATAGCTTTGAAGCATTAGTTCAAAAAGGTAAGGATGCCTGGAATCGGGTTTTGGGGAGGATTGAAGTGGAAGGAGGCGACCTCGACCAGTACCGTACGTTCTACTCTTGCTTGTATCGCTCGCTGCTTTTCCCACGGACATTCTACGAACTGGACGAAGCAGGAAGACCAATACACTATAGCCCCTACAACGGGCAGGTTTTATCGGGTTATATGTATACCGATACGGGATTCTGGGATACTTTTCGTTGCTTGTTTCCTTTCCTCAATCTAATGTATCCTTCGGTGAACAAGCAGATACAGGAGGGACTTATTAATACGTATAAGGAGAGCGGTTTCTTTCCTGAATGGGCAAGTCCAGGACATCGAGGCTGTATGATTGGTAATAATTCGGCTTCTGTGCTGGTAGATGCTTATCTTAAAGGCGTTAAGGTGGATGATGTGAATGCATTGTACGAAGGCTTATTGCACGGAACTGAGCACGTACATCCTAAGGTACATTCCACGGGGAGGCTGGGGCATGAATATTACAATGAATTGGGTTATGTACCTTATGATGCGAATATTAATGAGAATGTAGCTCGTACGTTGGAGTATGCTTATAACGATTGGTGTATCTATCGGTTGGCTAAAGCTTTGAAGCGTCCAAAGAAGGAACTGAAACTTTTTGCGAAACGTGCAATGAACTATCGTAATGTGTTCGATATAGAAAGCTGTCTTATGCGTGGACGCAATAAGGATGGACGGTTCCAAGTGCCTTTTTCTCCTCTGAAGTGGGGAGATGCATTTACGGAAGGAAATAGTTGGCATTATTCTTGGTCGGTATTCCATGATCCTCAAGGATTGATAGAGCTAATGGGTGGCAAGGAGCGTTTTGTGCAGATGCTTGATTCGGTGTTTACAGTTCCTCCATTGTTCGATGAAAGTTATTACGGGCAGGTGATTCATGAAATACGCGAGATGACGGTGATGAATATGGGTAATTACGCTCATGGCAACCAGCCGATTCAGCACATGATTTACTTGTACAATTATGCCGGACAACCTTGGAAGGCGCAGTATTGGATACGTCAGGTTTTAGAGCGTATGTATGCACCTACTCCGGATGGATATTGCGGAGATGAGGATAACGGGCAGACATCAGCTTGGTATGTCTTTAGTGCTTTAGGCTTTTATCCGGTATGTCCAGGTACTGACCAATATGTGTTAGGGGCGCCTTTGTTCAAGAAAACGACCTTGTATCTGGAAAATGGGAAACAGTTGGTGATTTCTGCGCCCGACAATAGTGAATGCAATTATTATATTGATAAGTTCTTTATCAACGGGAAACTGTGGAATAAGAATTTTTTATGCCATGCAGATTTGTTGAAAGGAGGACAATTTGAAGTTATGATGAGTGATGAACCGAATAAAAAGAGAGGTGTATTGGATGATGATATACCATACTCGTTTTCTAGGGAATAGGGATTACTGGTTTCCTTCTCCATAATGAGAGGGGTATAAAAGAACACAAATCCGTAAATTATATAAATAAGTTTATCAATAAGATGAACTCGTATAATTCGCGTAATTTGTGTTCTTCTTTTTGTTGGATAATTGTCTTTCTTTATTCACTAATTACCTTCCTATATTCCGCCACCGCCATCTTTGCAGCCAGATGCGCATTTATCAGGTTCGTATGTGCCTGTGTCCACGATAACTGTGCGGAAAGTACGTCAGCCATGCTTGATTTCCCTTCATTGTAGGAAAACGTCACGAGGTCGAGGTTCTCTTCGGCAAGAGTCATGTTTTCGCGGGCGGTTTTTACTTGTTGCTCTGTCTCTGTCAGTTTCGTTGTAGCGGCGGATAGCTCTTCAAGAATATTATCGGTGACGTAACTTTGTTGTAGCTTTTGCATACCGATATATGCCTTTTGTTGCCGGTTCGTCTTGAAGCGGGCACCCCAACGGAAAATGGGGATGCTCACATTGATGCCTGCCACGGGAGTATGAGGTATTTCCTGCCCCATGTAAGTGATACCCGTATCCCATCCGGTGGCGAGAAACATACTGACCTGCGGGTTGTATTTGCTGAGTGCAGCGTGACGTTGCGCTTCGCTCCGGATGATGTTGACTCCGGTGCTGGCATAGTCAGCACGGCGGGGGAGGACATCATCGAGGCCAAGCAGAGTGACCGGTTCGCCGGGAGTGCTGATTTCGCATAGGCTATCTACGGGGGTGCCGGGGGAGACGCCCATAAGGATATTCAGCTTTTGCAGGGCGAGGGTATAATTCTGGCGGGCCTTGATATATTGTAATTCCGCTTCTTTCTTGCGGGTGGAAATCATTAACAGGTCAGTGCGACTGATAGCGCCGTCGTTGAAACGGTCCTGAATGATGTCGTACTGACGCTGTATGATGTCTTGGAAAGCTGCGGCAGCTTCGAGCCCGGCACGGGCGGCAGAAGCATTCCAATAGACGGCATCGCTCTGGTAGTGAATCTGATCGAGCGTCAACTCAGTGGTCAGTTGGGAGAGTTCCTCATCGGCTTTCGCCATTTGCTTTTGGGCTATCAGAGAGCCGCCGGTATAGAGCGGTTGCGCCAAGGTGGCAAGGGCTTGGTAGGTGTAGGGGCGGTATTCGCCTTTCGGACTGTTCCACTGATCGAGGTGGTTGAGGTTGGCGGTACCTTCGGCGGTGATGTCTATTTGCGGCAAAAAGCCTGTAGAAGCAATTTTCCGTGCTTCGGTGCTTGCCACGGTTTGCAGACGTTGCTGTTTCAGTACCTGACTGTATGCCTCTACGCGGTCGCGATAGGCTTCACGACTGAGGTATTGCTGCGCTCCGGCAGTCAGACCGGAGCAACAAAGTAATATGAGTATGAGTTCTTTTTTCATAATTATCCTTTTATTTTATGTATTGCACAATAGGCTACGGGCAGCACGAACAGCGTCAGAGCCGAAGCCACCAGCAAACCACCCATGATTGTTGCTGCCATACCGCCAAACATAGCGTCGAATAGCAATGGAAGCATCCCCAGAATTGTAGTTCCCGAAGCCATTGCCACTGGCACGATACGGCTGGTAGTGGCACTGACCACTGCATCCAGTGGTGCCTTTCCTGCAGCAGCTTCTATGTCAATCTGGTCCACCAGTACGATGGCATTCTTGATATTCATGCCAATCAATCCAAGCAGACCGAGGACAGAGAAGAAGTCGAAAGACTTGCCAAGTACCAGTAGACCCAGTACAATACCGATGAAGATAAGAGGCAGCATCAACAGGATGACAATCGGTTTACGGTATGTGCGGAACAGGAACAGCAGCGTGATGAACATCAGGAAAAACGTCAGTGGCAAGTTTGCAGCCAGTGCCGCGTTGCTTTCCGCTTGGCTTTCTTGTTCTCCGAAATATTTCATGGTATAGCCTTCCGGTACTTGAATCTCTTTTTGCACCTGTTCCCATACCCGGTTGAAAGCAGCGATGGCATTCACTCCACGGCGTGGGTCGGCTTGTGCCATCATTACCATCTGGCGGTTATAATCTTTCACGTTAGAGAACTTATATTGGAAATCGAACTCACTGACCACCTGTTCCAGCGTAGTGGTCTCTTTGGTGGTGCCAAATACCGGAAGTGTGCGCAGGTCGTTGATACGGAAAGAGTCTATCGTGTTATCCTTTAGCAGAATTGGCAACACTTGGTCTCCTTCGCGATATTCACCCAGCGTCATGCCGTTTGTGCCTATCTGGATGCTCTGCGCCATGCTCTGCCGGGAAACACCTAGAGGCTGGGCGCGTTCCGGACTGTAAACCGGTCGCCACACGGGTATCTTGTTTCCCCACGAATTACGCACGTTGATGAGGTCAGCGTCGCGGTGCATGATTTCCAGGGTCTTGTCCGTCAACATCACCAATGTGTCCACATTGTTGCCGATGAAACCTATTTCGATGGCGGCATCCACGGCGGGAGAGAGTTTGAAGAGCGTGGTGCGGGTGATGGCATTCGGATAATTGGCTTTCATGTACCCGTCGAAGTTCTCCTCATATTCCTTGGTGTACTTGCTATCGGTCAGTTCAATCAGAATATTGGCAAAGTTCGGTTTCGGGCCGACTGAGGTGGAAGCCAGATAGTAGCGCAGTGGTGTGCTGCCGAAGGTAGTGGATATTCGTTTCACTTCCGGCTGTTGCAGCAGATGCGCTTCCACTTGTTTCATTTCCCGTTCGACGTCGCGGATGCTGTAACCGTCCGGATAGAAAATATCGGCACGGAAGTACGGCTTGTCCAGTGAAGGGAAGAAGTTCTGCGGCATCAGTCCCATGATGACGAGCGACAGAATGAACAGTATGATGATACTTCCTAAAGTCAGCACTTTCTTCTTTATCAATATGCTGAGGATGGAGGCGAATTTGTGGTAGAAAGGCTTGTCGTACGGGTCTTTGTTGGCATCTCCAAACTTGGCTTTCAGAATAAAGTTACCGAAGGTAGTGGTTTGCGTAAGTGCCAGTACCCAACTTAATCCCAAAGAAATGGCCAGTACCACAAACAGTGGCTTCACGATTTCCGCTACGGCCGAAGGAGCCAGATAAAGCGGCAGGAAGGAGCAGATGGCAATGAACGTGGCGCCCAATAATCCCCACTGCGGCCCCGTGGCACCGTTTATCAGAGCCCGGCGTCGATCCATGCCTCTGGCAATGGCTATTTGCGCATTGTCTGTCACCACGATGGCGTTGTCCACCAGCATACCCATGGCGATGATGAATCCTGCCAGGGAAGTTCGGTTCAGTCCTACGCCGAGGAAAGACATGATGAGCAGCGTGCCGCCGATGGAGAATATCAGCGAACTGCCGATAAGTATTCCTGCACGCAGCCCCATCACTAGCATGATGATGACAATAACAATCAGAATAGACTCTACTAGGTTGATGATGAAACCGTTGTTTGCTTCACGGGCTATCACGTTTTCGGGGTAGAGGCTTTCGAGTTCCAGACCGACCGGGATGAGCGGGAGCAGTTCTGCCAGCCGGGCATCTACCAGTTCGCCTGTTTTCACTACATCTTTGGTCGGGTCGGTAGAGACACCGATGCCGATGGCACGCCGTCCGTTGACGTGCATGATGTTGGAGGGCGGGTCCATGTAGCCTTTCTCGATGACGGCAATGTCGCCCAGCTTCACTTGTCCGCCGGGGGTGGTAATCACTTGTCGTCGGATGTCGTCCACGGTGGTGTACGTGCCGTTGGCAACGATGCGCAGTTGCTGTTCTCCGGCGTTGATTTCTCCGGTATTGATAATCTGGTTTTGTGATTGCAGCAGGCTTGCCAGTTGTTTGGGATCAATGCCCATTCCCGCCAGTTTATTGACGGAGATGAGAATATTTACTACTTCGGTTTGAGTGCCGAAGAGGGCTACTTTCATAACTCCGTCGGCGGTGATGACTTGGGTCTTGATGCGTTCCGCCCAGTTGCGCATTTCCTCGTAGGAGAAACCGTCGTCGCCCACCAGACCGTAATAAATGCCGAATACATCGCCGAAATCATCCGATACCGTAGGAGTGGAGGCACCGGCAGGCAGTTGCGGCTGTATGTTGAGAACCTTGCGGCGCAGTTCGTCCCACTTCTGCGGAATGGACTCTGCAGACAAGGCGGGTTGAAGTTCAAACGTTATTTTGGATAGTCCGTACATGGACTCCGACTTGATTTTGTATACGCCACTCATTGACTGTATTTCGCGAGAGATGGGTTCGGTGATGAGCCGTTCCACTTCGGCTGGTTCCGCCCCCGGATAGCGGGTCATGATGACCGCGCTTTTGATAACGAAAGGCGCATCCTCTTTCTTTCCCAGGCTGCTGAACGACAGTATGCCGCCAACGAGCAGCACGGCGAGAAAGAAGTAGACAATCTTGGTGTTGTCTAATGCATATTTAGCTAAGTTCATAATTTAAAATGTTTAGGTTTATTGGGGATATTCATCACGTGGCTTTTTTGCCAGGTATCAAACGATATCAATTGATTACCTTCACCGTCTGTCCTTCCACCAATTGGTGTACTCCGGCTATCACGACACTTTCTCCCGGTTGCAGTCCGGCCGAAATCAGAACATTGGCTTCACCCGTCGGAGAGTATACTGTCACTTCCCGGCGGCTTACCTTGCCGTCTTTAACTACCCACACATACGTTTTCTTATTTTCACTCTCACCAAAAACAGCACTGAGCGGAACATTCATCAACTTTTCTTCCATGAACGGGGCTACGTCCGAAGCCAGTTTGATTTTACATGTGAATCCTGGCTTCACGTCATAAAAGCTGCGGTCGAAAGCTGGGTCGTCTATCCTGATGGTTACCGGTATTCCCGTCCCGTCTGTCGAAATATCCAGATATTCTTCCAGTCGTGCGTTGAACGTTACTCCCGGATAGCTGTCGAATACCACCTGGAATGTCACATCTTTTGCACGAAGCAGATACAGATAATCATCCGGCACCGTGAATTTGATGCGAAGCTTCTGCGTATTCACCAACTGCACAATGCCTTCGCCGGAGTTGACACGCTGATAATTTTCCACCAGGCGCTTCTCGATGGAACCGTCGAACGGAGCTGTCAACTTCGTATCTCTCATATTATTGCTGGATAGCTCATAGGCGGATTTTGCCTTCTGGTAATTGGCTACACTGATTTCGTATTCCTGCACGGAGATGGCTTGGCGTCCCAGCAGGCGTTTGTTGCGCTCCACTTGTGCGGCAGCAGTTTCATAAGCTGCTTTGTCGGCGGCATATTGCAGGGAGATGTCGCGCGGGTCGATGGCAGCAATCAACTGGCCTTTCTTTACCCGTTGCCCTTCCACAACAGGCAGGTTGATGACTTGTCCGCTGACGCGAAAGGCAAGTTTTACGTATTCCACGGCTTCCACTATTCCGGAGAAGTCTTTCCGGATGACCGATTGGGAACTGACGGTCGTTGTCTTAACAGGCCGGATAAGGGCGGTTTCACCCTCCTTCTTTTGCCCGCACGACGTGACAAGCAGCGTCGCGGCAAGGGCGAACAGATAGATTTTCTTCATACAAGTTGTTCGTTTAGGTATAAATGCATAAAACCGGAAAAACAGAAAAATGTTCTCCCGGTTTCTATTATTGTGCTTTGTTATGACAAGCAGACTTTAGTCTTCTATCCTGAGCTTTAAGTCTGTGCCCGATTTCAGGCTATAAACGTTTTGGTATACTTGTATGTTCAACTCATCTCCGGCAATCAGCGAGATTTTTATCTCCTTTCCTATGTGCATGTATAATGTACGCCCCTGATAATTCACTTGGAACGAATAACCTTTCCATTTTTCCGGTACAACGGGTGAAAAGCTCAGTGTATTCTCCAGAACTTCCATACCTGCAAAGCCTCGCACAATGGCAAGCCAACTGCCTGGCATACTGGTGATGTGGAGTCCCTGGTGTGTTTCGTTGTTGTAGTCATCCAGGTCGAGGCGGGTAGCATGCATGAAGAGTTGGTAGGCCCGTTCCACTTCACCGATGCGGGCGGCAAGGATGGAGTGGATGTGAGGAGAAAGTGAAGATTCGTGCACCGTCATAGCCTCATAAAACTCGAAGTTGCGGCGGACAGTTTCTTTATCAAAATGGAAATAATACAGATATAAACCCAGCAAAACATCGCTTTGCTTGATGTAGCACGAACGCAGGATGCGGTCCCAGGACCAATGCTGATTGATGGGGCGTTCTTCAGGCGGGATGGCGTCGGTACTTTTCAACTCCTTGTCCAGATAGCCGTCATTCTGTACGAAGATTCCCAGTTCTTTGTCTTCCGGCAGGTACATGCGGTCGATGATATCGCGCCAACGTTCAGCTTCTTCCTGTTGGCGGAGGTTGGTGACACGGCGGACACGTGCGTATTCGTCCGGATATTCTCCGGCAATGATTTCAATGTATCTGAGAGTCATTCGCAGGCATTGCACGCACGAATAGTTCGTGTACCAGTTATTATCCACGTTGTTTTCGTATTCATCCGGTCCCGTCACGCCCAGTATCACGTACTTTTGTTTTGGCTTTGAGAATGATACACGCTGGCTCCAGAAGCGGGAGACGGCAATCATCACTTCCAAGCCGTATTTGGCAACGTAATCCTTGCTACCTGTCAATGCTGCGTGCTGTGCAATGGCATATACAATGATATTGTTGCGATGTATTTCCTCGAAGGTGATTTCCCATTCGCTATGGCACTCTTCACCGTTATTGGTCACTTGCGGAAACAGTGCGGCACCATCTTTGAAACCCAGTTTCCGAGCATTTTCTATGGCTTTGGGCAATTGGTTGTAGCGGTATATCAGCAGGTTCTTCACAATCTCTCTCGGAGTGGAGAGCAGGAAAAACGGCACACAGCAAAGTTCCGTGTTCCAGTACGTATTTCCACCATATCTTTCACCGGTAAATCCTTTGGGGCCGATGTTCAGGCGCGGGTCATCTCCCCGGTACGTCTGGCATAGCTGGAAGATATTATACCGGATACCCTGCTGCGCTTCCGGGTCGCCTTCGATGGTGACGTCCATTTCGTTCCAAATATCTTTCCAGGCTTGCTGATGATCGTCAGCCAATGTTTCCCAACCGGAAACCTTGGCCTGACGGGCTTCGGCGATGGAATGCTCAATCAGGTCATGACGTTCATAATAGAGTGACGAAGTGATAGCTGTGTATTTGATGAGCGTGATGTTATCCCCCGGTTTCACGTCTGCCCCAAGGCTGAATCCGGTTTGTTTTTCCTTTTCAATTCGTATGGGATTGGATGTGGTTTCTTTGCCATTTTTGAAGAAATGATATGTCATGGCATAACATACCTGTGCATCTTCCCGCCGGGTTTGTGTCCATAAGTATGCACAATCTTTGGTGACGCCGGAACGCAGGATATTCCATATCTTTTCACTCTGTTCATCATCTTTGTTTGTTATGATGGCATTCAGAGAAGGGACGAGTGATATCTTGCCGGTATAATTGATGGAAGTTACGTTATATTTCACCAGGCACAAATTGGGGTGTGCCATGTTGTCAATGTGTTCTACGTGTATACACAATTGGTTTCCTCTGGGAGAGGTCACTTCAAAGTCGCGGTAAGAGATACCGGCTTTCATATCGAGCCTGCGGTTGAAACTGTTTACATCCCACTGTGCCAGATCCAGTTCTTCGTCGATGAGGCGGAGGCTGACACGACTCCAGTCTGCCGCATAGGGAATGCGGGTGTAGAAAGCGGGAAAGCCGTTCTTCCACCAACCTACACGTGTTTTATCCAGAAAAGTGATGCCGGCTACGAATGAACCGCGATACGAGTCGCTCGAATAAGGCTCTTCAAAATTCCCCCGTTGTCCGAAGCGTCCGTTCCCCAGGCTGAATATACTTTCGGACATTCGCAGGTTATCAGCGTGAAAGTTATCTTCAATAATATTCCATTCATCGGTTTTAAGGTATCTCTTCATGGCGTGTATTTCGTTGGTGATTATGGCCGTAAAGATAAACAAATAAACGGATAAACGGCAGTAAGAGGAAAAAAAGAAGACAAAATTTAACCCGTTGATAAAAAAAAGAAGTAGCTCGTGGCTACTTCTTTTCATTCGTAAGGATTATGCTTTCACCTGTTCTCCTTTTGTCTCTTTGATGAAATACACACAAATAGCACCAATAATCAGCATAACACCCGCCATAACCAGCATATTGATCTCGGGCGGGAGTACTCCTTTTGGAGTGAACAGAGCCAGAATACTTCCACCCAGTGAAGCTGCCACAATCTGTGGAATGCAGATAGTACCGTTGAATAGGCCCAGATAAGTTCCCATGTGTCCACCGCTCAGTGCATTGGTCAGGATGGTGAAAGGCAATGCCAGCATAGCTGCCCAGGCGCAACCAATCAGTAAGAAGGAGATGAACAGTACATATTGATTATGAACAAAATACGTGGAGATGAAACCCAATCCACCCAATACCAGACTGAGGGAGTAGATAAGTTTGCGGTCTTTGAACAACGGGATACAGACAGCCCACAGTACAGAGCCAATAGCCTGTACGGCAAACAATACGCCTACCCAGTCGGCAGCATTTTGATATTGAGTGCTCTTGGTGTCCAACACTACTTTGCTGATGCCGTTTACTGCTGTTTCCACTGTCGGGGCATCAAATACATTGGCTGCCACACTACCGTTGGTATATGTCCACATGAACATGAAAGCGAACCAGCAGAAGAACTGAACCAAACCTACTGTCCAGAAAGCTTTCGGTGCTTTCACCAGCAGTTTCACCATATTGATCTTTTCTTTTTCTTCCTCTTCGGTGATGCCGTGGTATTCTGCATATTCAGCAGGCGGCATCTCCTTTACTTTCACTGTGGTATAAATGACACAAAGTATCAAAATAGCGGCGCCGATATAGAAGGAATAAATCACCGAGTCGGGAACTACACCTTGTGGAGCTACATTGCTGATGCCAATCCATGTAAAGATAAACGGGAACAGGAAACCTACGAGACTACCGGCATTGCACAGGAAGCTTTGGATAGAGTAAGCAAGCCCCTTTTGCTTTTCATTCACCATGTCGCCCACCATCATTTTGAACGGCTGCATTGCCATGTTAATGGAAGTGTCCAGAAACATCAGCGATACCAGTCCGAATATCATTGCTGTGCTCACTGCCATACCGAAACTTCCGGCATTGGGTAACAGGCACATCACCAGTACGGCTACCAGTGAGCCTACAAACAGGTAAGGAATACGGCGTCCGAAGCGTGTCCACGTCTTGTCGCTTGCAGCGCCCACAATGGGTTGCACCAGAATACCCGCCAGCGGTGGCAATATCCAGAAATAACTTAAACTATGCGGGTCTGCACCCAGTGTTGCAAAAATACGGCTGATGTTTGCACTCTGCAAGGCGTACGCAATCTGTACGCCGAAAAAACCGAAGCTGATGTTCCACAGCTTCCAAAAGCTCAAATCGGGTTTTACTTTCATTCTTATATTAGATATTTTGTTAATTACTTTGTAGTTCCCCTTACCACAAGATTTGTCCTTACAATCTTGTTACTGCTTCTTTCATCATTCCCTTCCAGTTTGTCTATCAGAATACTGAAAGCGCTTTTTCCTACTTCCTCACCATGTTGTTCCACGGTTGTCAGTTTCGGGTCGGTGCTTTGGGCAATTGCTCCGTCGGTAAATCCGCAGATGGATACCTCATCGGGGACTCTTTTCCCTACCAGTTTGCAGGCATAAAGAATCCCTGAGGCCGTTTCATCGTTGATGGCAAAGAAACCATCCGGGTGATTGGAACCTTCCAATATATCCGGGGTGATGGCTATGGCGCGTTCACGCGTGTCACACAACATAATCATGCTGTCATCCACAGGAATTTTATACTTCTTCATTGCGTCCAGATACCCGTTCCGGCGGTTCTTGGTGATTTCCAGATGAGGCGCTGCGCCATAAAACAGGATGCGTTTGCAGCCGGTCTGTATCATATACTCCACAGCGGCGAAAGAACCGGCATAATCATCCACTACCACCCGTTCCGTCTTTAGTCCCGTACAGATGCGGTCGTAGAAAACAATGGGGATGTTGTTGTTCAGCAACTCCTGATAATGGTCGTATTGGGAAGTATCTTTTGCCAGTGAAGCAATCACGCCACAGACGCGGGCGGCAAGGAATGAGTGCACTATCTTTACTTCCTGTTCATAAGATTCGTTGCTCTGTGCTACCAGAATATTATACCCCGCTTTGCCCGCCGCTTTTTCTATTCCACTCAGCACGCACGAGAAAAAGTGGTGCACCAACTGAGGTACAATCACACCAATTGTGTTCGAGCGGCTGGCACGAAGATTAACAGCGAGTACATTAGGCTTGTAGTTATGCTCCTTGGCATAAGCGTGTATGAGGTTGCGGGTTTCCTGGCTGATATCCGGGTTGTCCTTCAGTGCTCTCGACACAGTGGATGGAGAGACGTTCAACGCCCGGGCAATATCCTTGATGGTTATCTGCGGTTTATTCATGGTATATAAATTGTTTCAGCCAAAGATAATGCAAACCGAAAGCAGTTCAAAATAAGCTTGCTTATTTTTATTGCTGAGGTACAGCTTATCTTATTCAAAGGTAATGTAAATGAGGATAGCTGCCAAACTAAAAAATGTAAAGCGAACTAATCCGATTGCAAAAATAGAGGAATAGCTGAGAAAAAGCTTCTTCGTTGAGAATTATCGGGTTATAGAATAGTGCAAACGTTTGCAGACTTTGTTGATAAAAACCTCAGGTTAGAGAATTTTCTATTCAATGCCTGAGATTTATTCCAGATAAATTCTATCTTTGTCCGGACCTTTAACATAACCCAGTGTATGCACAGACATATTATTTCCCTTTTTATACTCTTACAGATGTGGCTTCCTTGCAGCCTGGCGGGGCAGAAGTCCGATTACCGATTGTTTGATAATATCAGTCTGGGAGCGGAAGCATCTGTCATCAGTTGTTTTCTGCAAGATACACAAGGATTGATATGGATAGGCTCCAACAAAGGCTTGTTCAGTTACGATGGTTATTCTTCACAACCTCATTTTACATTCGGTGAACGTAACAATACACGGATTTATTGTGGTGAAGTAGTAGATAGCACTTATCTTTATTTGGGAGCGGATAACGGTTTACTGATTTATAACTACCGGACAGATACTTACGAAGAACCGAAGGCGGATTTCCCGACAGATATCCGTACATTGGCATTGCATGACGGCATCTTATGGCTGGGAACGCTGAATGGTCTCTATACTTACTCACCGGAAACCCGTCGGCTCTCTGCCATCACCGAAGGACTTCCACACCAGACTATTTATTCCCTTATTCACGCTTCGGATGGTAACCTTTACATTGGCACATACAATGGTTGTTGCCGCTACATCCCCGCCACCGGGCGCTTTGAAACAATAAACCTTCCCGTCACCGGGGGAAGAAGTAACCAGTTTGTCAACTCACTCCTGGAAGATGCCACACGCCGTTGCATCTGGATAGGTACGGAAGGATGTCTTTTCAAATATACTCTTGCTGACGGACGTATGCAGAGGATAGATGCTTTCCATGATAACTCCGTCAAGTCACTGGCACTGGACGGAAACGGGCGACTGATGGTAGGCACGGACAATGGTTTGTACGTCTATCAGGAGGATGAATCCCTGCTGCACGTTGTTCATGACTCCCGAAACCTCCAGTCCCTTTCTAACAATATCATCTGGGCCATCTTTGCCGATCGTGAGCATAACGTCTGGTTGGGTACGGATTACGGCATCTCCATGTCCCGCCATAACAGTGTGTTGCGTCATATCCCTATTTCGCAGATTACCGGAACAGGGGAGGGCAACCAGTTCTATTCCATGCTGCGCGATACGCACGGAACTTATTGGTTTGGCGGCACGAACGGCCTTATTCGCTTCACCGCTCTTATGGATGGAGAACAGGACGTTGCCTGGTATAAGATGGGAGACCGGAAATATCCTTTGTCCCACAACCGGGTACGCCATCTTTACGAAGACCGTGAACAACAACTCTGGGTGGCTACGGATGGCAGCATCAGTCGCTACGACCCGACGAAACGCCAGTTTATACATTATAATATAGTGGACAGCACCCGCCGCTACAACGCCAATTGGGCGTATGGCCTTTTTGAAGACCGTGACGGGCAACTCTGGATAGCCACCTGCCTCGGCGGTATCTTTGTTGTAGATAAGGAAAACCTCATGCGTTCTTCCGGCGGATTATATATGGCGGAGAAGACTTATTCCATCCACAACGGCCTGTTCGGCATGTTCATCAACCAGATGATTCCTGACCGGGAAGGGAACGTATGGGCACTGCTCTATAACAGCCCCAACAGCATCGAAAAGATAAATCCCCGTACTGGCGAAGTAACTCATATTGCCGTCGGTGAACTGAAAGGCGATCGTACTCCCAACTTTATCCTTTGTGCCGAAGACGGCTACATCTGGATAGGTTTCCCCGGCGGAGTGATGCGCGTGACTCCCGAAAACGACAGTATCCGTATGTTGCCCTTTGATGCTTATAATCATTATGAGGTGCTTTCCATGGCTGAAGCTGATGGCCGCATCTGGATTTCTACCACAGATGGTTTCTGGGTAGCGGACCAGCAGACTCTGGAAGTCCGTCGGCTGAATATCACAGACAAGCGTTTCACCAGCATGTTCTTTGATAAGACAAGCGGAGAATTTTATTTGGGTACGGCAGATGGCTTTGCCATATCTTCACCGGAAGCCTTGCTGGCAGAACACCTTGAACAGCCTTTGATATTAACCGCCCTTTATGTCAACAACCAACTTTACCAGCCTGGCATCCGCTACTCACATCGTATAAATCTGGACTACGACCAGAATAATCTTGTTTTTGAACTCTCCGACTTGCCTTATTCTCTTGAAGAGAAAAGCAAATTGTTGTATCGCTTGGAAGGTGTAGACCGTGAATGGAACTTGCTGAAGCCAAATACCAATCGGATTATTTATAATAACCTGAACTATGGTGACTACCGCCTGATAGTGAGCAAACTGGATGCACATGGAAAGCCGTCCGAAAAGACGTATGCATTGGATATTCATATCATTCCGCCCTGGTACTACACTCCCTGGGCAAAGGCCGTTTATGTCTTGCTATGCCTTGTTCTGATACTCTGGACGATCAACTTCTTCCGTGTGAAGAACCGTCTGAAACTGGAGCGTCTGGAGAAAGAGAAAATTCTGGAGCAGTCTCAGGCTAAGATGGAATTCTTCACGAATCTCTCCCACGACTTGAAGATTCCGTTGAGCATGATTATTGCGCCTATCAGCCGGATGCTCCCCGCTATAAAGAACCCGCAGGAGAAGAAGCAACTGGAACAAGTGCAGCACAATGCCATGAAGCTGAATTCGCTTATCCATCAGGGGCTGGACTTCAACCGGGTGGACAGTGGCAACAATGCGCTGTTGATTTTGTCGCAAATAGAGTTGGTTTCCTTCGTGCGCGGCTTGCTTACCCTGTATGCGGAAGAAAAGACGAGGGAGAAGCAACTCGCATTTGATTTTCATACCGACCGGGAAAAGATATACATACAGATGGATGCTATAAAGCTGGAATCCATTCTGGATAATCTTTTGTCCAATGCAGTGAAGTATACTCCGGAGGGTGGAAGTGTCACACTTCGCTTGGAAATTCCTGATGAGGGAAAAGAAGTGCATATTTCAGTTTCCGATACAGGTATCGGTGTGCCCCGTCAGGACCAGCCGTATATCTTCCAGCGCTTCTTCCAGTCGCCCAAGACGGCAGGAAAAAAAGAGGGGACAGGTATCGGCCTTTATCTTGTAAAGACTTACACGGAACTGCATGGAGGTAGCGTGTTGCTCACTTCGGAAGAAAATAAAGGGACTACCGTTATGCTGAACTTGCCGGTTGTCAGTCCGGAGCAGATGTCGGTTGATGCGCTTTCTTCTGACGCAGAGACAGTCAGCCCGGAAGCTCCGCTGATATTGATAGTGGATGACACCCAGGAAATAGCCGAGTTCATTTACCAGATACTGCACGTAAAATATCGTTGCCGCATAGCGGAGAATGGCAAAACAGGTATGGAGATGGCGATGGAATTATCTCCCGATCTGATCATTGCTGATGTCATGATGCCCGTGATGGGCGGACTTGAAATGGTGCGCTGCCTCAAAAAGCACATTCCTACTTCCACTATCCCCATTATCCTGTTGACGGCTAAGAGCGATAAGGAGACGGAACTTGAAAGTATCCAGTTGAATATCGAGGCTTTCATTCCCAAACTTTTCGAACCGGATATTCTGCTTTCGCGTGTACAACAATTGTTGGCTGCCCGGGAGATGCACGAGACGAAAGCCCGCATTGAAGCCCTTGCCGCCCCGAAGGAAATCGAGGCTGTTTCTTACGATGAGAAGTTCCTGGCAAACATTATCCATCTGATTGAAGAGCACATTTCAGACTCCGAACTGAATGTGAATGCCCTCTGCGAATGGACAAGTACCAACAACAAGCAGATGTATCGCAAGATAAAACAACTCACCGGCATGACGCCTGTGGAGTATATCAAATCCATCCGCATGAAGAAAGCTGCCATGCTGTTGAAGCAACAGAAGTTCACGGTTGCCGAGGTGATGTACATGGTTGGTTTCTCCAATCACTCTTACTTCTCCAAGTGCTTTCAGGCGGAGTTTGGGGTGACGCCTAAGCAATATATTTAGTTGGCAAAGTTAAGAGTTTAGGAACACCTCGGCTCCCAGTAGATTATTAAAGTAAGTAGCATTCCGCTCATCCTCCAGTCCTCCGTCGGGGGTGAATAACAGTTGGTATCTGGTTTGTGTATTCGCCATTCCCACTATTACGGAAATCACCGATTGTTTTTGGGGAAACTGAACCAACGTCACATCTTGCACCATTCCGTCGGAATACTGGCTGGCGGCGAATGCATTGTAAACTGCGGGAGGCACTTCATCCATAGTCTCCCAGTCAGTCTGCTTCATTGCCCACGAGGCATTGGCATTGAACCAGACCTTGGTGTCGAAGCCATTCAACATAAAGTCTGCCACATAATACGTTTCATCCCGAGTCCAGGCGACGTCCTTAGCTTCGGGATACATCTTTTTTAAAGCTTCCTGTACATTGACAGGAGCATAGTCGGCAAAAACCGGAACTGATGCCAGAAACATCAGAAGCAGGAAAGAAAACTTCAGCTTGTTCATACTCATAAATCTTTTAGGTTAGGTCTTGAAAAATGCTTTTGTAGAGAACGGCATTTCATGTCTTTTGTTTGCTCATTTAACACAAATCGTTCTCACAAGGTGTTCTACGGTCGTTTCATGTCTCAATATTATCCTTTTATGTCCGAAATATACTTTCGTGAATCCCTCTTCTCCGTTACTTTTGTCAACAGAAAACCAACTTTAGTTTGATGACATGAAGAGACACATTCTACTCCTGATTACTTGTTTGCTGACGGCAGTTGTCCCGGCACAAAACAAAGCATCCAAAAGCATCCCTACTGTTTACATAGACGGTCACGGCGTCATGCGCTGGTCCGATACTCGGAAAGAAGCTTCTTTTTTTGGTGTGAACTACACCCTGCCTTTTGCGCACGCTTATCGGGCTATGGGGTATCTGGGCATTGACCGCAAAGCTGCTATCGACCGTGATGTCTACCATTTTGCGCGTCTGGGACGTTGAAATCTCCGACGGCAAAGGTAATCTTCTGGAGAATGAACATTTGGACTTACTGGATTATCTTATCTATAAGTTGCAGGAACGCGGCATCCGCACCGTCATCACCGCCCAAACCAACTTCGGCAATGGTTACCCCGAACGTAACCAACCCACCGGAGGCTTCTCTTCTAATTATGATAAATGCGCCGTTCATAGCGATGCCGAAGCTATTGCCGCACAAGAGAGGTACATTGCCGCCCTTGTGCGCCACGTCAACACCTATACAGGCCATGCCTATAAAGACGATCCTTACATTGTGGGTTTTGAAATCAACAACGAGCCCTGCCATCCGGGCACGGTGACTGAGACGCGTGATTATATCAACAAAATGCTATCAGCCCTGAAGCGTGCCGGCAATCGCAAGCCAGTATTCTATAATGTCAGTCACAACCAACATGTCGTTGAGGCTTACTATGATACTGCTATTCAAGGAACTACCTATCAATGGTACCCCGTCGGCCTTGTTTCCGGTCATACCCGTAAAGGCAACTTCCTGCCTTCCGTAGACCGATATGATATTCCTTTCTCCGATTTGAAAGGCTTCAATAAGAAAGCCCGTCTGGTTTATGAATTTGACCCTGCGGACAATCTCTACTCTTATCTCTATCCCGCCACCGTTCGCACGTTCCGTACTGCCGGCTTCCAATGGATTACGCAGTTTGCTTACGACCCCATCGACATGGCGGCATATAATACCGAATATCAGACTCATTACTTGAACGTGGCTTATACTCCCAACAAAGCTATCGGCTTGATGATTGCCGCAGAAGTGGCGCAGAAAGTGGGTAGGGGAGAGAGTTTCGGTAGTTATCCGGCAGATACACTGTTCCGTGACTTCCGCGTCAGCTACGTGCAGGATTTGAGTGAACTGAACGACGGAGAAAAATTTTACTACTCCAATACAACGCAGTCCCTTCCGAAAGATGCTTCGCGGCTTCGTGCTATTGCCGGATGCGGCAGTTCTCCTGTTGTCCGCTATGAGGGCACGGGTGTTTATTGGATAGATAAACTGGAAGCGGGCGTTTGGCGCCTTGAAGTGATGCCCGATGTGGTGCAGGTGAGCGATCCGTTTGCCAAGCCTTCTCTTGATAAAGAAGTGATGCGCATCATTTCTAATGAGTGGGATATGACGTTGGACTTGCCGGACTTGGGTAAACATTTCAGGGTGAACGGGCTGAATGCTGACAATACTTTCCATGCGCAGGCGACTGATGGTAAGATTTCATCCCTTCGCCCGGGTGTCTATCTTCTGCAACGCGAAGGTGCATCCGCCACTCAGCAATGGACTACCGATAAGTCTTGGAATAACATCATTTTAGGCGAGTATGTACACCCCCTTCGTTTTCAGCCACACTGTTGTCAAACGGATTCCTATGTTATCAACCATCAGCCTGCCCGAATGGTTGATGCTGGTAAGGATTTGCAAATAGAAACCATCGTAGCAGGTAATGAAAAGCCTGATTCAGTGATTATCTATACCAGCCGGGTCTCCTTCTGGAACGAGAAAAATCCATATATAAAAATGAACTATACAAGTGGATATACTTACCGTGCAACTATACCTGCCGCTCGATTGAAAGAAAGCAGCTTCAAGTATAATATCGTTGTTTGTAAAGGTGATAAGCGACAAACATCTCCTGCCGGGATAGCTAAAAGTCCCTTGGATTGGGATTATACTTCGGAAGCTTTCTGGCTGACTAATACCTTAACCAAACATCAGCCTCTCACGCTCTTCTGTGTGAATACTTCATGCAACTTCAGTGGGTCTTTCATTACGAATGGAGCAGATGCTTCCTCTTTGGAAACTTATACTTTACCCGAATGGAGCCGTACAAATCGTCAAGTCATAGAGAATGGTCCGGTGGAGAGGCCGACCTTGCGTGTGACATTCACATCCAAAAGTGAGAAACCTGTTTATTTTCTTCGCCGTTACATAAAAGATGATGTCAGCGGATGTCCTGAGCGCCTTGCTGCCTGTCGTACTCTTTGCCTGCAAGCGAAGAAGATGCCGGAAGGGCTTCGGGCAGGTTTTATCACTTCTGATGGATATACTTATCTTGCTTCGTGCATTTCGTCTGCCGACGGCATTGTCCGTGTCCCTCTTTCAGAACTGAAACAAACGAATACTGCCTTGCTGCCTCCCGTCTATCCGGTTTTTCTCAGTAAGTATTTCTATCCGGAAACGGAACTTCCTTTCAGGATAGAGAATATTGAAAGCCTCGAACTTTCCTTCGATGGGAGTGCCGGCAAGGAAGCTGAAATAGAGATAGGCAGCATTTGGTTGGAATAGTATATATTAATTTTCTATATTTGTATCATTGATAATCATATTACCATGAAACACATGAAATTTTTATCTTTCCTGTTTTGTATTGCTTTTGCCATATTGGCATGTAGTAGCAATAATGGAACAGAACCTGATTCAGGTCTGTTTCCTGATGATGAAGAAACTCCTACTGCTGAGTTTGCTAAAGGTGCAGACATCAGTTGGGTAACGGAAATGGAACACAAAGGCATGAAATTCTACAATGCCACCGGTACGGCAACAGACTGTTTTCAATTGATGAAGGACCTCGGTCTGAATGCAATCCGTCTCCGGGTCTGGGTGAATCCGGAGGAGCATGATAACTGGTGCAACAAAGCAGATTTGCTGGCTAAGGCAAAACGGACTGCAAGTTTGGGGATGGATTTGATGGTGGATTTCCACTATAGTGACTGGTGGGCTGATCCGGGTAAACAAAATATTCCCGCTGCATGGAAATCCCACTCTTACGAACAGATGAAGACGGATGTGGCAAACCATACCGCTGAAGTGTTGCAGTTGTTGAAGGACAACCAGATTACTCCGAAATGGGTACAGGTAGGCAATGAAACCAGTAACGGTTTCTTATGGGATATGGGTAAAGCCGATCAGAACCCGAAACAATATGCCGGATTGTTTGCTGCCGGATATGATGCCGTAAAGACTGTTTTCCCGCAGGCCATTGTGATTGTACATCTGGATAATGGTTTTGACAACAGCCTCTATAACTGGAATCTGGATATTCTGAAAAACAATGGTGCTAAATGGGATATGATAGGCATGTCACTTTATCCTTATTGGGCGTTAGAGAGTGGAAAAGAAACCTCCGCCGGGCAAACCATAACAGACTGTATTGCCAATATCAAGAAAGTAAGTGAGAAATACAATTGCGATGTGATGGTTGTGGAAACAGGTATGGAATGTGCAGATAATAATGGAAAACTGGCGAGTGCATCTGTCCTTGCCGAAGGAAAGACCATGATGGCCCGCATCATAAAAGAATGCCGTGAGAATACGAACGGGCGTTGTAAGGGAGTATTCTACTGGGAGCCGGAGTGCAAGCCGAGCCAATATCGGTTGGGTGCATTTACCGAAGATGGTTATCCTACCGTTATCATGGATGCTTTTAAATAATAATGATTCAATAAAAACTCTTGATTGATGATGAAAAAGATATTATTCTTATTTTCTTGCTGTGTTCTTTCTTCCTTGATGGTAAAGGCACAGCGTACGGAAACACTGTTGGAAAAGAATTGGAAATTTACCAAAGAAGACATTCCCGAAGCCATGCAAACAAATTTCGACGACCGCAAGTGGGAAACCGTAACCATCCCTCACGACTGGGCCATCTTCGGTCCCTTCGACCGCAGCAACGATTTGCAGGAAGTAGCCGTGACGCAGAACTTCGAGAAAAAAGCCTCTGTCAAGACTGGGCGTACAGGAGGACTGCCTTACGTCGGTATCGGTTGGTATCGCACTACCTTCGATGCTCCTGCCGACAAACAAACCACCCTTGTCTTCGACGGTGCCATGAGCGAAGCCCGTGTTTACGTCAACGGACAGGAAGCCTGTTTCTGGCCTTTCGGTTATAACTCTTTCCATTGTGATGTCACTTCTCTTTTGAATAAAGACGGTAGTGGTAATACGCTTGCTGTCCGTCTGGAAAACAAACCGCAATCTTCCCGTTGGTATCCCGGTGCAGGACTTTACCGCAATGTGCGTGTAGTGACTACCGAGAAAGTACATGTTCCCGTATGGGGCACACAACTGACCACACCTCATGTTTCCGATAAATATGCTTCGGTCCGTCTGTTGACCACCATCGCCAATGACGAAGGAAAAGACCTCCGCATCGTAACGGAGATTATCTCGCCCGATGGGAAGGTGGTGGCAATCAAGGATAACACCCGTAAGATTAATCATGGCCAGCCTTTCGAACAAAACTTCCTGGTCGATGCTCCTTGCCTGTGGTCGCCGGAGACACCTTATTTATATAAAGCAGTTTCTAAAATCTATGCCGATGGCAAACAAACGGATGAATATACCACTCGTTTCGGTATCCGTAGCATAGAGATTATAGCTGACAAAGGCTTCTTTCTGAATGGTAAGCACCGTAAATTCCAGGGTGTGTGCAATCACCATGATCTTGGGCCGTTGGGTGCGGCTATCAATGTTGCCGCTTTACGCCGCCAGCTTACTATGCTGAAAGATATGGGTTGCGATGCTGTCCGTACTTCTCATAATATGCCTGCGCCGGAATTGGTGCAACTTTGTGATGAAATGGGTTTCATGATGATGGTGGAACCTTTTGACGAGTGGGACATTGCCAAATGTGCCAATGGTTACCACCGCTACTTCAACGAGTGGGCGGAGCGCGACATGATAAATATGTTGCATCAATATCGCAACAATCCTTGTGTAGTGATGTGGAGCATTGGTAACGAAGTTCCCACTCAATGTAGTCCCGTAGGCTATAAAGTAGCTTCTTTCTTGCAGGACATCTGCCATCGTGAAGACCCGACACGTCCCGTAACTTGCGGTATGGACCAAGTGACTTGTGTCCTGAAGAATGGCTTTGCCGCCATGATTGATGTTCCCGGTTTGAACTATCGTGCGCACCGCTACCTGGAGGCATATGAGCAATTGCCACAGAATATTGTGCTCGGTTCAGAAACCTCTTCCACTGTAAGTTCCCGCGGTGTATATAAATTCCCGATAGAGAAGCGTGGCGATGCAAAGTATGAAGATCATCAATCTTCCGGTTATGACCTGGAACACTGCTCCTGGTCTAATGTCCCTGACGAAGACTTTGCTCTTGCTGATGATTATGACTGGACTATCGGTCAGTTCGTTTGGACCGGTTTCGATTATTTGGGTGAACCTTCTCCCTACGATACGGATGCTTGGCCGAGCCATAGCTCGCTGTTCGGTATCATCGATCTTGCCAGCCTGCCCAAAGACCGTTACTATCTTTATCGTAGCCTTTGGAACAAGAATGTAAATACGCTTCATGTACTTCCGCACTGGACTTGGCCGGGTAGGGAAGGAGAGAACACTCCTGTGTTTGTTTACACAAGTTATCCGGTAGCCGAACTCTTTGTCAATGGCAAAAGCTTTGGCAAACAGCATAAACTCACTGCTGAAGAGAGTAAAGCATTGCAAGGGAAAGATGCTTTTGCTTTGCAGCGCCGTTATCGTCTGATATGGATGGATGTTCCCTACGAACCGGGTGAAGTGAAAGTTGTTGCTTATGATGCTTCCGGCAAATCCGTAGAAGAAAAAGTAATCCGTACTGCCGGCAAACCTCATCATCTGGAAGTGACTGCCGACCGCAGTCAGTTGAAAGCTGATGGCAAGGACTTGGCTTACATCACCATCCGTGTAGTTGATAAGGACGGCAATCTTTGTCCCGCCGACAACCGCCTTGTTAATTTCTCCGTGAAAGGTGCCGGTCGCTATCGTGCTGCTGCCAATGGTGATGCTACTTCACTCGATTTATTCCATTTGCCGAAGATGCCTGCCTTCAGCGGTCAGTTAACGGCAATTGTGCAAACAGCCGAGCAGCCCGGTGAAATCGTTTTCGAGGCTAAGGCTAAAGGTTTAAAGGCTGGTAAGCTTACACTGAGCACTTTAAAATGATTGTGTAACATCTGATTAAAAAACATCCTTACTGTGCATTTGTATCTACTGCAAATGCGCGGTAAGGATGAATAATATCTATTCGTTAGTTTAAAAAAGGAAATTTAATGTAGCCTTGTCAAGGCCGTACCCGGTCCGTATCTGTTCCGTATCATCTCCGTATCTATAGGAAGCGAACTGATACGGAGCAGATACGGACCGGGTATGGAGATGTTACGGAGATTGCATGGAGGTTGCATGGAGATGCTATGGAATTGATTCTTTTTTCGAAGAGTGAAGTTTCTGTGATATATATCATCTTTGCCATAACAAGATGTGACTTGTAAAAACAAAAGCAGATATGGACAAGAATTATAGACGTTACCCGATAGGAATACAGAACTTTGAGCAGTTACGCAATCGTGATTGTATATATGTTCTTTATATGGCAGATGGTAAACGGATTATAAAAGTCGGCGTGAATTTCGATAGTGCCATGAGGACGATTGGGGGATGGATGGTGGATTAGCCACGGTGCTGCTATTACCTGTAGGTGTGATGTAAAGAAATAAAAAAGACTTCAATTTACCATATACAAGGAGTTAGGAGTTTGCCAACAAGGAGTTAATTCCTTTCCGACAAACTCCTAACTTCTTGTTGATAGAAAATTAATATTTTGTAATCTATTGATAATCAAGGTGAAATAATTCTTGCTTAGAATAATAATTTATATGCATATATTACTTGTCCCATAAATAGTTCTTGAGAGCTTATCTGTCTAAAATATATAACTTGCATTAAGACTAAAGATATTTGTGTGCAGCAATAGATTTAGCCGGGTGCAATTGTGCAATTCCGTGCAATCGTTTGCACTGTTGCTATTGCATATTTCTTATCTTTCTTATATTTTAATATTTTAATAAAGCATATTTTTGTTGCGTCATGTTATAGATACCTTAAAAGCAAAAAGACATCGAAAGATAATTTCGAATAATATATATAGGTAATTAATATTGTTAACTTTAATTTTTTAAATGCATGAAGCAAGTTAATCTTAGAATCTATCAAATGATTCTTCCCCTATTAGTAGGGTTATTCTTGTCTGTAGGCGTTTATGCACAGAACATCACCGTGAAAGGGCATGTAAAAGATGCCACGGGGTTAGAAGTGATAGGCGCAAATGTCGTAGAGAAAGGAAATCCTGCGAATGGTACAATCACTGATTTGGATGGAAACTTTACGTTGAGTGTTCCGCAAGGAGCTATGCTTACTATTTCTTTTATCGGCTATAAAACGGAAGAAGTAAAGGCGGCTTCCACTGTTATGGTGACTCTACAGGATGATTCACAACTTCTGGATGCTGTTGTGGTAATCGGATACGGTACTGTGAAAAAGAATGATGCTACAGGTTCGGTTACAGCTATCAAACCTGATAAAATCAGTAAAGGTATGACTACCAATGCTCAAGATATGATGACCGGTAAAATAGCTGGTGTAAGTATCATCTCCGATGGTGGTACTCCGGGTGCCGGTGCACAGATTCGTATCCGTGGTGGTTCTTCATTGAATGCAGTCAATGATCCGTTGATTGTGATTGATGGTTTGGCTATGGATAATGCAGGTGTGAAAGGTTTGAGCAATCCACTGGCTATGGTGAATCCGAATGATATTGAAACTCTTACGGTATTGAAAGACGCTTCGGCTACAGCTATCTATGGCTCTCGTGCATCTAATGGTGTAATTATCATTACTACCAAAAGAGGTGCATCTGGTTCTGCTCCAAAGGTTTCTTACGATGGTAATGTTTCAGTGGGTGTCATTCGTTCTACGGTCGATGTGATGGATGGCAATGAATACCGTGCCTATATGGCTAATGTTTATGGTGGCGAAGACAAATTGCCTGCTCCACTGGGCACTGCCAATACTGACTGGCAAAGTGAAATTTATCGTCCGGCTGTTAGCCACGACCATAATGTCACTATTACTGGTGGTTTAAAGAATATGCCTTATCGCCTCTCACTTGGTTATACGGATCAGAATGGTATTGTAAAGACCTCTAATTTTGAGCGTTACACAGTTTCGGGTAATGTTTCTCCTACATTCTTCGAGGATCATCTGAAATTTAATGTTAATGCAAAAGTGATGGTTGCCAAAAATCGTTATGCAGATGGTGGCGCTATCGGTTCGGCTTTAGCTATGGACCCTACTCGTCCTGTATACGATGATACCGATACGGGTAAACTTTTCGGTGGCTTCTGGCAATATACTGCGGATGCTGCATTTAATGATCCGAATTGGCCGATAACTAAAAACTCGAATGCTACTCAAAATCCATTGGCTTTGTTGGAGTTGCAGAATAAAAGAGCAAAGAACAAGAGTTTTGTTGGAAATATAGAAGTGGATTACAAGTTCCATTTCCTGCCTGACCTGAAGTTACATGCAAATTTGGGCGCTGACTATTCAGAAGGTAGAGAGGCTAATACTATTTCTCCATATTCTTACTCCAATCATTATTATGGATGGGATGGAGCGGATTATGAATATAAATATAATCTGTCAGGTAATGCATACTTGCAGTATACCAAAGAATTGAAAGATCATTTCATTGATGTAATGATTGGTGCTGAAGAACAACACTTCCACCGTACAGGTTATGGAATAGGTCAGGGTACTAACCAGTTGACGGGTGAAGCGTATAATCCGACATTGCGTTCTCAAAGTGCATTTGGCTATCATAGCACGCTGGTTTCTTTCTTTGGTCGTCTGAACTATTCTTTGCTTAACCGCTATTTAGTGACGTTCACTCTTCGTCAGGACGGTACTTCTCGTTTCTCAAAAGATAACCGTTGGAGTACATTCCCTTCATTGGCATTAGGCTGGAAGATGAAAGAAGAAGGTTTTTTGAAAGATGTCAATGCATTGTCTGACTTGAAACTCCGTTTAGGCTGGGGTATCACAGGACAACAAAATCTTGGTGAGGATAAGGACTTTCCTTATATGCCTCTGTATACGACAAGTGGTAATGGTGGATATTATCCTTTTGGCGGAGATTTTGAAACAAACTCCCGTCCGAAAGAATATAATAAAGACTTGAAGTGGGAACAGACTACCACCTGGAATGCAGGTTTGGACTATGGTTTCCTGAATGGACGTATCACAGGTTCCGTTGATTTTTACTATCGAGAAACGAAAGATTTGATTAATACGCTGAAAATACCGACTTTGCTTAATTTTAATTCCAGTTTAATGAGCAACATCGGTTCTCTGAAGAACACAGGTCTGGAATTCACAATTAATGCGAAGCCTATCGTAACGAAAGATTTTACTTGGGATTTGGGTTATAATATCACTTGGAATTCGAATGAAATCACCAAATTGACTGGAAACAATGATCCTTCTTATTATGTAGCTGAAGGAAGTGTTTCTGCTGGTATTGGTGGTAAAGCCCAAGCTCATAAAGTAGGATATCCTATCAGATCCTTCTATGTGTTTCAGCAGGTATATGATGCAGATGGCAAGCCGATTGAAAATACATTTGTTGACCGTAACGGTGATGGCATAGTTAACTCTGCAGATAAATATATCTATAAGAAACCGGCAGCCGATGTTTTGATGGGTTTGACTTCTAAGATGATATGGAAGAATTGGGACTTCAGCTTTTCATTGCGTGCAAGCTTGAATAACTATGTTTACAATGACGTATTGGCGGGAAATAGCCGTGTGGGTACTTCTATCTATTCGAACAGTGCGTATAGTAACCGCCCAAAAGAAGCTGTTAAATTAGGATTTAGTGGTCAAGGTGACTGGTATTTATCCGATTATTTTGTGCAGAATGCTTCGTTTTTGCGTTGTGACAACATTGTTGTAGGTTATTCGTTCGACGGATTGTTCCACTCCAATGGTTACAAAGGTACCAGCGGTCGTATTTATGCAACGGTTCAGAATCCGTTCATAATAACAAAATATAGCGGACTTGATCCTGAAGTAAAGGATGGCATTGATAATAATATCTATCCCCGTCCGATGACCTTCTTATTGGGACTAAGCCTTCAATTCTAATTCTATAACTTTTTAATAAAGAAAACATTATGAAATTCAGATATTTAAAATTATTATTCCCGGCAGCGTTGTCCGTCTTATTGCTTTTCAGCACGGCGTCCTGCATAAATGATTTGGATATCAGTCCAATAGACCCGCAGACCTCCAGTGCTTTTGTGCAAGACGAGGTGTTCAATAAACTATATGCCGCTTTGGTTATGACTGGTCAGACTGGTCCTTCCGGTAAGCCGGATATCATATCGCCTGATGAAGGTAAGAGTGCTTTCTATCGCTCTCTGTTCACTGCCAACGAATATTGTACAGATGAAATGATCTGGACATGGATGGATGCCGGTATACCGGAATTAATCTATATGCGCTGGAATTCAGCTGACGGTAATATTGAAATGCTTTATAATCGTATTGGCTATAACATAACCTTATGTAACTTCTTCTTAGACGAAACCGAAGGCAAGACGGATGAAGCTTCGCTAAAGCAACGTGCTGAGGCTCGTTTCTTGCGTGCTTATTATTATTATAACTTTATGGATTTGTTTGGAAAGGCACCTTTCAAGGAACATTTCAATAATGATCTTCCGGTACAGAAGAGCCGCAAAGAGGTTTTTGACTACATAGAAAGTGAATTGGAAGCTATCGAGAATGATATGTACGAACCGGGTACAGCTCCTTATGGACGTGCAGACAAAGCTGCCAACTGGCTGTTGCGTGCACGTATGTATCTGAATGGACAGGTTTATACCGGTACAGCCCATTGGAGTGAAGCGGCCACGTATGCTACCAAAGTGATAGGCTCTGGTTATGACTTATGCGATAACTATGCACAACTTTTTATGGCAGATAACGGAACGAATGCAAATGCCAAGAAAGAAATTATCTTCCCACTATGCCAGGATGGTATTAAAACGAAATCTTATGGTGGATCCTTCTTCTTGGTTGCTGCTACACGTATCACTGGTATGCCGGCATGGGGTATTTCCGAAGGCTGGTCTTGTATCCGTTCGCGTGAGGCTTTAGTTGGCAAGTTCTTTGAAAAAACAGATGAGGCTCCGTTGACCGAAAGTGTAAGTGAAGTGATTGCAGCGGCCAAAGACGATCGTGCCCTGTTTTATTCGGGTGAAGGTGGTGGAAAACGCCAGGTTAAACTGGAGACCGTAACGAAATTTACCGATGGTTTCTCTCTCGTAAAATGGACAGGTTCTAAGTCGGATGGCACTAACGGACAAGATCCTATTGTTCCTGATACGGATATTCCATTATTCCGCTTGGCTGAGGCTTATCTGATACGCGCAGAAGCTAATTTGCGCTTGGGTACTGTTGCAAAGGCTGACATTTTGAGGGATATCAATGAATTGCGTAACCGCGCACATGCCACTCCCGCCACGGAAGATGATATGACTTTGGATTACATTTTGGATGAACGTGCCCGTGAACTTCACTTGGAAGGTTTCCGACGTACAGACTTGGTTCGTTACGATTATCTGACTACCAATAAATATTTGTGGGATTGGAAAGGTGGCGTAGCTGATGGTACATCCGTGAGTTCTATTTATAATGTGTATCCTATTCCTGACTCTGACATGAACTCTAATGAGAACATGACGCAGAATACCGGATATTAATGTTTAACTAATAAAGAAAGACTAATCATGAAAAAGATATATGGCTTAATGCTTATAACTTTAGGGTTGCTCGCTTTTTCTGCTTGTGAATCGGACAGAGACAGTAATCCTACCTTAAAAGAGCCAGACTCGTTCGTACTGAATGTTCCGCCTTACGCAGAGAATAATGTATATGATTTGGCTAACTCTACATCTTTAGAGTTCACTTGTTCACAACCAGATTATGGTGTTCCTATGGGTACCACTTATGCGGTTCAAATGTGCTTGTCTGATAATTTTGTAGAAGCAAGTGATGGCGTAGATGCCAATTATGTGACGCTTTCTACCGTTTATACTTCTACCAAAGTGAATGTAGATGCAGTTGAGTTGGCTTTAGCTTTGGTTGACCTGTGGGATACCACTGGTGAAGGTGATTTCCCGAAAGAAACAATTCCTTTGTATTTCCGTTTGAAAGCAAGTTTGACTTCGGCACCAGCAAGAGGGCTATGTTATTCTAATGTGATTAAGTTGCCACAGGTTTTAGGTTATAAAGCTGAGGCTCCAGTTGCATTGCCCACCGAATTATATATGACTGGTGATATGGAAGGTGCATCTGAATGGGGTAACTGGATTAAGCTTGTTGCTGCAACTGAAACTCCTGGTAAATTCTGGAGAATTCAATATTTCCAAGCTGGTAACCAAATGAAGTTTAATACGATGGCCGGCTGGGGCGGTGAAACTGCTTACTTTGACGGACTGATTCCTGATGCTTCTAAAGACTTTGCAGGAGCAGGAGGTGTAGATGATGGATACGGAAACCTCAATATAGGTATTGGTAAGACGGGATGGTATATGGTTGTGATTACTGCAAAACTGGCTGGAACAGCTATTACATATACTCTTGAGTTCTTTGAAGTAGCTGTTTATCTGACTGGCGAACCCCTAACCGGTGCATGGGGAGGCGAAGATAATGCCTATAAATTTACGGCACCTGCATCTCCTGCAGAACCATTTATTTCTCCGGCAACAGTTGGTGGTGGTTCTTTGAGAATCTTCGCTAAAGTTCCGGGCATAGACTGGTGGAAGAGTGAGTTCGTGGTTTTTGACGGTGAAATTAAATATCGTGAGAATGGCGGTGAATTGGCGGCTCAAGGCTTTGCAACGAACATAGGTGCTGGTAAGAAGGTGAAGGTGAACTTTATCACTGGCAAAGGTAGCATAGAATAGTTATTAACCTTTAATTTGAAGAACATGAAAAAGATTTCAATATATGTATATGCGCTTCTTTCATTGGCTGTCTTTTCGGCTTGTGACGAAGACTTTAAGGACTGGGCTGATCCCCAGTCCAATCCTCAGGAGGATGCAAAAAGTGTATCTGCCCAAATGGCAGGTGTGACTGCTGCGTTGAATATGGAAACGTATACGGAAGATTCTGTAGAAGTGGCCAAGTTGAGTAGTGTATCAGAAGGTTGCACAGTGGTTGACTATAAGATACAGTTGGTTGCCAATGATAAGGTGTTAGAATTGCCTTTTGCAGAAAACAACGGTGTGCTGAAAGTGGATGCCAAGGAACTGGATATGTTGACGCAAACAGCTTATAATAGTCGTCAGGCTGTGGCACGTGCTATTACGTTGAAGACCTCTACATCTGTAGTTACTCCAACTGGCGAAGCTGCTTTGGTTAATTCTGGTGATGTGACAATGACAGTGACGCCTGTTACTCCTCCTGTTGCTGAAAATGCTTATTTTATTCTAGGTGATTTTAATGGATGGAATATGGCAGGAGCCTCGGCTTTTGTAGCTGAGGAAGGAGATGATAATACTTTCTCTGTTGAAATTGAAGTAGGTGAGAACTGCAATGTGAAGATTTTCCCAAAATCAGGTATTGATGCTTCGGATTGGGCAACCGCTTTAGGAACTGATGTGGATGGCGATACTTCTACTTCCGGCTTGTTGGATTTTAGAGATAAAGCAGGCAAGGATGCAGGGGCAATTCGTATTGCTGCTGCCGGGAAAAAGAAGGTAATTATTAATGTGAAAGATTATACTTATACTATTAAGGAGGTTACTGGTCTTCCTGAAGTAATGTATATCAATGGTTCGGCTTATAGCTCTGATTGGAATTGGGGTGCTGCTTGCCAAATGATACCTATGACGCAGACTGCTGGTAAATTTTGGAGTATGCAGTATTATGCAGAAGGTGAAGAAATCAAGTTCTCTCCTATAGCCGAATGGGCTGGTCAGGATTTTGGATATTCAGATGATGTTATTACTGCTGAAGCCATAGAATTGGCAGGTTTATCAGATAAAGGTGGTAATATACTGATTGGTAAATCTGGATGGTATATAGTGGTTGTAACTATAACTCCTACTGATAAAAAAATTGAATTCTTGGTACCCAATGTTTATTTACTTGGAGGAGTTATAAATAATAGTTGGGATACTAATGAAGCTACTCTGTTTGCCGTTCCTACAGATAAAGCAGGTGCTTTCATTTCGCCTGCTGCAACACAAGATGGTACAGCCCGTATCTGTGTCGTAGCTGAATCAGGAAATTGGTGGAAGAGTGAGTTTACAGTATCTGACGGCGTTATTGTATATCGCGAAAATAAGGAGGTTAGTGATAACTTGGGAGAACTGGGTTATGAATGTAAATTGGTTGCTGGTCAGAAAGTGCATGTGAAATTTCTTTCTGGAACAGGATCTGTTGAATAACAGAATTATTGACCTTGAATAAAGAATAAGGCAAGGGTTCCATTGAACTCTTGCCTTTTTTATAAGACAAACGTGTCTGACGAGTAATAGTTCGAACTCTATTTATGTCTAATAACTGCTTTTTAATATAACACTATGACTAGATTTTTATTAATATTACTTCCACTTTTATTGGTGTTTCAACAAAGTGATGCCCAACAGACTGTTTCATCCGGAAAGTTAGTGGAATATCCTAACTTCCAATCTTCCATTGTCGCCCCCCGTGATGTTTTCGTCTGGTTACCCTCCGATTATTCAGCCAAGAAGAAGTATGATGTTCTTTATATGCACGATGGTCAAATGCTTTTCGATGCAAATTATACATGGAATAAACAAGAATGGGGAATAGATGAGGTAGTAGGGAAACTTTTAGATGAAAAGAGAATTAATTCGTGTATTATTGTTGGAGTAGCCAATATTCCGGCAACAAGATATGAAGATTACTTCCCTCAGAAAACATTGAAATATTTGCCTGCTGAGAATATTCCGGAAGATGCTCATTTTAATGCTGATAATTATCTGCGTTTCTTGGTGGAAGAAGTGAAACCTTTTATGGATAAGGAATATTCTACTAATAAGGGGGTGGAACACACCTTTGTGATGGGGTCGAGTATGGGAGGTCTGATTTCTCTTTATGCAATTTGTGAGTACCCGAATGTGTTTGGAGGGGCTGCTTGTCTGTCAACTCATGTGCCGATGGTATTGAGCAATGACAAAGCAATAAAAGAAAAAGCAGATAAGTGGTCGGCGGCTTTTAGGGATTATCTTTCGGAACATTTGCCTCAAAGCAATAGTCGTAGAATATATATGGATAGAGGAGATGCAACTTTAGACGCATTCTACCCTCCTTACCAGGATGAATTGGATAAACTAATGCGCCGGAAAGGATGGAGTGAACCTATGTGGGTTTCGAAGGTCTTTCAAGGGGCGGGGCATTTGGAAGAAGACTGGAGAAAGCGTTTGGATAATCCATTGCAATTTCTTATGGGTAACGAAAAGATGGAGAAAGTGGAAAGGGTAGAGCCTGCTTTCTGGTGGTGTGGAATGAAAAATACTCAGTTACAGTTAATGGTTTATGGCACTAATATAGCTACATATAAACCGGTTATCAATCAAACTAATGTAGTATTGAAAAGTGTGCATCCAATGGAAAGTCCTAATTATTTGATTTTGTATTTGGATATCAAGAATGCGCAACCAGGGAAGTTTTCCATTGATTTTGTGAAAGGGAAAAATAAACTGAAGTACATTTATGAATTAAAAGAACGTCAAGGAAAAGGTGAAGATAAGATTGGATTTGATTCTTCAGATGTCGTTTATTTGTTGATGCCTGATCGTTTTGCCAATGGTGATGAAAGTAATGACCGGATAAAAATGAAGTATCCTTATACGGTAAATCGTGAAGATATAAATGCCCGACATGGAGGTGATTTGGCAGGTATTATGCAACATCTTGACTACTTGGATAGTTTGGGTGTTACTGCCATTTGGACAACTCCTGTACTGGAAAATGATATGGGAGAGGGGTCTTACCATGGTTATGCTTCAACGGATTATTATAAAATAGATCCGCGTTTGGGAACTAATGAGGACTATGCTCATTTAGCAGAAACAATGCATCAGCGTGGCATGAAATTAATAATGGATATGGTCTTTAACCATTGTGGAAGTAATCATCAATGGATGATTGACAAGCCAATGCGCGATTGGTTTAATAATCCATTTAAATACGTGCAGACCAATCATAACAAAACTATCTTTTTTGATCCTTATGCTTCTGATATAGACAAACTGGAAATGACGGATGGATGGTTTGTGCCTACTATGCCTGACTTAAACCAAAGAAACCGTTATGTAGCAGATTATCTGATTCAGAACTCTATTTGGTGGATTGAATATGCAAATTTGAATGGCATTCGTCAAGACACGTATCCTTATTCGGATAGTGAAATGATGGAACGTTGGTGCAAGGAAATTTTCGAAGAATATCCTAATTTGAATATTGTGGGTGAAGTAATGATTACTAATTCTACAGGTACTGCTTATTGGCAGCAAAAAAATGCTTTCAATAAACAAGCGAATACAAAATTAAAATCTGTAATGGATTTTCATTTACAATCAATAGCAAGCAAAGCCTTTCATGATGAAACTTCGTGGAATACGGGGTTGCAGCTTGTATTTGAACATTTGGCCTATGATTTCTGCTATCCTGATATTAATAATGTGATGCGCTTGTTTGAGAATCATGATACGGATCGTTTCTTGTTTGAGGTTCCGACGAACCTTAATGCTTATAAACAAGGGATTGTGCTACTATTGACGATTCCGGGTATTCCACAACTGTATTATGGACAAGAATTATTGATGACTGGAAATACAAAGATTGATTTTGGTTATATTCGTCCTGATATGACTGGTGGTTGGAAAGAGGATATATCCAGTTTGTTTGAAGTAAGTGGTAGAACTGCCATGCAGCAAGAATCTTTTGATTTTATGAAGAAACTACTGCAATGGCGCAAAGGAAATGAAATCATCTCTAAGGGGAAGATGAAACACTTTATGCCTCGTAACAATGTGTATGTATATGAACGTTCTTATAATGGGAAAAGTATATTGGTTCTTATGAATGGAATAAGTGAAGCCATTAATGTGGAATTGGAACACTATAAGGAAGTATTGGACGGTAAAAAAAAGGCAAAAGATGTTTTGACCGATCGCGTTGTGCAATTGGTTGATAAACTGTTTTTGGAACCTAAAGGAGTATTAGTACTTGAATTGTAAAGGGGGAGAATGGAATGGCGAAGAAAATAAATATATTATTTCTTTTATGGTCTTTTTCGATAGTACTGAATGCTCAAGATAAGATGCAGGATGCTACTGTTGCTTATTTGCAGAGTGAAGCGATGAGCCCAGATGATTATTTGATATCTAAATTTAAGGAAGCAGACATTGTTTTGTTGGCTGAAGATCATGGGGTGAAAGAGAATTTGGATTTTGTTCGAAACATGATACCTAAATTATATGAGAATGGTATTTATATGTTGGGAATGGAGTTCGGAGCATATGAAGATCAACGACAATTAGATTCATTGATAAATGCACCAAAGTATGATGAACAATTAGCTCGTCAGTTGATGTTTAATTATAATACCCGATGGGCTATCGTCGAGTATATGAGTATTTATAAGGCTGCATGGGAGTGGAATCGTTCGTTACCGGAACAAGCGAGAAGGTTCCGTATTTTAAATATCAGTTATCGGTATAATTGGGAAGCGTTTGAAAAGGTGAGAACACCGGAAAATATGAAGAAAGTTTTTCCTTTGGGGAATACGGAAGATTTCAGATGTGCACTTTTAGAACGTGAAGTGTTGTCTTGCCATGAAAAAATATTGGTTTTGACAGGGACAATTCATGCATTTACATCCTATCGTTTTCCTTATTATGATTATACTTCTCCTGGTTTTGTGCGCTATGAGAAGCTTTTCTTAGGAAATTTGCTCTATTCAAAATATGATACGAGAGTAGTTTCTGTGGCTTTACATCAACCTTTTTTTAATTATCCCAATCATCAGCCTGCATTGGTTTCTCCAGCAGTAGGAAAATTGGAAGTGATAATGAGCAGACACAACAATAAACCTGTTGGTTTTGATTTGAAGGAGTCGCTTATAGGAGAATTACGTGATCATAGTTACTACTCAATGGGGTATACAGACTTTACTTTAGCTGATTTGTTTGATGGATATATATTTCTTAAACCTATAAAGGAATTATCTTCCTGCACTATTGATTATAAATTTATGAATGACGGAAACTGGGAAGAGGCTGTTCGTAATAGCCCTGATCCGGACTGGCATCCGCGTCCACAGAACAAAAGGCAGTACTGGGAGACAGTGACAGAATTCATGAATGTTAAAAAGAGGTATGAAAACGTCCAATGAAGTGGAGAGTAGGAGATGCTTTTTTGTCTTATATGAATGATAAGCCTATTGAAAATGCCAGTAGATTCTACTATATATATTGAAAATTATGGGATTTTTATAACTTTGGGATGCCATAGAAATTAAAAACTGTATAGCTCATAGATCGTAACAACTTGCAAACTTGCAAAACTTGCAGCCCCCTCACACCCACACACGTACGCGCGCGAGGAGAGGAATTGAAGAGAGCGGTGATAAAAATCGAAAATGACCGGAAAGTACCGGTGAGTAGGGCAAACTCACCAAAATAAGTATCCCTTCTTTTGCTCAAGGAATAAAAGAATCTGTGCCGCTTTGTGAAAGCTTTGCAAGCGGCACAGATTATTGATGATAGTTTTATCTTTTTCAGAAAGGTGATAGACCGAGCCAATTGAAAGTCAAAATTCACCTTATTATATGCGTGCGCGTGTGTGAGTGTGAGGGGGCTGCAAGTTTTGCAAGTTTGCAAGTTTCGCAGAGCTCTGCTTTTTTTCTCACTTGGAAAAAAATATTTCTCCAACTGGAAAAAAAAATTTCTCTAATAAAACCGATGAAACCCACTAAATCCCATAAGCTGATTTCCGGTCCGTTATATCTTTGCCGACAGAAACCAGTTGATCAGGAATGTATGCTTTGATTCATGCAACCGTTTGCACTACTTCTTTTCCTGCTTCTGTTTCAAGTACTTGATAATCCGGGATAACTGGTGTACTTTTGAGGCATTAACCAATAAATTGATACCGAATGAGAAGACTTTACTCCTTATTTATTTGTTTGCTGGCAGTGGTTGCCATGCAAGCGCAAATAGTAACCACTACTCCGGCTTTTCCGACGGAGAATGATGAAGTCACCATTGTTTTTGATGCAACGAAAGGTACGGCTGGGCTGAAAGGTTTTACCGGTGATGTGTATGCACATACAGGGGTGACAATTGGGGGCACAGCTTGGCAATATGCTCCGGCATGGGGAGATAACTCAGCGAAATATAAAATGACTTCACTGGGAAATGATAAATGGCAATTAAAGCTAACTCCCAGTATTCGTGAATATTATGGCGTTAAGAGTGGTGAAGCTGTAACGCAGTTAGCTTTTGTGTTTCGTAGTGCCGATAAATCGAAAGAAGGAAAAGAAACAGGGGGTAAAGACATTTTTGTTGATGTACATGCTGTCGGTTTAACCGTTCGATTTGATCAGCCTGCTGAAAAAGAAAATATAGTTATCGGTACAGCTCTTGAAATTCAAGCTTCTGCCTCTACTGCTTCTGCTCTGAAACTTTATGTAAACGCTACCGAAATAGCTGCAGCAACTAATACTACTACGATTTCCAAATCTTATACATTCTCAACAGCTGGAAGCTATATTTTAAAAGTAGAGGCTACCGCCAATGGCAAAACAGAATCTGCTACGCAAGAAGTAACAGTACTGAATGGAACAAGTACTTCGGAAACAATGCCTAAAGGTGTACGTCCTGGCATTAACTATACGAGTGATACGGAAGTAACTTTGGTATTGCAGGCTCCGGGTAAGAAATATGTGTATGTGGTAGGTGATTTTAATGATTGGACGCCTAAAGCAGACTATCAACTGAAACAAGACGGTGAATATTTCTGGGTAACTCTTTCAGGCTTGAAAAAGGGTGAAGAATATGCTTTTCAATATTTAGTCGATGGTTCTATCTATGTTGCAGATCCTTATACGGATAAAGTTTTGGATCCTTGGAATGATCGGTATATTGAGAATACGACGTATCCGAATCTGAAAGCCTATCCGACAGGAAAAGCAGAAGGCATTGTTTCTGTATTGCAAACAGGACAGGCTGCTTATAACTGGAAAGTGAAGAACTTTGAGCGCCCGACCTCTGAAAAGTTAGTTGTTTACGAGATGTTGATTCGTGATTTTACTGAAGAACATACTTTCAATGCTGCGAAAGAAAAACTGGAATACCTGAAGAATCTGGGGATAAATGCTATTGAGTTGATGCCTGTTAATGAATTTGAAGGGAATACAAGTTGGGGATATAATCCCTCGTTCTATTTTGCTGTAGATAAGTATTACGGTACGAAAAATGATTTGAGAGCCTTTGTGGATGAGTGTCATAATCAAGGTATGGCTGTAATTATCGATCTTGTGTTGAACCATAGCTTTGGTCAGTCTCCTTTCTACCTTTTGTATAAGGACGCGGATGGAAAACCTTCTGCTGATAATCCATGGTATAATCAGGAATCAAATATCAAGAATCCGAGTCTTTCATGGGGATATGATTTTAATCATGATAGTAAATATACTCAGGCCTTGGTGGATAGTGTAGCTGGCTTTTGGATGTCGGAATACAAAATTGATGGTTTCCGTTATGACTTTACGAAAGGCTTTTCTAATACTCCTTATGGAGCGAATGATTGGGCAAATGGTCCAGACAATGCACGTATTGCCAATTTGAAACGCATGTCGGCCGCCGTGCAGGAACGACAACCGGGCACTTACGTTATTTTTGAACATTTGGCAGCTACCAGTGAAGAGAAGCAATTGGCAGAAGCAGGCATATTGTTGTGGCGTAATATGAACAATTCATATTGCCAAACTGCAATGGGATGGACCACAGAAAATGATTTCAATGGTTTATATTCTGGAACAAGTATGCCTGCCGGTAGTTTAGTTGGCTATATGGAGAGCCATGATGAAGAACGTACAGGCTTTAAGGCATGGAAGTGGGGACAAGTGGGAGTGAAGCCTACCACAGGAGAAAATACGGCTACAAGTCCGTTAACAGGAAGTGGCGTTAATCTGTCTACCCGTACCAAACGTTTAGCTACCAATGCAGCTTTCTTTCTTACTGTACCAGGACCGAAGATGATTTGGCAATTTGGTGAGTTAGGGTATGACTTTTCTATAAATAATAATGAAGATGGTTCTAAATATGATGCCGAAGGCGGTTATCGTACAGACCCCAAGCCGATAAAGTGGGATTATTTTGAAGATGCTGACCGGAAAGAATTATACCAAACGTATGCCACTCTTTTAGATTTACGTCATTCATATCCTGAACTGTTTGCTTCGAACACTACATTTAGCTGGAAAGTCGGTACTACTAATTGGGATAACGGACGTACCTTATCCGCTACTTCTGCTGATGGAGAGAAATCTCTTGTAGTAGTCGGAAACTTTACATTGGCAGACAAAAACTTCTCAGTTTCGTTCCCAGAGACAGGGACCTGGTATGAACTGCTGAAAGATAATGCACCATTAACTGTATCAAGTACAGCACAGACAATTGATGTACCGGCTCATGAATTCCGTCTTTTTACCAATTTTAAACCGACTTTGACGGATATCGAAATAACGACTCCGGATGTTGAGAAAACTTTGATATATTATAATAAAGGGATAGATGCTTTGGTATTGCCTGCAGGAGAGGCTAAACGCGTAGAAGTGTATTCAGTTAATGGAATGTTGGTGATGATGCAGGAGAATTGTACTTCTGTGGGTTTATCCGCTTTGCCTGTTGGCTATTATATGGCACGGGTTTACATGGAAGATGGCAGAGTACAGGTTTGTAAGATAATGAAATAGGTTAGTTTCTGTAAATATGATTGATGATAAATTTTGCTTGTGTTTTTGGAAGAAGGCCGCCGGTATATTACTGGCAGCTACTTCTTTTTTAATAGTCTCTTGCAGTGGGAATATGAAAGAACTATCCCCCTTAACTATTGATGATTTAGGTATTTCCATACCTGATGGAAGTTCCCGTGAGTACTCCTATACCGATAAGAACGGAGGATTTTATTATGGAATGACCTCCACTGACGATTGGGGAGACTGGTACGCCGGATGGAACATAAACGCGAAGCGCATTTTTGCTGATTATCGTTTGTATGTGGATGGCGAAAGACTGCTTCGAAAAGATGCTCATACAACGGTATATCCCGACAGATTAATGCGTCGTTATGATAACGCTGTGGAAACATTCTGTCTGTTGGATGAACCACGATTATTGTACATTTGTGTGGATAGCGTACAAGGAAATCAAATTTCCCTGATGTTGGAAGGTGGGAATGTGACTGATGCTCGAAAAGATGGAAGCTCAGTGGTTTATACAGCAAAAGAATCACCGGAAAATGTAGTGCGTATAGCACCAGTCAAAGAAGCGAGTATTGAATTTGCCGATAATATAATGACTGTTCCGACTTCTTCTGATGGTTTCTTAATCGCTTTTGGTACGGAAGACGATAGCCGGAATGCTATTGATGATTTCCGTAAAGAAGGAGGGAAGCGACTGGCTGAACGTAGCCAACGCATGCAATCTCTGCTCAAGCATAATTCTCTTAAAACGAATCTGGATTCTTTAGATCATGCCCTTGCCTGGATTATGCTTACCAATGACCAGTTAGTCACTCATCAGCATGGCGGTTATGGCATATATGCCGGTCTTCCCTGGTTTACTGATTTCTGGGGCCGGGATATGTTTATCTCCATGCCGGGTGCAGTGCTTTGTACCGGACAATTTGAGACAGCACGTGATATCCTTGCATCTTTTGCCCGCTATCAGGACACTGTTTCCACTTCTCCCACTTACGGACGTGTTCCCAACCGCCTGAATCTGGAAGGTGTTCTGTATAATACCACTGATGGAACGCCCCGCTTTGTAATGCAAGTTCACGATTATCTGAAATATACAGGTGATACAGCTTTTGTGAAAGAGATATATCCTTCGGTAAAGATTGCTACGGATGCTTCTTTGCGTCTGTATACCGATGAGAAAGGTTATCTCACTCATGCCGATGCAGACACTTGGATGGATGCCAAGCGCCAGAGCAAATATCCTTGTTCGCCGCGTGGTAACCGTGCTGTAGATGTGCAAGCTCTATGGTACACCCAATTGATGAATGCTGCTGATCTTGCCCGCTATATGGATAGGGAAGAGGATGCCAAGTGCTGGAATGATGCGGCGGCACATCTTCGTTCAAACTTTGAACGGGATTTTGTAGATACTGCCACCCAATTTATTTACGATCATTTGAATGCAGACGGTATCGGTGATACGCAAATCCGTCCCAATGCCATCTATGCGCTGGATCTGATTTCTGATTCGAACTTAAAGATGCATGAGACCAAAGAAGTTTGGGAACGTCTGGTATATCCCTGGGGGGTGTCGTCACTCGACCAGGATGATGAACAATTCCATCCTTATCATGAACAGTGGCATCGTTATCATAAAGACGATGCTTATCATAATGGTACGATATGGCTTTGGAATAATGGCATGGCAATGCAACGGATGATAGAGAACGGACAGGCGGACATCGCTTATACTTTATTTAGAAATATGAACCGTCAGGCTCTTGTCGAAGGTGCTGTCGGAAGTCTGTCGGAGAATGCGGATGCATGGCCGCGTGCCGGGCAAACGTGGGTGCGGCGTAGCGGGACTTTCCTGCAAGCATGGAGCAATAGCGAGCATATCCGGATATGGAATCAGTATTTCCTGGGAGTGCGCCCTGATATGCTCAATCATTCTATCACCCTTGCTCCGCAGCTTCCTTCCGACGTAAAAGAGGTAGACAGTCGGGTAAACATTGGGGATGGTATACTCCACATGATTATCTCTAAAGAGGATGCCAATGGAATATATCATTACGAATGGGATGGTGCTCCTGTTACTCTGAAGTTGGATATTGATTCTTATCAGACATTGAATGTTCCGGTATCAACTGGTTGTTCGGTTACTGCAAAAACGGATGGGACGCGTATGACTGTAGAAGTATCTGATGCTTTCGGTAAGAAAACAGCTAATCACGTTGCAGAGTTGGATGTTGCTAAGCTGGAAAAGAAAAAGCTGCAAGATGCTTATTTCAGTGATACTCACTTTGCAGAACCTTCTTACAGAGAGAATATAAAGAGCATGTCACGCTATTTTGATCCGCCATTGACGTACCAGAGTGTAGAATAACGCTATTCGTAAATCTTGTTCAGTAGTCTGTTCAGCCATTCCCAGCGGAAGCGGAACCAGCGGCGGGTGCTACTTTGCTTCCCGCCGAAGCGCAGCACGAAGTCACGGTAACCGTGTTTGCGGAAAGGGAGACCGACATCCATAAATTCAAGATGGCGGTAGCCCCGTTGCTTGGCATCGACAAGGGCATGCCATACGGCAAGTATGCCTGGATATTGCAGGGCATAAGTTTTGCGCATACCTCCTGAAAACCAGAGATATGCATTATCCTCGGAATAGATGCAGGCACTGCCACCGATGATTTTGTCTTTATACGTAACTATGAATATTTTGCTTTGTTTCCCTTGCACCATTTCTTTTTCCATATGCTGGAAGAACTCTTTGCTGGGAAAGTGGCGGCGTATTTTTGAAGAGTAAACATGGTGCAGCATTTGGGAGAACGCTTGTATCTCTTCCGTATTGTGAACTTCCCGTACTTCTGCACCATTCTTTAATCCTTTCTTAATCTGCCGGATGCGTGATGGACTGAAACGCTCCTCTACATATTCCCTGCTGTGTAGGGAGTTGCGTACTTGAAGCCAATTGATGGCAAAATAGTGGTTTTTGCGGAAGGATTTATAACCGAATAGTGAATTTTCCAGATTACGAAACTCAATGAGGAATGCTTCCCGTAATGCCTCGTCCGTCAGTCGTTGCAGCATCTCACTAAAGACAAATTCCTTGTCTGCGGTTTCATCAAAATACTCTCCTGTACCATAAACTTCGCACCGCCTGATGATAGCGGGCGGAAACAGACGCGTACTCTTTCGCACAGCTGCCAATAGCTTGGCAACGGGCTTTCCGTCCTCGGATGCAACGATGAGAAGGGGCGTATAACCTAAGGTTGCTTCATAAATGCGAAACAACTCGATGGAGTGAAACGTGTTTTTGCCCGGTAGTTCCGGGATGTTACTCCCGTGGTAATATGTCGTCAGTTTCAAAGGCATTGACTGCAAATTTAAAAAATAATCTTGTATCTTTGCGTTCTTAAACGATAATTTACTTCAATACAGTGATATATGGAAAATTTCAGTGAATTACTAAAAGTTCGTCGCAGCATGCGGAAGTTTACGGATGAAGAGTTGACACAGGAACAAGTTGTTGCTTTGATGAAAGCTGCATTGATGTCACCCACTTCCAAGCGGACAAACGCATGGCAGTTTATCATGGTGGACAATAAGGAATTGCTCGAAAAACTATCACATTGCAAAGCGCAGGCGTCACAATTCATTGCCGATGCTCCGTTAGCGATTGTGGTGACAGCCGATCCGTTGGCAAGCGATGTGTGGATTGAAGATGCTTCCATTGCTTCGATTATTATACAGTTACAGGCAGAAGATATGGGCTTAGGCAGTTGCTGGGTACAGGTGCGCGAACGTTCCACTGCTACCGGCATGCCGTCCGATGAATACGTGCGCGAAGTACTCGACATCCCTTTGCAGTTGCAAGTGCTCAGTGTCATTGCTATCGGACACAAGGGTATGGAGCGTAAGCCTTTTAGTGAAGAACATTTGCAATGGGAAAAAGTTCATATCAATAAATTTGGAGGAAAGTAACGGTGGGTGCAGCAAAGGCAAACAATAACCGCGATACTTACAAGGCTACGGCCGTTACATTGATTGTTTTCGGTATACTTTATCTGGTAGACAAACTGGTTCATTTCTCTAATATCGGCTTACCGTGGGTGATGAATAAGGATAATTTCTTGCTGTATACGGCGGTTATATTTCTTATCTTCAAGCGCGATAAATCGGTGGGATTGGTGTTGATAGGTTTGTGGTTGATACTGAATTTCGGATTGATAACGGCACTGCTCGGCACAATGTCTGCTTACTTGTTGCCGATGGCTCTGTTGGTTCTCGGAATTATATTATATTGGTTGGCTACAAGATGAAAAGGAGTGTACAAGATACGCCGATAGTCTTTATCGGTGCCGGAAACCTAGCGACAAATCTGGCTAAGGCTTTATATCGGAACGGTTTCCGCATAGTGCAGGTGTATAGCCGTACAAAAGATGCTGCGAGTGCATTGGCGCAGGCGGTGGAAGCGGAATATACAACCGAACTTTCTGAAGTATCCAAGGATGCCCGGCTCTATATAGTCTCCTTGAAGGATGATGCTTTCGTGGAATTATTGCCCGAAATCGTTGCCGGTAAGGGAGATGCATTGTTGGTTCATACGGCCGGAAGTATTCCAATGAGTGTTTGGGAAGGGAAAGCATCGCGCTATGGAGTGTTCTATCCTATGCAAACGTTCAGCAAGCAACGTGCTGTGGATTTCCATGCGATACCTTTCTTCGTGGAGAGTAATTCGCCGGAAGATACGGAGTTGCTGAAAGCGGTTGCTTCGGTGCTTTCCGAAAAGGTATATGAGGCGACTTCTGAACAAAGGAGGAGTCTGCATCTGGCAGCTGTGTTTACTTGTAACTTTACGAATCACATGTATGCCCTGGCAGCTGATTTATTGAAAAAATATGATCTTCCGTTTGATGTGATGCTGCCTTTGATTGATGAAACAGCGCGTAAGGTGCATGAGTTGGAACCGAAGCAGGCACAGACAGGGCCGGCGGTGCGCTATGATGAGAATGTAATCAGTAAACATGTGGAGATGCTGGCAGATGAACCGGAGATGCAGGAATTGTACCGGTTGATAAGCCAAAGCATTCATAGGTTAAGCTGAAAGTGGACGAATGAATCGCCCGAATGTATAATACTAAAAAATCGTTGCTTTGAGTACAATTAATTACGATCTGAAAAAGATAAAAGCTCTTGTGTTTGACGTTGATGGTGTCTTGAGCGCCAACGTTATTTCAATGAGCGCAGATGGAGAACCTTTGCGTACCGTGAATATCAAGGATGGCTATGCCCTTCATCTTGCTGCTAAACAAGGCATGATACTGGGTATCATCACAGGCGGGCGTTCCGAGGCTGTACGTAAACGTTTCGAAGCTTTAGGCATTCCTTCCGGGGATATCTATATGTCTTCTTCTATCAAAATCCATGATTACTATGATTTCCGTAACCGTCATGGTCTGAAAGATGAAGAAATCCTTTATGTGGGCGATGATATTCCTGATATTGAGGTTATGCGTGAATGTGGCTTACCCTGTTGTCCCAAAGATGCGTCTGCGGAAGTGAAAGATGTTTCCTGTTATATCTCCCATGCCAATGGTGGCTATGGATGTGGCCGGGATGTTGTGGAACAAGTCTTGAAAGTTCAGGGGCTTTGGATGGATGATAAGGCATTCGGATGGTAGGATGGCGGGCAAGTTAAAAATTGATAATTAAAAATTAAAGGGCGGTGTTGGACAATTTGAAGAAATATAAAGTGATACTTGCCAGTAATTCTCCTCGCAGGAAAGAATTGCTTGCAGGTTTGGGTGTGGACTATGAAGTGCGGACTTTGCCTGATGTGGATGAATCTTATCCCGAGACTTTACAAGGTGCGGATATTCCTCTGTATATTGCCAAAGAAAAAGCGGATGCCTATGTTGCCATGATGCAACCCGGCGAACTGATGATTACGGCAGATACCATTGTCTGGCTGGATGGACAGGTATTGGGAAAACCGGTAGATCATGAGGACGCCTTGCGAATGTTGCGTACTATGTCGGGACGTTCTCATGAAGTTTTTACGGGCGTATGCATCACCACTACCGAGTGGCAAAGGAGTTTTACAGCACAGACCGAAGTGCGTTTTGCTACTTTGAGTGAAGACGAAATAGCCTATTACGTAGATAAATTCCAGCCTATGGATAAAGCCGGAGCCTATGGAGTACAAGAATGGATTGGCTTTATCGGTGTGGAAAATATATCGGGAAGTTACTATAACATTATGGGACTCCCTGTGCAGAAACTGTATAGGGAACTACTGAAAGTGTAAATCAATACTTCTTCTCATTTGCTAAATTCCAGGCGTTCAGAAAGGACGCCTTTGTTATTTCCACTACTTTCTCCCAGTTCAGCTTGTCGGCATGGTCGGAAGGCTGGTGATAGTCCGGATGCCCATCGGTATGATACCAGATGATGGGAACGCCCGCTTTGGCAAAAGAACCGTTATCACTACCGCCTATAGGATTATCCCATGGACGGTAATCGGGGGCCAGTTTCAGGTTATACTTCTTTATATCTTTTTTCAGCCATTCTCCGAAAGCCGGATTGGCTTCCGTATAGAAATAAACAACGTGCATCGGTTGTTGCGGTTTATTGTTGCGCCCTATCATATCGAAGTTAAGGTATCCCTTCACTTGTGAAATGAAAGGGCAAGTCTGTACGAAATATTTCGAACCCAGCAATCCCTTTTCTTCGCCGTCCCAAAAGGCGAAAATAATATTCCGTTCCGGCTGTTCAGCGCTGGCAATGAATGCTTTGGCTATTTGTAAAACGGCCGATACCCCAGAGGCATTGTCATCAGCACCGTTATAAATCTGGTCACCATCAAGGGCGGGATCTATTCCTAAATGATCGAAATGCGCTCCGACAATTGCATACTCATGGATGTTTCTGCCGGGAATCATCCCTAACACATTCGCCATTGTCAGCTTCTGATGAACTTCCTTTTTTAATAAAGCGATTGAATCAGGATGCACTTCCAGCCTTCCTCTCTTCTGCCGTTCTTTTCTGTAGGCTTTGAAAGGTTGAAAATAACTGTCTCCCAACGATTGCACTCCCATGGCTTGCAATAATGAAGCTATATATTGGGCAGCCACCCTGGAACCATGGTATCCGGCTTCCCGGCCTTGCAATTCATCGTGTGCCAGAAAGCCGATGTATGCTTCGGCAGACGCCCGGTTGATACTCTTTAACCCCTTTTCTATGGGAGCTTGCGCATATATGGCCAGATAGCTGAAACAACAAACAGCAACCAGAATGCAATATCTTTTCATTTAATATTGATTTATAGTTCTTATTCAATCATGTCTAGCATCAACGGAACATCTTCTTCTGCAATCCCTTGTTTAAGGAGGCTCTTCCGGTCCCTGTCGAATATTTCCAGAAAGGCATCCTTACTGCCGCTCTCTGCCATAGCCTTGCCGTATAGTCCGGCTGCTTTTTCTATGTTTCCCAGCACCCATGCTGCATGTCCGGCATTGAGATAGTCTGTTGCAAGCGGTCTGACAGCAAGAATCTTATCGTAATATTTCATTGCCTGTTCGTGTTTGCCACTGACAAACGAGCACCAGCCGATACCACGCCATGCTTTCATACAATCATTTTCCAGAAAATCCAGTTTGAAGAAATACTGCAAAGCATCTTCATATCGTTTCTGTTCTGCAAGGCAGCTACCTGTATAGAACAGCACATTCCGGTTTTCCGGTTGAATCTCTTCTACACGATGATAGTATTCCAGAGCAGCTTCGAAATTCTTCATCTGGCGGTAGCACGTAGCCAAGTGGCGGAGCGTCCACAGATGGTCAGGTTTCAGCATGTCGGCTTTCAGGTAAGCGTTGACGGCTTCCTGATATCGCTTTTCTTTTTGCAGGCAGAAACCTGTTTTCTGGAAAATGTCGGCATTGGCCTGTTTCCGGTCAATCAACATCCGGTAGAGTTCCAATGCTTCCGCCGGATGTTCTTTGCTGAAGTGGAAGTCGGCAACGGCGACTAACAACTCGGGGGCACTCAACAACTCTTTCAGCACCGGATTGCGATGCAAGGCAATCTCTTCCTGGAAGATGTTATGGAACTCATATCTGCGCTGATTTAGCTTGAAGAAACGGTATAAATCGTGAATATACTGGTTGCTGATAACGTCAGGCCGTTCGGCGTATTGTTTCAGGCTTGCACTGTTCTTCTCTTCCATAAAGTCACTTTGGTCCTGGGGAGTCATCTGGCTTAACATCATGTCACGTTGTGCCTGCGGCAGTTGTGCGATGGTGAAGCAGAATGAATATTTGTCGCTGTTGCAGAAGAAACCTGATTGTAGGATGATGGAGAGAACGGAACTTTCGCCTGATTGGTTCAGACCAACCTGATGAATGATACTGGAATGCATCCGGTCGAAGGGATAGAACCAGTTATGCGGTTCGCGGAAGAAAGGATACCCTTTGAGTTGTGCGAACGTACTCATGTATACATCCGCTCCTTCCATCTGCAAATCGTTCATTTCACGTATCTTATTGCCCAGACCGGATTGCTCAAAAGCCTGTTCCCAGTCCGGATTACGGTCATTCTCATCCGTTTCTTCAAAACCGAATTTCATGTTGCGCATGATATTCACGTTCTTCATCATTTCGGGGATGATTTCTTCGCGCATCTTTTTATCAATCTTTTCTGTCTCCTGACTGCGAAGCAACTGGATATAGACGCGGTTCAACTGTTTGCTGAAATCTGGATCTTCTCTGTAGAGAGAGAGACGCGCTTCCAGTTCCGGATAAAGTGCAATGCGTGTGGGGTAAAGATGCAAGGTGATAACGAGTCCTACCAAAGCCCTTTGATTCACCTGCGGACTGACGTGACGTAGCCCATCGAGCAACCAATTGACTTTGCGCTCATCAAAACATTCCATCAGGCTGAGAGTGACAGCACTGACAAACAGGCATAAATCATTGACCGGTAATGTTTCCGACCGGAGCATAGCTTCTGCCTGAACCAGTTCTTCTACCGTCCAGTTGTTGTTGCTCCAGGTAGTAAGAAACATGACTTGCAAAGTCTCTTCATGTCGTTTCAGGATAGCGTCCAACCCTTGATAGTTCGCCAATTGAGATACGGCCATTTCGTCTGTGAAACCTCCCAGAATTCTTTGGAAAGTGGAGAGGTCGTAAGCTTTCGGAAGCTGGTTCGGGCTCCTGCGCAGAGAGTGGTAATAGTGGGTTGATATTTCGTCCAGTAGTGCAATGCGCGTCTGGTCGGCAATCTCCCAAGTGTCAGCTAATAGCTGGCGGTATAGTTTCTGCCGTTCCGGATCCGTCATTCCCAACTTCATATATTGCAACATATATTGGTAGGAAGTCTGGATTTGCTCCAACCGGTTGCGGAGAGTCCAGTCGTTACTACTATACAGGAAAGCATCCAGATGAACGAGAGCTTCTTTCAACCGTTTGTTTTCCAGCAGACTGATTATCTGATTATATTGTTTTTGGATAGATTGTTCATTCATATTCAAGCCTTTCTTTAATACTATATTTATATAAGGTACAAAAATAGTGCCAAAAAGGTTCGGGCTTTTAGAAAATACTGACTGCTGTCTTAGTTGTCAGTAACTCAAGAGCTTTCATCCCCATCACGGAGTTGCCCTTCGGATTGAGTCGTGGGCTCCATACGGCTACCGAGTACTTGCGCGGACAAACTGCTGCAATGCCGCCACCTACACCGCTTTTGCCGGGCAATCCTACCAGATAAGAGAATTCTCCGGCTTCGTCGTAGAAGCCGCATGTCTGCATAATGGCATTGATACGTTTTACTTGCGAAGTAGTCAGCTCGGTTCCGTCAAAGCTGAATGGCCTGGTGTGGTCGGCAAAGGGGAGGAATGCGCGCGCCAGTTCCCGGCAGTTCATGCCTATGGAGCATTGACGGAAGTAGAAACGGAGCACCCGTTCGATGTCGTTTTCTAGATTGCCGTGATACTTCAACATATTGGTGATGGCAGCATTCAGATAACCGTATTCCCGTTCGGAAGTTGCCATGCTTTCATTATACTGTATCATATCGTTGCCGCAAAGCTTTCGTACGAAAGAAAGATATTCCCTTTCAGGATAATCGAGTGCCGAAAGTAGCACGTCCGCCATTACCAATGCCCCCGCATTAATGAGCGGATTACGGGGGATGCCCTGCTCCATTTCCAACTGAAAGATGGAGTTGAATGCATTGCCGGACGGCTCTACACCTATGCGTTTCCAGAGTTCGTTGCCCACCCGGCCGAAACTCATGGCAAGGGAGAATACTTTTGAAATACTCTGCACGGCGAAGCGTTCGTCACTGTCCCCCAAGGCAAATTCTTTTCCTTCGATGGTGCGCAGGCAGATGCCGTAGCGGTCGGGATTGACTTTCAGTAACTCGGGAATATAACTCGCCGGCTCACCAGTTTTTGCATATGGCTGTATTTCCTCGTATATTTCTTTCAAAATCTGGGGATAGTTCATGGCATTCAAGGTTTTTCTTTAGAAACGTACCTGTAACTGTGCTTGCAGCAGGTTACTGTTGTCTCCGATATGACGGTTGCAGTATGTGTATTGAGCCTGTATCCTACATTTGGGGTAGAACCAGTATTGCAAACCGACTACATAATTGGTTTGCTTATCGTCCAACACTTTGCTCTTGTTGAGATAGTCGTAAGATGCGATGACATCAAACTTGGGAAATACGTGGGCGGAAGCCGTCACGTAGTAACCATCACTTTTGATGTGTCCGTCTTTTCCGGCAAGGTATTCCGTGCGTACATCAACCGGTTTAGTCTTGATAACTGCACCTGCCGACCAGCGGTTGCGGGTGTAGTTTTCGCCTACCTGTATATCCGGGTTGAGGGTGGAAACTGCTACTGCACAGCCTTTTCCCGTGACGAAGGAGCCACCTACGGATAACCAGTCCAATGGGTTTACCATTAGGCTTCCTACAATATCTTTCTGGTTATTCTTATCTTTCAGGTTGATACCTTGTCCGTTCATTAATGCAAAATTATAGTTGACCAGCTTGCCGAACAGGTCACCATAAATCAGTAATCCCATATCGCGTCCACTGGAAGAACCATATAACGGATCGCTTCCATTAATTCCTGCCAGGTAGTTGACGGATTGCGAGTAGCAATTTATCAGTTCCACATAACAGGGAGACATCGGGTTCTCAATGGTATACATGGTTTTGAATTGTCCGATGCGGGCGGTCAGTTGCGGTAAGAATTTGTATTCGGTGTATGCTTCGAGAATTTTTCCGGTGTTGGCAAAGCTGTACATGAAGTAGCATGTCCAGCGGTCGGTAATTTTTCCTTGTGCCATGAAGATGACACGTTTGATGTCGAATGTGTTGCTGGCGCCATCTGCGTCGTCGTAGGTATATCCCACCTGTGCGTAGCCGGCAAGACTAATGCGGTCTTTAAGTGTGTTTACTACGTCATTCAAACAAGCATCTTGTGCGGTTGCCATCAAAGCGGAGAGCAAGAAGGCAAAGGATAACAGCGTTCGTTTCATTTCTAAATATAAGATTAAAAAAAGGCAACTCTTTGGAAAAAAGAGCTGCCTTTCCGTATGATAATGTTTTTTCTTATTCGTTGATAGCAGCGATACCCGGAAGAACTTTTCCTTCGATTGCTTCGAGCAATGCACCACCACCTGTTGAAACATAAGAAACACCGCTTGCCAAGCCGAACTTGTTGACACAAGCCACAGAGTCGCCACCACCTACGAGTGAGAAAGCACCGTTCTTGGTAGCCTCTACGATAGCTTCGCCTACTGCACGTGAGCCGTGAGTGAAGTTTTCGAATTCGAATACGCCAGTCGGGCCATTCCACAAAATAGTCTTGGAGTTCTTGATAACGTCTGCAAAGATTTCTTCAGTCTTAGGACCGATGTCCAGACCTTCCCAACCATCAGGAATTTCGTCTACCGGACAGAACTTCGTGTTGGCATCGTTAGAGAAAGCGTCAGCAATCTTAGCGTCAACAGCCAATACCATGTTTACACCTTTTTCTTTTGCTTTCTTCATCAAGTCGAGAGCCAGATCCAGTTTGTCATCTTCGCAGATAGAGATACCTATTTTACCACCCATAGCCTTAGTGAAAGTATAAGTCATACCACCAGCAATAATCAGGTTGTCCACCTTGCTCAGCAGGTTTTCGATGATTTCAATCTTAGAAGAAACTTTAGAGCCACCCATGATGGCAGTGAATGGACGTTTGATGTCATTCAACACTTTATCAACAGCTTATTGTGGATGTAAACAGTGTAATGGAAAATGGAGCGGTCATCCTACTTCACTAGGAACAATTTGTACAGAAGGTCGAACGATTGCAGTTGATCGACATGTGATTCCATTAGGGACACAAGTAGAAATCAATATTCCAGGAGAAGGATGGCATACATACATTGCAGAAGATACAGGAGGGGCTATTAAAGGACACAAGATAGATATATTCGTTAATGGACATGGAAACTGTTATAATCCTGCTTATAATTGTATTACAGAAGTCAGAATTAAAAATAGCTAATAGTAAAGTGAACAGGCTGGAAATCCAGCCTGTTTTTGTTTGTAGAAAACATAATATCAAACTAATTTTCATATTCTTTTTCCTTGTTCATTTCAAAATCTCACATATTAAATATAGAAAGTTAAAATCAAGAAAGGGAGATTAGAGAATATGGCTAAGAAAAAATATTATGCAGTAAGAAAAGGAAACAAAACTGGAATTTTTACTAGTTGGGATGAATGTAAAGAATCAGTTAATGGGTACTCAGGAGCTGAATATAAAGGATTTTCTACCAAGGAAGATGCAAAAGCCTATTTAGGATATAAAGACGATTGTAGAGCTATTCATGTAAATGAAGAGAAAGTAGACGGTATTTTAGATAAAGAGAGTTCAGAAGCGATCGCATATGTGGATGGTAGCTACAATAAAGAAAAAAAGATTTATGGTAGTGGAGTAGTGTTTATTGGAAATGGAATCGAAAAATTATCAATCTCTGGTCATGATGATGTAATGCTTAAAATGTGGAATGTAGCCGGAGAAGTAACGGCAGCGATGATTGCCATCCAGAAAGCTATTGATGATGGATATAAAAAGTTGACTATCTATCATGATTATACAGGGATTGCAGGCTGGGCAAATGGGTGGCGTGCAAGTGAAGAAGGAGCGAAAAGATATAAAGAATTTGTAAATAAGAAAAAAGAAGAAATTGAGCTTGTTTTTGAAAAAGTATCTGCTCATACAGGAATTTTTTACAATGAAGAGGCTGATAAGTTAGCAAAAACAGCCTGTGGAATTTAAACAATAAGGAGAAAGCAAAATGTACATTACAAAACGATCTCTTAAATTTAAGCTCATCAATACAATTACAAATGAAAGTACATCTTGGTGTGATACGGCGACAGGTGCGATTTTAAAATTCTGTAGGTACAAAGGTTGGTATATGGACAAAGACTCTGTTATTCTTTTTATTAAATGGTATAAACATGATAACAGGGAAATTTCTTTTGAAACTGGATATGGTTGGAAGGCTGAGTACTTTATTAAAAGCGTACCGAATGCAGAGCTTCAGGTGGAAAATCCAGAATTAAAGTATTTAAAAAAATATATTATCAAGGCAAAAAAATTCTTGATGGTTGTGGACAATGAAGGTAAAATCTATGATCCATCAAAAATAGAGGGATTGAAGAAAACCTATATTTTTTATAATGGAAGCGACTATACAGCAAGATATACTTTTTCTCAGGAAGCAGTTAATAAGGAATATAAAAAGTATGCAGAACAGAGATTCGGAGGCTCTCGGAATAATAATTATACATTCAGACGAGGACCGGTTCCTAAAACTGGAATTAACTATAGAAAAAAATATGGACGAAGAATTCATTACAAAAGAACAAATCTTGCCTGGGAAGATGATCAGTGTCTGGAGTACAATATCAAACGTCGAAAGAGATTAGTATTAGATGCCTGGGATATTGAACCAACAGAAAATGAATCAAAAAGTTGGAAGCAGAAAAAAATCAGACATCAGTGGATGAGACATAATAGGTTAAATACGCTTTCTTATAAGTATGATTTTACATATGATGAGGAGATGGAATTGCTCAAAGAGTTAGAAAGCGAGTAATAATTGTAAAAAAGCAGGGGGTGTAAAAACACTTCCTGTTTTTCTATGTGAATTTATATATTTTATTACATATTTGCAGAGAAAATTTTCGGATTCACAAATAACACTTCCGACAAAACGAAAGAAATGCTTCTAACATCTCAAAAAGGTACTTTCAGCACAACAAGAATGAGTACTTCTCGCAAGAAGCGACACCTTTAAAAGATGCTTCAGCACGACGAAAAGAGTACTTCTCGAACGCTCGAAAAGGTGCGTCCGGCAAACCGAAAGGAGTGCCAAAAAGTTAACAGATACATGAATAGTACTTATATAGGAATCTTATACTAATTAAATAATTTTCGGGTATACACATAATAGGTACGAATATGTTAGGTTCTTGCCTGTCACCGAGAGAAATATTTTTTCTTACTTGTCACCGAAAGCGGTGATCATCCTCATTTGTCACCGAGTACATGGATCTGTTTTCGTTTATAATTATGTTTGGGAGTTATTCTGTATATAACGGAGATCTGATGCTCTTTTTTGTTTATCACAGCATTGGAACTTAGGTTTCCCGATTTTCTAATTCATCCGATCCGTCCAGTATCGGATATACAAGGAACATCAGCACAACTATTGGTTTTGAGCAATTTTTATTTATCCAAAAGATATAACATATTAATATTGATAACAAAGTGGAAGATAGAGAAGAAAAGGAGAATGTATATGAGACTAATAAGAGAAAATATAACAAAAGAGCATAAGTACGAAAATGGAATTGATACAATTTATGTCAAAGAAACGAAAGAATATTTGTATGGGAGTGAAGCAGAGAAAAGAGAACACGCTGCTAAAATGCTCGAAAACGGATATATAGATAGTGAAAGAGAGAAGATTAATCTTGGAAGTGTCATGGAACCCAGACCTGTATGGTTTGGAAGCTATTCAACATATGGTGTTAAATATTAACGCTTGTAAGTCAGTTAGATATAAGGTAGAATGATGAAGGAATGGAATGTTAGATAAAGATTTGCTTAAAGCGGTAGAAGACTATGATTATGAAAAAGTAGATGCTATTTTCAAAAAATACGAGGAATTCGAAGGATGGCGAGACAGAGTAAAGGTTAGTAATAAGCATTATGTAGTTGTCGACACCAGATTAACAATGGATCATGGATGGGAAACAATGGTTTTTGCAAGCACGTCACGAGGAGAAATACTGAATTACACTGCATTGAATGAAAAAAGATATGCTTCAAAAGAAGAGGCAAAAAAAGGGCATTATGAAATGATAGAAAAATTTGAGGAAAATGAATATTAAAATTTATTATAAGAGAAACGAGGAATAAGGCTGTGACAAATTATGAGAAATTCCAGAAGTTAAGTATTAATCAATTAGCGCGTATTAACGTAAAGCCATACGTTGACTCTTCGGATGAACGCAGGAGGATGTATAGGACCACAGATAATACGGTATTTTTGGATAGAAAAGATGCAGAAAAATACGAGCGTGAATGGTTAAGTAAGACTGTAAATGAAGATGTATTTAGTGATTTATTAGTTAGATAAGGAAGTGAATATATGTTTGAATGGAAAGTGGAGGAGATGCGATTACTCAATGATGAGTCTACAGAGAAAGTAAAAGGAAGAAGAATTTATTCTTTTGAAAGGGGAATTTCAAGGGAAGATAAAATTAAATTCGTTGATAGTATGAACGACGGAAAATTAAGTTATATTTTAGCTTTAGTAGAGAAGTTTGAAAGTGAAAAGGAAAATTTACCACAGGATAATTGTGGATATGTAAAACTTGTTTCGCTTAGAGCATGGCTTAAAAGAAATGATAATCAAAATTTAATTGATAATAGAGATGATTATGGAACAATTAGATTTATGGGAGTTGGAGGTAAAAATATTCAATGGATAGATATGATGGATAGATGGAATATATTTGAAGATTACACAGACGAGGTTTTTAATAGACAGTTAAATGAATGTGAAGGATTAGAAGAGAAATATTTTTTGGAGCATGATGAATACTCTATATTAAAAAATAAAGTGAAAGATTATTGTTATAAATATAGAGTTTATTTTGGACTTTCTATTTCATATTCTAGCAAAAATCTTTATCTTTATGATAAAAATGATTCGAAGCAATGCAGAGAGTTTACAATGGATGAACTCAAGTATTTGATAAGTAAATACGAAGAATTGGACAAAGCGATTGAAAGAATCGAAAAGGAAATAGATATTAAATATTAAGATACTTTAAGAACTAAGGCGGAAATTCTCGGTTACTTGTATCCGAGTAGTTCACAAGGAACTGCGAATGAATATTTGATGGAAGCGATTTAGTTCAATTAAAATGAGGTGAGTTATTTGTATTTATTGATCAACGAGAAAGAAAATATTATTGTTAATACAATAAAGGATTTAGAAAAGTATGATTTGACCAAATATAAAATTTACGGTCTTACTTTGTTAGATCAATCAGAACTATTAGAAAGTGAAGATATAAGAGATGCCATTTCAGAAGTTTTAAAAGGAAATCAGATGCCAAAAGATGAGGTTATTGACAAAGTACAAATCATTACAAGCGAATCTGTATCTAAAATATCGAAAGTCATTACGAAAATGAAAAAGGAAAAAATGATTTATTTGGTAGATGATTTGTGGGACAGAAATGGGAAAAAATGGATTGGAATGGTTTAAGGGAGGATTAAAATGTTTGACGAAAATGATGGCGGAATGGACATTGAGGCTATTGGGGTTTCAACTTATACTGTACATCTTACGAAAGAAGATGTTGATGAAATAAGAAAATGGATTCTTGATCCGGTAAATAAGAATAAAATAACATCTAATATGAAAGATAACATAATAAAAGCAATATGTGAATTAAATATCACTTTGTATGAAGATGGAAAATATGTTGAGAGTGATTTTAGGACAGATGATATTTTGTGGTCAGAATTTGAGGAGAGAGAACCAGAAGAGATTCTTAAAATTTCCACTTAATTTCAATTCATCATATGGTGGATATTTTATTAGATATTCTAATGGAAGTACATCAAATGTGACAAAAGAACAGGCTATAGAAAAGTTAAATCAAGTAGCAACAGTGTCTAATGTTACAAATCAATAAAAATAACATACTATATTTATAAATGGAAAAGATGGAGTTTTTAGCTTCATCTTTTTTTAGTGCAAAAGGAAAGAAGGATGGAATATGGATTTTTTAGAAGAGCTTTATAATGAAAACTATCAAGGAGTATATGTTTTCAAGACGCAATTTGATGCTTTTTTTTGTTGTGAAGGGAGAATAATTGTTAATCCCGGAGCAAAGTGTAAAATTATATGGGAAGGAAGTCATCCTAGAATGTATTTTTTGCGTACACATAATTTCCTCCCATATAGCGCAGTGTATCTAATATTAAAAGAAAAAAATTATTATCTTGAAAAAGATTATAGTCAAAATTGCCTATTGTGAATTCACAATTTCATAAAAAGGAGAGGGTTTCGCAGTGAAAAAATCAATTATATTTCTGGATATTGATGGGGTTGTAAATTCAGTCGTTTACTGCAAAAGAATGGATGTAAAATATAAAAATGAGCAACCGTTAAATCCTTTTGTTAAGGAAATAGATCCAGAACTAGTAAGCAGAGTTGGTCGACTTGCCACTGAAACAGATTCAGATGTCGTGTTGTCATCAACATGGAAAGAAATATGGGTCTGTCCTGAACTTGGAAAAGATGATTTTGCTTCAATTTTAGAAGAAAATAATGTCTTTATCAAAGATATTACTCCCACAACAGGAAAGGGACGTCCATATGAAATAAAGAAATGGCTAAGTGAACATCCAGAGGTTAAGTATTTTGTGTCATTGGATGATGACTATTCAGAATCATTCTATAAAAACCATGGGATTGGTGGACATACGATACATACTAAATACTGGTGTACTGAAGAATCAGAGGGAGGATTTCAGGAAAAAGATTATTTAAAAGCAAAAAAAATATTAAAAATAAGGAGAAAATAATTATGAGTGCTTATTATGTTGCTACAGTATTTTATATGTTTATTAGTGTTTGTATTGCGGGTGTAGGAGTTAAGATGTTCCAGTCATGTACTAATAATGATTCAAAAAAATATGAATCGATTCAAGAATTGATAGGAGGAATTATAATTATAGCATTTGCCATCTTCATGTTTTTTTATGCAATATCTATTTCATTTTTCCAATAAATAATCATATCAAGGGCGGATGTTTTCCGCTCTTTTTCTTATGTATTCTCACATATTAATAATGAAAATATAGAATTGCGAAAGGACACAACATGGAAAGAAAAAAGAAAATTTCGATTGTAGTTTCAGTATATAATGAAGAAGCTGTTTTAGAAATGTTTTATAATTCAATTCATAAAATATTACAAAATATCTCATGGGATTATGAACTCATTTTTGTGAATGATGGAAGTGTTGATAATTCAGAAAAGATTTTAGAAAAAATAAAAGAAGAAGATGAAAAAGTAAGAGCTATTTCATTCATACATAATTTTGGACATGAAGCTGCCATGATAGCTGGAATTGATCATAGTACAGGAGACGGTGTTATTTGTATGGATTCAGATTTACAACACCCGCCAGAACTGATTGAAGATATAATTCAGAAACTAGAAGAAGGAAATGATGTTGTTACAAT